>Ga0157372_10007239_pt1 | contig 11818 bp, 8 predicted proteins | sample C55metaG_FD_115307 | JGI IMG/M metagenome (GOLD analysis project Ga0157372, IMG submission 115307) | Corn rhizosphere microbial communities from Kellogg Biological Station, Michigan, USA - C5-5 metaG | ecosystem: Host-associated > Plants > Roots > Rhizosphere > Soil | place: USA: Michigan...
CCAGGAGGCATCGGCCGCGCGGCACTGGTGGCGATCACGCGCAAGACCGCCAGTCGTGAGGCGGCAGACGTGGTTGCGGCACGGCTGGCGGAACGGGTGCCGGGCACCCCGATCGCGATTTTTCACCTGGTGCCGGACGCATTGCATGACACCCGGGACGAGGCAATCGCGCCCCTGAGCATGCTTCGCGGCGCGAAGGTGCTGGCGATCGCCGCCGTCGGGGCGCCGGGTGAGTTCTTCGCGCAGCTTCGTGGGGAGGGAGCGCAGGTGGACGCGGCGCCGTATCGCGACCATCACGCATTCGATGCGCGAGATGCAGCCTCGCTCGCTGCGCGCGGAGCCGCGTGCGACTTCGCCGTGTGCACGCTGAAGGATGCGGTCAAGCTCGCTCCGCTGTGGCCTCGCAAAGGGCAGACCTTGTGGTATGTGTCGCAGTGTGCCGTGGTCGAGCGCGGTGGAAGTGCGCTCGACGCCTCACTTGCTACCGTCCTCGCGGCGCGCGCGAGCGTCCCGCCAACCGCCGGCTCCGCCGGCCCCGATTCCCCCGCTCATGGCTACGGATCTTCGACTGCCGACCAATAGAATCGTCATGCCGGACAAGGACCATCCGCTCGACGAGAACAATCCATTTGAGGGAATGATGAGCCGCTTCGATCGGGCGGCGCAGCTGCTCGATCTGGAGCCCGGTCTCTACAAGGTGCTGCGCCATCCCGAGAAGCAGATCATCGTCTCGGTGCCGGTGATGATGGACAATGGCGAGGTGGAAGTATTCACCGGCTATCGTGTGCTCTACAACACCTCGCGTGGTCCGGCCAAGGGCGGCATCCGCTTCGACCTCCAGGTGAACATCGAGGAAGTGAAGGCGCTCGCTGCCTGGATGACGTGGAAATGCGCCGTGGTGAACCTCCCGTTCGGCGGTGCGAAGGGCGGCGTGATCTGCGATCCGCTGAAGATGAGCGCGGGCGAACTCGAGCGGCTCACCCGCCGCTATACGGCGGCGATCATCGAGACGCTCGGTCCCGATTCCGACGTGCCCGCGCCTGACGTCAACACGAACGAGCGCGTCATGGCATGGATCATGGACACCTACTCCATGCACATGCGCCACACAGTCACGGCCGTCGTGACGGGCAAGCCGATCGAGATGGGTGGATCGCTCGGGCGTCGGGAGGCCACCGGCCGCGGTGTCATGATCTCCGCCCGGGAAGCGCTCAAGCACCTCGGGATGAAGTCGACTGGTACGACCGTGGCGGTGCAGGGCTTCGGAAACGTCGGCTCCGTTGCGGCGGACCTCCTCTCCAAGGAGGGATACATCATCCGCGGCATCAGCGATCGTACGGGCGCCTACTGGAACAAGAACGGCATCGACATCGACGCAGCCATCAAGCACGTGCGCCAGCACAAGACGCTCGAAGGCTTCAAGGGCGGCGAGAGCATCTCGAACGACGAGCTGCTGACGGCGGATGTCGATGTGCTGGTGCCGGCGGCGCTCGAGAACGTCATCACGAGCAAGAACGCGAAGAATATCCGCGCGAAGATCATCGTCGAGGGAGCGAATGGCCCGACCACCGCCGGTGCCGATTCGATCCTCGCCGAGAAGGACGTGTTCGTGGTGCCGGACATCCTCGCCAATGCGGGCGGCGTCACCGTCTCCTACTTCGAGTGGGTCCAGGACCGCGGCGGCTACTTCTGGTCGGAGGAATCGGTGAACGACCGCCTGAACGACATCATGACGCGGAGCTTCGCCGACGTGTTCAAGCTGGCCACGCAGCACAAGGTGGACATGCGCACGGCCGCGTACATGCTGTCGATCAGCCGTGTGGCCACGGTGCATCGGCTGCGCGGCATCTACGCCTGACCGCGCATGCGCCTCGTGGTCGCCGTCGTGGGCAAGCCGCGCGACCGGCACCTCGCGGCGGCAATCAGTGAGTACGAAGTCCGGGCGGCGCGGTACTGGCCGCTCGAGGTGGCGGAAGTACGTGAAGCGAGCGGACGCGGCGTGAGCACAGCCGACGTCCGCTCGCGCGAAGGGGAGAGGCTGCTGGGTCGCACGCCGACAGACGCGCGCATCGTCGCCTGCGACGAGCGAGGCGATCGACTGACCTCGGCCCAGTTCGCGACGCTGGTTGCCGACGCGCGCGAGCGAGCGCAGGACCTCGCCTTCGTGATCGGTGGCGCATTCGGGCTCTCGGATGGGGTACGAGCAGCGTCGGCCCGTGCAATTCAGCTCGCTTCGTGGACCCTCCCGCACGAGCTGGCGCGGCTCGTGCTCGCGGAGCAGCTATATCGTGCCGGGACCATCGTCCGCGGCGAGCCCTACCACAAATGATCGACGCGCAGCGCCGCGAGCCGGAGCGTCCTCTCCGCCGGCACTCCTCTCGAACCATCTTCCTCGCGCGCCGGCAATGACCGACGTTCGCATCATCACCGAGCCGCTCGGCGGATCCGCGCTCTCTCGTGCGCTGCAGACAGGGAGCGCCCCTCGCGACTGGAGCCCCGCCGCGCCCGACGCGGCAGACGGCTGGCGTGAGCACGCGAGACGAAGGATGGCCGAGAAGGACTGGAAGGCGTCATGGCGATGTCTCGCCCCCGCGCTCGCGGCGACGGGAGCAGCGCGTGCCCGACTGGATCGAGTCGTCTCCGCCGGCGGCATGGTCGTCACGACTGGCCAGCAGCCCGGTCTCTTTGGTGGACCGATCTACACGTTGAGCAAGGCGGTGAGCGCCATCGCGCTCGCCGATGCGCTGGAGACGGCTACGGGCATTCCTGCCGCGCCGGTCTTCTGGGCAGCGACCGACGACGCTGACTTCGCCGAAGCCGCGAGTGTGAGCGTGGCTCGGCGGGGGGGGCTCGACGTGCTGCGCTCGACCTCGCTCCCCCCGCCGGTACGCCGATGTCGCTCGCAGCGCTCGGCGATCTTGACGAACAGCTCGACCGTCTGGCTGCGGCGTGCGGTAGTGCGGCCGACGCCCGTGCACTGGCAGCGGTTCGAGAAGCGTACGGGAGCGAACCCTCCCGCAGCGTGGGCGACGCGTTCGTCCTGCTGCTCCGCGAGCTGCTGGAACCGCTTGGAATGCCGGTGCTCGACGCCTCGCACGACGCCGTCGCTCTCGCCAGCCGCGAGATCCTTCGACGCGCGCTGGGATCAGCAAATGAGATCGAGCGGGCACTCAAGGCGCGCGGTGCCGAGATCCGCGCGGCCGGTTTTGACTCGCAGGTGGAAGACGTGGCCGGCCTCAGCCTGGTATTCGGTCGCGAAGGTACGGTCAAGCGACGTCTCGCCGTGGGGGAGGTTGCCGCGGCGGACATGCGGCTCACGCCCAACGTCCTGTTGCGTCCCGTGGTGGAGCACGAGATCCTCCCCACGGTGGCGTACGTCGCGGGTCCGGGGGAGCTGGCGTATTTCGCGCAGGTCGGTCCCGTCGCCGAGGCCCTGTCTGTCGGCACGCCGATCGCCGTACCGCGGTGGTCCTGTACGCTCGTCGAGCCGCAGGTCGGCGAGCTCCTGCAGCGGCTCGACGCAACGGAGGAGGAGCTCGCGCCGGATGGCGCACTCGAGGCCCGACTGGCGCGACGCGCACTGGCACCGGAGGCAGGCGAAGCGCTGTCGCGTCTGCGGTCGTCGATTGCGGCTCTGCCGGAGTGGATGAGCGCGAGCGCGCGGGAACTGGACCTGGAGCGGGCAGTGCAGGGCGCGGCCGGTGCGATGAGTCACCGTGCCGATCGGCTGGAGCGCCGGCTGCTTGCCGGAGTGAAGCGGCGCGAGACGGCGCTCATGACCGACGTTGCGACGGTACGAGCGGCACTTCGGCCCCGAGGCGGTCGCCAGGAGCGCGTACTCAACCCGATCCCGATTCTCGCGCGGCAGGGAACGTCGCTGCTGGGAGAGATGCGAGATGCAGCGCGGCCACACGCGGACGCCATCGTGGAGGGTTCGGTACGATGACGGAACCGGCGGAGACACCGAAAGTTCCGATTGCAGGCGGCCGACCGACCACGGGGCGCAGCTCAGCACTGATCGGTGCGGGCATCTTTCTCTCGCGGCTCCTCGGACTGCTGCGTCAGAGCCTGATCGCCAAGTATCTCGGCGCCGATTGGGTGTCGGACGCATTCAACGGTGCGTTCAAGATCACCAACTTCCTGCAGAATCTCTTTGGTGAAGGCGCGCTCTCGGCGTCGTTCATTCCCGTATACGCCAACGCGCTCGCGCGTGGCGATGACGAGGAGGCAGACCGGATTGCGGGCGCGGTGGCATCGCTGTTGGCGATGATCATTTCCGTGATTGTCCTCCTTGGCATCCTGTTCGCCCCCACGGTCGTGAAGCTGGTCGTCGGCGGGTTTACCGGTGACACGCTGGCGCTGACCATTCGCCTCACCCGGATTCTCTTTCCGGGTGCGGGTATCTTCGTCATGAGCGCGTGGTGCCTGGGCATCCTCAACAGCCACCGGCGCTTCTTTCTCTCCTATGTCGCGCCCGTGTTCTGGAACATCGCGATGATCGCCGCGCTGCTCGGATTCGGTCCGAGGGTGGGAGTGGTCGAGCTCGCGGTGGTGCTCGCGTGGGCGTCCGTGGTGGGAGCGGCGCTGCAGATGGGTGTCCAGCTTCCGGCCGTGTTCAGATTGCTCGGTAGCGCGCGCTTCGCGCCGGACTACGGGTTCCCACCGGTGCGGACGGTTCTGCACAACTTCGTACCCGCGTTCGTCAGTCGGGGCGTGGTGCAGATCAGCGGATTCATCGACACGTTCATGGCCAGCTTCATTGCCGCCAATGGCATCGTGACGCTGCTGCAGAACGCCCAGACGATCTACCTGCTCCCGATCAGCCTGTTCGGCATGTCCATCTCCGCCGCCGAACTGCCGGAGATGTCACGCGAGACGAGCACTGGCGCCGAGGCCTTCGCCCGCCTCCGCGCCCGACTGAACGCGGCCCTGCCACGAGTGGCATTCTTCGTCGTGCCCTCGGCGGTGGGGTTCCTCCTGCTGGGCGAAGCGATCTCCGGGGTGCTGTTGCAGCACGGCCGCTTCACCCGCGAAGACAGCGTGCGTACGTGGGCCATCCTGGGCGGCTCGGCCATCGGACTGGTGGCTAGCGCACTGGGGAGACTGTATTCGTCCACCTTCTACGCGCTTCGCGATACCCGGACGCCGCTCTGGTTCGCGATCGTCCGGGTGATCCTTACCGGAGCGCTGGGCTACCTGTTCGCCTTCCCCTTGCCGCGGCTGCTCGGACTTCCTGCGTGGACCGGCGCGGCCGGGCTGACCGCCTCCGCTGGACTCTCCGGCTGGATCGGGTTCCTGCTCCTCCGCCGCGCGCTTGGCAGGAGGATCGGTCCCAGCGGCATCGCGCGTCCCCTGCTGATTCGTCTGTGGGCCGCGTCGCTGCTGTCCGGCGCAGTGGGGTTCGCGATGATGCAGTTCCTGTCGCCACGCCACCAGACGCTCCGGGGGGCTTCGGCGCTCATCGCGTTCGCCGTCGTTTACGGCATGTCGACGCTTGCCCTCGGCGTGCCGGAAGCCCGCGCCCTCGTCGCGCGCGCGCGACGCTGAGTCGAACCGGCGCGCCCGCTGCCGGGTATAATCAGGACGATGCAGTATCCAGCTGAAATCCTCGACAAGATCCCGCACCTGCCGGAGTCGCCGGGCGTCTATCTCTGGAAGGACGCCGATGGCAAGGTGCTGTACGTGGGCAAGGCCAAGCGCCTTCGCTCACGCGTCCGCAGCTACGTGGCGAGCGAGCATCGCGAGAGCCTGAAAACGCGTGCACTGATGCTGCAGGCAGCGGCGCTGGATACGATCGTCGTGCCCACCGAGGCGCACGCGCTCATCCTCGAGGCCAACCTCATCAAGGAGTACCGCCCGCGGTTCAACATCGCGCTCCGCGACGACAAATCGTATCCGTACATCAAGGTCACGGTGCAGGAGCCCTTTCCCCGGATCTGGGTCACGCGCCGCCTGCAGAACGACGGAGCCCGGTACTTCGGTCCATACACCGACGTCGGTGCCATGCGCCGCGCGCTCGACGTTGTCCGGCGGCTCTTCACCGTACGGTCGTGCAACTTCGACATGCCGGCGCAGATGCCGGAGCGGCCCTGCCTCGACTACCACATCGGCCGGTGCAAGGCGCCCTGCATCCTCGCCCAGACGCAGGTGGAGTACGCGGCGATGATCGACGAGGTGATCGAGTTCCTCGAGGGGAAACCCGATCAGATCGTCCGGAAGGTGCGCGAGCGGATGGAGCTCGCGGCCGAATCGCTGGACTTCGAACGCGCTGCGCAGCTTCGCGATGCGCTGTCGTACCTCAAGCGGATGGAGGAGCCCACCGTCGTCGCGGAGGTGGAAGGCGGCGATCGCGACGTGATCGGCTATGCGCGCGATGGCGACGATGCCGTGATCGCGCTCATGCGCATCCGGTCAGGGAAGCTGCTCGCTCGCGATCACCAGTTCGTCGCGAACATCGACGGCGAGGAGGACGCGAGCGTCCTGGAGACGTACCTCGCCGGACCCTACCGGCTGCTCGAGGAGCGCGCGCACGAGTTGGTCCTGCCGTTCGAGGTTGCGGATCGCGAGGTGGTGGAAGAATCGCTGGAGCGCACGAGGATTCACGTCCCCCAGCGCGGCCCGCGACGTGAGCTCGTGGAGCTCGCGCAGCAGAATGCGCGGCACCTCCTCGAGGAGGCGCGGCTCACCGGTGAGGATCCGACCGAGGAACGGGCTGTCGACCCGGTCTACGAGCTGCAGCGCCAGCTCGGGTTGCAGAAGGTGCCTCGCTCCTTCGTGTGCTTCGACATCTCGCACGCGCAGGGCACAGATACGGTCGCGTCGTGCGTGTGGTTCCAGAATGGCCGGCCGCTCCGTGCGGAGTACCGGAAGTTCAAGGTGAAGACGGTGGAAGGGATCGACGACTTCGCCTCGATGAACGAAGTCGTGGGACGCTACTTCCAGCGCCGGATCGACGAACAGCGCCCGTTGCCTGATCTCGTGCTGATCGATGGAGGAAAGGGGCAGCTCAACGCCGCGGCAGAGTCACTGCGAGCCCTCGGGCTCGAGTCCCTGCCGATCATCAGCCTCGCCAAGCGCGAGGAAGAGATCTTCGTGCTGGGACGGTCGGAGTCGTTGCGTCTCCCGCGACGCTCGCCAGCGCTGCGCATGCTCCAGCAGGCACGCGACGAGGCACACCGCTTTGCCATCACCTTCCAGCGCAAGCGGCGCACGGTACGGACCATCACGTCGGAGCTGCTCCGCATACCCGGCGTGGGCGAGAGGAAGCGTCGTCAGCTCCTGACGGCCTTCGGCAGCCTGCAGGGCATCCGCTCGGCCACGCCGGAGCAGATCGCCGAGCTGCCGGGCTTCTCCGTGAAGGGTGCACAGCGCATTCTTGATGCTCTGAGCGACAGCGATGCACTCGCTCCGGCGAGCACCGCCGCGACGCCTTCCACCGCGACCGCGCCGAACGACGCCGGCATCGCCGCGGACGTATCCACTCATTCTTCCACCGATCCCGCTACGTGAGCACCTGGCATCTCGAGTGTTCGGCCTGTGACGCGCGCCAATCCGGCGATGCGCTGGCATCTATCTGCCCGCAGTGCGGCCAGCCATGGCTCGTGCGCTACGATTCGCCGTGGCCATCCCGCGACGCGATCGGCGCGCGGTGGGACATGTGGCGTTACTCTGCTGTCATGCCGCTTCGCGACGACGAGAAGCCCGTCTCGCTAGGCGAAGGCGCAACGCCGATCCTCGACCTGCCGCTCCTCGCCCGCGAGCTTGGCGTGACGCATCTGTGGGTGAAGGACGAAGGCCTGAACCCGACGGCGTCCTTCAAGGCGCGAGGCATGAGCGCGGCCGTCACTCGCGCCGCCGCACTCGGCGTCGCTGGCCTGGTCGTGCCCACGGCTGGAAACGCCGGCGCGGCGCTGAGCGCCTACGGTGCGGCCGCTGGTTTACCGGTTCGCGTCTTCGCGCCTGCCTCGACGCCGGCGCCGATCCTCGCCACGATCCGTGCGCTCGGCGCCGACCTGCAGCTTGTCGAGGGACACATCGGCGATGCGGGGAAGCTCGCGCGCGCCTGCGCGGCGGACGAGGGGTACTTCGACGTTTCGACGCTGCGCGAGCCATACCGCATCGAGGGAAAGAAGACGATGGGGATGGAGATCGCCGAGCAGCTGAACTGGGAGCTGCCGACGCACATCGTCTACCCCACCGGCGGGGGGACAGGATTGATCGGGATGTGGAAGGTGTTCGGCGAGATGCGCGATGGCGGCTGGTTGTCCCGTGACGCCGCACTGCCGCACATGATCAGCGCGCAGGCGGAGGGATGTGCTCCGATCGTCCGCGCCTTTCATGCGCATGCCGATCGCGCGACGCCGTGGGAGAACCCGCAGACGCACGCCAGTGGCCTGCGCGTGCCGAGCGCGCTCGGTGACCGGTTGATCCTCCGGGCGCTCTATGAGAGCGAGGGCGACGCGGGGAGCGTCAGAGAGGACGCGATCCGCGCGAATACGGCGCGCCTCAGTCGCGCTTCCGGGGTAGACGCCGGCCCCGAGGGCGGCTGTGCGCTCGCCGTGCTCGACAGGCTCGTCCGCGATGGGCGAATTCCGGCCACGGCGCGCGTGCTGGTGTTCAACACGGGGAGTGGCGCCTCGTACCGCGTCTGATCGTTAGCTTCTCGGCATGCGCATAGCCATCCTCGACCCGTTCAGCGGTATCGCCGGCGACATGATGCTCGGCGCGCTGCTCGGCGTAGGCCTCGACGCCGAGTGGCTGCATGCCCTGCCGACCCGTCTCGGACTTCCTGACGTCCGCGTGGACATCAGGGAAGTGCTGCGAGGAGAGCTCGTCTGCTGGAAGGTGGACTTCGATATTCCACCGCAGCCGCATGGCCGGCACATCGCGGAAATCCGTGAGCTCGTGGCGCGCAGCGGTGCACCCGAGCCCGTGCGCGAGCGCGCCGACGCGGTGTTCATCGCCATCGCCACGGCGGAAGGCGAGATCCACGGCATGCCGGCAGAGGAGGTCCACCTCCATGAAGTGGGTGCGGTGGACGCTATCCTCGATGTGGTCGGGGTCGTCTGGGGACTCCAGGAGTTGGGCGTCGAGGCGGTTCGCTGCGGGCCGCTACGAACGGGCGACGGAACTGTTCGCGCCGCGCATGGCCTGCTGCCCGTGCCAGCGCCCGCTACACTCAAGCTGCTCGAGGGACACGCCGTACAACCCGGCCCGGAAGGGGCGGGTGAGCTGGTGACGCCAACGGGTGCGGGACTCGTACGGGTGCTCTCGTCCGGACCGCCGCCGGCGAGCTACGTGCCGCTCCGCTCGGGCTTTGGCGCGGGCACCAAGGACTTCGCCGGTCGCGCGAATGCGCTCCGCGTCATCCTCGCCGAGGTGGAGGACGCCAGCGCAGGCGACGGCCGGGAAGTGGTCACGGTGCTCGCGTGCGATGTGGATGACATGTCGCCGGAGTACCTCGCGGGCGTCGTCGAGCGCGCGCGCACGGACGGCGCGCTCGATGTGGTGGTTCTCCAGACGATCATGAAGAAGGGGCGGAGCGGCATCCGACTCGAGCTGTTGTGTCGGCCGGATGATCGGTCCCGCTTCGAGCGTCTGCTGCTGACGGAGACCACTACACTCGGCGTGCGACGGCAGGAGGTGACTCGCGTCGCGCTGCCGCGCCGGCACGAGGAGGTGGACGTGCTCGGGCATACGGTGCGAATGAAGACGGTCCTGCTTCCCGACGGTTCAGAGCGCACCAAGCCGGAGTACGACGATGTACAGCGGGTCGCACTGGCGACCGGCCGACGGCCCACTGATATTTATCAGCTTGCGGTCACCATTCCGGAACGGCGGCAATCCGCAAGGGTACCGAATTCCGACCGCTGACCACCGGCGCGTCCGACCCTACCAGGAGAATCACTGATGGCTGTGTTCGGTAAGAACGTTCTCGCCTCCGGCCTGCTGCTCGTCGCCGCAACGATCGCCGGTGCTCAGCAGCCGGCAGCGCCGGCGTGCGATGTCGGCTCCGCCGCCAAGGGCAACCTCGCGCGCGCGTCGCTGACGGTGGACCTGGCGCGCCAGGCTGGTCCCGGTCCGGTCGCCGCGACCCAACTCAAGAACACGGTCAAGGCGATCGAGTCCGCCCAGAATGAGGATCCCGTCACGCGATCCTACCTGCTCGGCGAGGCCCTGAGTCTCTGGCTGAACCAGCCGGAGATCGGCCTCACGCCCAAGCGCGGCGCAGTCGGCTTCAACACGAACCCTGAAGGGTCGATCGACCTCGTCGGGACGGTCGACTCGCTCTTCACGATCGTCGAGAAGGCGAAGCCGAATTGCGCGGATTTCACGGCGTATTATCGCGGCGGCCAGAAGTTCTATCTCGACCTCGCCAACGCGGCCATCAACGCGCTCAATGACAACAAGCTCGACTCAGCGGAATATTACGCGACCCAGGCCCATCGGATCTACCCAGCTTCGCCCTACGGCGTGATGGTGCTGGGCAACGTGTACTCGAAGCGCGGCGACAACGCGAAGGCCGTTTCGTACTGGCGTTCGGCCTCAGACGCGGCGGCGAACGACACGTCGTACCGTGATGTTCGCCGACAGATGCTCTCGAACATCGGCACGGTCTACCTGAATCGCGCGACTGCCGCCAGCGGCGCTGCGCGTACGGCCGCGGCGGACAGCGCAGCGGCGGCGTACGCGGCATTGCTCGAGATTCCGGGCACCACCGGACCGTATCTGTACGGCACGCGCCAGACCTACCAGACGGCGCTGTTGATGGCCGGCGATACGGCGAAGTTCGTCGCGAGCTACCAGCCGCTGATCCAGAACCCGTCGGCGTATGCGTACCAGGACCTTCTCAACAGCGCGGTGAATGCGGCGCGCTCGGAGAAGGCGGCGGATGCGGCGAAGCTCTTCGCCGCCACGCTCGAGCAGAATCCATTCAACCGCGATGCGCTGTTCAATCTCGCGGTCACCTACCTCACCCTCGAGCAGAACGACAAGGTGAGTGCCATCGCGTCCCGCCTCGTGGCGGTGGATCCGGCGAATCCCGAGAACTACAACCTTGCGGCGCGTGCCTATCTCGCGCTCGGCAAGGCAGCGCAGGCGAAGAAGAACACGCCGGTGGCCGCCGCCTACAACGACTCCACGCTGTCGTGGTACAGCCGAGGCAACAAGCTGCCGGCCGAGGTCACGTTCTCCGAGTTCACTCCCTCGGACAAGGAGCTGAGCATCACGGGCACCGTGCTCGATCGCCGCGACAAGATCGACCCGGGTACGGCGGCGCCGGCCGCGAAGGGCAAGGCCAGCACGGGCAAGGCCGCCGCGACCAGCCTCGCTCCCAGGACCGTGACTCTGAACTTCGAGGCACTGGACAAGTCCGGCGCGGTGCTCGGGACGCAGTCGGTCACCACGGAAGCGCTCACGCCCGGCAAGACGGCAAGCTTCCACGTCACCATTCCTGCGGCCAACGCCATCGCGTATCGCTACACCGTGGCTCCCTGACGCTGGCTTCGGGAACCTGACGAGGGCGCTGGTCACCTGACCAGCGCCCTCGTCGTTTCCGGCGTGATTCAGCATGTCGGCAAAGCACGGAAGTGCCGGAGTCTGCTTGATTTCGGCACCTGCATCTCCTATCTTGGTTGAGATGGAAGCGCGCGCGTTTCCTGTACACTGAAGGGGGAGGGGCCGCCCAGCCGCGGTGCTCCTCCTTCAATCCGTTCGGGGTCGGGAGGCCACGCAAACATGGTTCGAGTCAGTCGGGTTCTGCCCGGAAGCATTTGCGACGAGATGGGGGTCGTCCCGGGCACGGAGCTGCTGACGGTGA
>Ga0157372_10007240_pt1 | contig 11818 bp, 25 predicted proteins | sample C55metaG_FD_115307 | JGI IMG/M metagenome (GOLD analysis project Ga0157372, IMG submission 115307) | Corn rhizosphere microbial communities from Kellogg Biological Station, Michigan, USA - C5-5 metaG | ecosystem: Host-associated > Plants > Roots > Rhizosphere > Soil | place: USA: Michigan...
ACGCCGCTGCTGCCGTACCTGCCGGCCATCTACACCGACGAGACCGTGCGCGAGTTGGCCGGCGCGGTGCATCCGGTGGCCGCCAAGTACGGCATTGACGGTACAGGTCTAGGCGCAACGCCAGAACTGCGGCTGCTGCTGGTGGCCGCGCCGCTCGCCGTCGCCACGTACATGACGCACCGAGCGTGGCGCGAGCAGCAGCAAGCGCCCATGCCGCCCGTGGAGACCGTAACGAACGTAGCGCCACCGCCGCCCGTGCCGGGACAGGCACCGCGCGATGAAAAACACCTGGGCCAGTTCCGCGAGGATCGCGGCGGCCGTTTGGACTGAGGGGGAAGTGATGGCAGGAAGTCAGAACGTTGCACGCATCGTAGGCGTGATTGGCGCCAGCGGCAGCGGCAAATCGCGCTGGCTCAAGCGCACGCTGATCGATGGCATCCGCGCCAAGAAGGTGCGGCGCATGCTGGTGTGGGACCCGCAGGACGAGTACGGCGACGACTTCGGCCGCGCGTTCACGGACACGCGCGAGTTGGTGAGTGCGCTCGGCCAGCTCGGGGAGGGAGACGACTTCCGTTTCGTGCTGCGACCAGGCGATGACATGGCCTCGTACAAGTGGAAGTTCGACCTGTATTGCGAGGTGGCCTATCAGATCGAGGGGCTTTGTGCCGTCGTGGAAGAGCTGGCCGACGTGACAACGCCGTCGTGGGCACCGCCGTTCTGGTCGCGACTGTCGCGCAAGGGCCGGCACCGCGCCATGATGATGTTTGCATGCTCGCAGCGGCCGACGCTCATGGACAAAACGTTCCTGGGCAACACCACGATGATCCACTGCTCGCGCCTGAACGACGAGAACGACATTCGCACCATGGCGCGTTACCTGGGCGTGCCGGAGCAACAGGTGCGCGACCTCAAGGCCGACGACGAAACCGACACTTTCGAGTGGATAGAGCGGGACATGAAAACCGGCTTCACACGGGCCGGCAACCTGGGCGACGCAAAGCCGCAACGCCCTGCACCCCAACGTAACGAACGTTCGTTGCCCGAGCCGGCCACCGACGTAACGTAACGGCGCTGCCTTGCGCCGCGCCCCGCGTGAGCCCACTGTGAAAAAACACGCGGGGCGCTTGCCCCAGGGTCACGACACAACTGGGGAGAGAAACCATGTCGTTGAAGGATATCGGTAAGTCGGTGCTGATCACGGCCGTCACCATCATCATCATCAACAAGGCCAAGCCGATGCTGCCGGCATCGGTGCAGAAGCTGCTGAGCTAAGCGGAGTCGCCATGCCTGACATCAAGAGCGCGATCAAGACCACGGCCATTGTGCTCGCCGTCATCTACGTCGCCCGGCAACTGCCGGTCACCAATCAAATCGTCGCCGTCGCACTCGGCGGCTGATCGGAGAACACGCAAATGGCAATTCTGCAACTCCTGCCGCCTTTCCTGAACGTCACCGCCACGGGCGTGGCGACGATGAAGCTGCCCAAGTACGCAAACACGGTGAACCGCATCGTCTTGCAACTCGGCGGAACGACGTTCACCAAGGCCATGATCACTGACATCAAGGTCAAGATCGGCCAGCGCACGGTGTACAACACCACGGGCACCTATCTGGATGCCATCAACAAGTACAAGGGCATCTTCGATGCCGCGAACTTCCTGACGATTGATTTCACCGAGCGCGACGCACCGTCGCTCGACGGCAAGGAAATCGGCGGCTACGACATGACGGCGTGGCAGGACGATATGTTCCTGGAAATCACCATCACGGGCGCCACCGCGCCGACGCTCTCTGCGTCCGCGATGCTGACCGCACCGCAGGGCCAGGGCGCGGGCGAGATCATCCACAAGCTGCTCTACCTGCCGGCCTCGACCAACGTCGGCGGCAAGTTCCCGATCAACTTTTCGCCTCGTTCGGCGCTGGTGAAGCGTATCCACGTCTTCTACACCGGCACCGACTGGACCGGCGTGACGGTGGACGGCAACGTCAACCGCATGGAAATCAAGAAGAACGGCTTGACCGTCTTCGATGCCATGTCCACGGTGGCGCGCTTCATCCAACAGGAATATCGCAAGGTGCCGCAGTCCAAGCACTTCGCGGTGGACTTCATCGCCGACAACAACCAGTCGGCGGCGCTCATCACGTCGGACGCGGCCTCGCTGGAAATCAACTCGTACCTGACGGCCGCCGACAACCTCAACGTCTACGTCGAAGTGCTCGACCTGCCGTTCAACCTGTAATTGGGGGCGGCTATGGCGCAGCAATACACGTGGCAGATGGGGGGCGGGGATGCTGTTCAACCGAACAGCTATTTCAGCGATCCCATGAGCAGCAATATCGGAGACCCGTCCGATATGAACCCGTACGCGCAGACGGGGCTTGACCTGCTCGCGGGCGGGTTGAGCCGGCTGATCGACGTGCAGACCGTGCGCGCGCTGCAAGGCACGAACACGGTGGCAGTGCTGCAGTCGCCAGGCCTTACGGTAACGACGGCCGGCAACGGCTACGTCGTGCCGAGTGGGCCGGTCGCCGTCGCGGGCACTGGCGGGCGCGGCATGCTGCTGGTGCTGGTGGTCGGCGCGCTGTTCCTGATGCTGGAAGAGGGGAAGGGCTGATGGTCCCGAACGGCATGGGCGGGCTCGCCTACTCGAACCCGTATTCGGCGGCCATCATGGCCGGCGCGTCGGTGGTCGATGGCGTCATGAGCAGCACGCCGATGCAGACGGACTCGGGGCGCGGGCTATTCGATCAGCATTTCGACGGGTCGGGGTGGACGGTCGCCACGGGCGGCAGCGATGCACGTGCCGTGCCGACCGTCACCAGCGCCTTGCAGAACACCGCTGCCAACGCGCTGTCGATGCTCAACAACCCGTTCGTGCTGATCGCGCTCACGTTGGTTGCGGTTGAGTTCGCAAGGCGCGCGAAATGAAGCTGAGCATCGAGCCGTTGCCATGGACGCCCGAGCGCCTGGAGGAAGTTCGCGCGGCGTTCGAGGGGCACAAGAGCCAAACATCGGAAGGGCTTGTCGGCCCGACTGAGTATGTGCAGCGGGGTGTGTTCAACCGCATGTCGGTGGACGGGGAGCCAATCGGCTTCTACGTGCTGTTCGCCTGGACGCATGAGAAGGGCACCGAGGTCGAAATCTCACACGTGCACGCCAAGTGCCCAGGGCTCGACGTGGTGAAGGCCTTCCTGCCGCTGATCGAACAGCAGTGCAAGGAGGCCGACTCGCTGCGGGTGGTTACGCGCCGACGTGGGCTCATCAAAAAATTGCAGGCGCAGGGATACGGCATTGAGAGCGTGACCATGCGCAAGCGGGGGAAACATGATTCTGCGGCCTGATCAGATCAAGCTGATGGCGCTTGGGCTGCCGAGCACGCCGTGCAATATCGGCGGGCCGGAGGTGTCGAAGTCGGACTCCAACCAGAGCACGACGAACACCACCACCACCAATACAGACAACCGCATGGTCAACGACCATGGGGTGGGCGTGAGCGGATGGGGAAACGTGGTCAACACGTCCGACCTGGGCGCAGTCACGTCGGCGTTTGACTTCGCGAAGGCGGGGTCGGAGAACGCATTCAAGTCAACGCAGGATGCACTCGGGCTGGCAAACAACGTCGTATCGAGCGCGGCGGGCCTGCAAAAGAACGCGGCCGATGGCCTGCTGTCGGGGCTCGGCACGCTGCTGGACTTCGCGCGGAGTACGGCTGACAACGCCAAGGCGACGAGCGACAACGCGCAGAAGAACATCGCAGCGGCCTACAGCAACGTTCAAGAAATTTCTAGCGGGCAACGGTTCCTAGTGGCCGGTGGCCTGCTGATCGCTGGTGTGGTGGCCGTGGCCGCCATGAGCAAAACAAAACACTGAAGCCATGAGCACCGTTTTCACTCAACCGATGCAACTCGCCGTTGGCCAGGCGATGACGATCGATTTTGTTGGCACGTTCTGCTACTTCCGGCAGAGCGACACCACGCAAGACCTGATCGAGATTCGGCCCGACACGCAACAGGGCGTTTTGCAACTGCTGCCGGGCCAGGGCTTCAACTTCGGTTCGACGGTGAGCCGATGGATCGTGAAGAACATCGGCGCGACCAACATTACGATCGGCCAGCTTGTCATCGCGGATGGCGACTACCGGGATCAACGCGTGGTCGGGTCCATGCAGGTTGTGGGCACGGCCAACGTGGCTGTGGCCGATGCCGCCAAGGCGCGCGCGCTCGCGAACAACTCGTTCATGGGAGCGGCCAGCGTCACCGGAAGTGCGGGCACATTTGCGCGCGTATCGCTGTGGAACCCGACGACGAATCCGAACCGCCTGTTGGTGCAGTCGTTGGCACTGTCCAACTCGGATATGGCGAACCCGTCGCTGGCATCGGTGCAGGCCATTACCGCCGCACCTACGTTCTTCGGCGGACGCGTGGGCGCCAGCAAGAAATTCGGCGGCGCCAACTCTGTCGCGCAGTTTGGATTCGACAACATGGGGACGTCTGGTGGGGCATGGTCGCATGTACTTTCAACGTCGGCGCAACAGCAAAAACCCTTGGTGCTGACGGACCCGATTGTTGTGCCGCCTGGGTACGGGTTGGCCTTGTGGGCGGCAAACGCCAATCAAGGTGTGACCGGCGCGTTTGAGTGGTACGAAGAGCCGAACGTGTAATGCAACGGCAGACCTTCGCGCTGATCGTCATGGCCGGCGTCGGCTACGTGGTGTGGCGCGACTGGCAACGACAAAACGAGCCTGGGGCGGTGGAGCCGGACTTCATCGATCAGGCGCAGAACACGCTGGGCGACATCACGGACGGCGTGTTGTTTGACACACAAGACATCGACATGAGCCAAGCGAGCAGCAACGTCAGCGCATTCCTGCAAATGATCCGCGTCGCTGAGGGCACGGACGGGCCGAACGGGTACCGCATGCTCTTCGGCGGAAGCACGTTTAGCGACTACAGCGACCATCCGCGCCAGTACATCAAGGCCATGTCCAACGGACAGCCGATCACGTCGTCGGCGGCCGGCGCGTACCAATTTCTCGCCAAGACGTGGGACTCGGTGCGCGCCAAGCTGGGATTGCCGGACTTCTCGCCGGCCAGCCAGGACGCGGGCGCGGTGGAGCTGATCCGCCAAGCCGGCGCACTGGATGACGTGCAGGCCGGTCGCTTTGCGACGGCCGTGCGCAAGGTGCGCAAGATTTGGGCGAGCCTGCCGGGGGCCGGATATGGTCAGCCCGAGCGGGCGCTTTCGACACTACAAGCTGCCTATGTGGCGGCAGGGGGCGTAGTCAATGGCTAAGGCAGCAAACGGCGGCGGGCCGAATACCGATTTCATGATGCTGGCGGGCCTGGGCCTGCTGGCGTACATGGCAATGCGACCGCGCACGGCAAGTGCAGCGACCAATCCGGCCCTGCGCACCAACGTGCCGGGGCAGACCAACAGCAACCTCGGCAGCTACGTCGCGGCGGGATCCATCTTGTCGGGGCTGCTGGGCAACCTATCGCGCAGCGGTTCGGCCGATCAGGTGATCAGCGGTTCATGGCAGACGACGTTCGACGCGCAGGACCCGAGCACCTATTTCAACGATCCGACGGCCTACGGTTGATGCCATGAAGCTTTCCGGCGACCTGCAATTCAAGCTGATCGTGACGGCCGTCGCTGCGGTGTCGCTGTACGTGGTGGCGAAGCGCGCGGCCAGCGCAGGAAGCACGGCGCTCGACAGCGCAGGGCAGGCCATTAGCCAGTGGTGGGGCGACACGCAGAACGCCGTATCACAGGCGGCGGCACCCGTGACAGATGCACTGAGTTTTGACCTCGTGAACGTGCCTGACGCACGTACAGGAGGGCACCCAAGCCAGGGCGACATTCGCCGGTTCGACCAGCTCACGCTGGACTACGGCACGCCGCTCTACAACCTGCCCAATGCGTTTAGCACGTGGGTGGATCAAACCAAGGCGGGAACCTCGCCAATCAACTTCATGTAAGGGGGTCTTATGTCGTTTCTGAATCGTCTGCGTGAGCCGTCCACCTGGGCAGGCTTTGCTGGCATCGCTGTCGCCATGGGCGCCAACCCGGACAAGGTGAACGTCACCGCACAAGCCGTGGCTGGCGTCCTGTCCGCGCTGGCAGTGTTCCTGCCGGAACGCAGCAACACCCAGGGCTAAGCCATGGAGTGGGGGCAGGTCCTAGCCGTCGCAGTGCCGTCGTTCGGGATGGCGGGGGCACTGCTCAAGTACGTGATTCGCGTTGAGTCTCGGCTCGCGCGGATCGAAGCCAGATTGAAAATCGAGGAGAAGACATCGTGACCAAGCGCCGCACGCCTGCACGTGACAGCAAGGGCCGATTCAAGCGTAAGAAGCGCTGATCGGCCATGGGGGATTGATTGGGGGATGAGCCCGGCCACGTGCCGGGCTTTTTCGTATAATTCGGGCATCAACGGGGTACACCATGATGAAAACCGATTTCCTCAAGTCGCTGCGCAGCGCGCGCGAGCCGGGCGGGCGCACGGTAATGAATTTCACGGCCATGGAAATGGGCGAGGGATCCGTGCTGGTTGAAGTTCGACACGGCGCCAGTATTGAGGTGCAAAAGGCCACCATGGCGCGTGTTGCCGCGCGCATGGAGGCACGTGCGGACGTGCCGGGCGCTGAGAGTTCCGTGGACATGGTGAATGCGGAGCGCTGGCGTGGCCGATTTGGTGATTGATACAAACGTCGTCATCGACTGGTACGTGCCGGGGCGCAAGGAAGACCAAGCCTACGCACTTGCCGTGCTGCGAGACATGATCCAGAACCCGCGCGACCGTATCATCGTGCCGCCGCATTGGGATACCGAAGTCGGCGCGGTGCTGCTGAGAGCAATGCGAGCCGGGCGCATCGGCGAGGCGGAGCTAGATGCCGCTATGGATGATCTGGCAAACCTGCCCGTCAACGTGCTGCATCTGCTGCCGAACTTCCGCGCAGTAGTGGAGGCCGGCCGGCATTTCGGATGTAGCGGCTACGATGCCGCGTTTGCGGCCATCGGTTACGGCATGCAATGCCCGGTGGCGACGGCCGATAGGGGGCTGCGCGCGGCGTGCCAGCGGCATGGAATTGAAGTGTTCAGCCCACCGGGTTGGACGAACGGACTGCACTGATAAAAGCCCGGCCGCGTGCCGGGCTTTTTCATGCGAGTTTGACGCCCCAATCATCGGCAACGATAGATTCGTGCGTGGCCTGGGCAAGCGCGCGGGCGCGGCGCACTTCGGTGGACAGCGTGTATACCTTGCAAGCGTCTTGGCCGGGCTTGGTGACGCCCATGCGAACGTAGCCCATCCGGCGCATGCGGTCATCGCATTCCCACTGGCGCAGGCGCAGCAATTCAGGAACCCACCACGGCAGCGGGCGCTTGCCAGAGCGCCAGGCGCGGACGGTCGACGGCGTGACGCGCAGATAGCGAGCGAGAGCGTCATCGGGGGCGTGCGCGTAGTACTCGAACTCCGCGAGGTGCCCCCATTTGCGGTCATGCGCTCTCATTGATCTGGCTCGCTGGATGCTGGCTAGAAAAAAAGTGCCCGGCGCGAAGGCCGGGCAAATCTCAAATGACGGCGCTCCCTGGGGGGATGCGCCGGCGAAGATCATCAACCACATACTGCGAAGGCTGCAACTAACGCGAAGGGGTATTGACTAGGCAACCCTTGCTGGTGTTGCGTTTGCGTCCCCACTGAGCCATTTAACATAATGCAAACTGGTTCAATGGGGACTACCTGCTGAGCTACGCCGGAAGAGGGTCCCGGCGCTGTCCCACAAGGCTCAGCAGGTCTTCAAAATTTACGGCGAAACGATCGAAGATCGACGCCCACATCTGGCGTACTTCGGGCGTTTTGGCCCGCTCAGCGTGCGAGGCTGCTGCAACGGCAGCCGGATCGATATCCAGAACGCGCGCCACCTTCAGTGCAGTTTCATCGTCAAAGCCGGCTTGGCCATGACGGTATTTGCTGATCGCGGAGCGCGAGATTTTGAGCTCCTTTGCGACGGCATAGTCAGAGGCGCCGCCCAGCTTGCGGCTGACTGCCTCAACAAAATCGAGAGTGGTTTTCATCACATCTACCCCATAAAAAAGGCTTCTACCCGGACCGAAGCATAGTCAACCGTCGCGGGACAGGCAACGGAGCCGAATGGGGGACGTTCCCGTATGGTTGACTGTCCCCTGTTGGGGGACTATAGTCCCGCCCAGTGCACCGCCGCCTGGAACCCTACCCGCCAGGGCAGGCCTGATCCGCCCGCAGGCGGTGCGCTCTCCCAAACGGGAGCCTCCGCCAACAGGGTAGGGCGACAAGGGGTGGTGACATGACGTTACAAATTTCCAAGAGTGAAGGCACGTTGCTCGATGCGGAGCGCGGCGTTTGCACGTCCGGGTGGTGGACTGTGAAAGGTGACGGCGTGCATGCCATGTTCACGTTCGATGATCCGCGCGACCGGGGCACCACATTCGGCATCAGCGAGGCGCGGGCACTCGAAAGCGCACGCTACTTCATGGCGTCGGGACTGATGCATGAGGCGCTGACCGTCGTTAACCAGTGGATGAAATCGATTGGGTGGACAGAGGGGCATGGCGGCATCGGTGGCGTGGCATTTGCCAAGGTGAGCGAGGCAATCGCGGCTGCGGAGGGTCAGCAATGAAACCGACCCCCATCCACCGCACCGCCCTGGGCGGTTTCACCATCGACGGCCCGTACTACCTGCGCCGCCGCTCGCTCGCCGTTCTGGTTGAGCGCTTCTTTCACTTCCTGGGGGCCTGACCATGGCCTACGTAGAAGACGTGAGCGAGGGCGAAGACGTGACCTACCAGCCGGGCAGCGCGCGCCAGCCGGCGCACGAGGCGCACAAGCCGGTGGTGTGGGGAAGGGCGGCGGTCTACGTCCGATCAGAAATGAGTGAGGCCATGGCCGAAGCTGCCATTGCCAACGCGCTCGCCATCCTCGCGCGCCACAAGCCGCGATTCAATCCGAAATACTGATGTGGGGATACCTCCACGATGCGGCAGGGGCGATCCCCGCGCTTCCGGAAATGAAGGAAGCGCGGGGCCGCGTGCCGCTGCGCTGGGTTGCCCGCGTGGTCAAGGCCGCCAACAAGGCGGGACGAGATAGCGCGATGCGCGCCGGCCGCCCCGATATGTTCGACCTGGGCGCCGCCGCTGGCGCCGTCGCCGCGTTCCTGAAAGAGCACGCGCCGGCCACGCTGCCCGTGCGGCCAGACGCCACCGACTACGAAATCTGCATGAAGGCGCGCCGCATCGCCGCCGACGTGCAACTCAAAAGCCACGGCCTGCCGACCGAAGATGCGTTGATCGTGTGCGCGGCGACGTGCCAGCGCTACGGCGTGGATCTACCGGACTTCGAAGAAGACGCCGAAAAGGTGGCGCGCGTGCGCTGTGAACTGTGGTGGCGCCGCAGGCTGCGCACGGGCCATATCCGCGCGCTCGAACACTCGAACATCCGCCTGCACTACGTCCACTATCGCAGCGACCCGTACGCCAGCAACGACGCCGTGCGCCGCCGGATCGCGCAGAACGCGCGCAACCGCGCCACGCTGGAACACACCACGCTGGAGAACGAGCACGGGCAGCGCTTCACGCTGGCCGAGCTGGCCGACAAGTCCATCGCCAACAAGGCACTTCGCCGCGGCGAATTGATGACGCGCTTGAAGGGCGCCGAAGAGCTGGCCGACGCGGCGAATCTGGCCGGCGTCATGTTCACGCTGACATGCCCGTCGCGCTTCCACGCGGTGAAACAGGTAGGCCAGAAGTGGCACCCCAACCCGAAATACCAGGGCGCAGACCCGCGCGAGGCGCAAGGCTATCTGCGCCGCGTGTGGGCGCGCATTCGCGCCGAGCTGGCGCGCTACGGCGTGACGTACTTCGGCCTGCGCGTGGCGGAGCCGCACCACGACGGGTGCCCGCACTGGCATGGCCTGCTGTTCGCAAAAGACGTCGATCTGGTGTGCCGGGTGATCCGTGCGCACGCGCTGAAGGATTCCCCGGACGAGGCCGGCGCCGAGCTGCGCCGCTGCCGCTTCGAGCGCATCGACCGCGCCAAGGGAAGCGCCGTCGGCTACATCGCCAAATACATCGCAAAGAACATCGACGGCCACGCCGTGGGCGACCACAAGACAGCGGAAGGCTACGTGGTGCAGGCCGACATGCTGGGCGACGACGTGATTACGCCGAGCCAGCGCGTGGAAGCCTGGGCGGCGACCTGGGGCATTCGCCAGTTTCAGGCGTTCGGTGGCGCGCCCGTGGGCGTGTGGCGCGAGTTGCGCCGCGTGAAGGCAGAAGACCTGCCGAGCGAGGAAGAGAGCCCCGAGATTCGCGCCGCCTGGGCTGCCGCGCAGAAGACCGAAGACAAGCCGGCAAGCTGGGCCGACTACGCGCGCGCCATGGGCGGCGTGGCCGGCGAGCGCCGCGCCATCGCCATCAAGTATGTGGAACGCATGGAAGCCGGCCGCTACGGGCTGGCCGTGCGCAAGCTGCCCCAGGGCGTGCAGGCCGTGGGCCGCGCGCACATCGTGGACGGCATCTGCGACTACTGGAAAACCACGCAGATTTTTGTTCCGGCGACGCGCTACGAGTGGCGGGAGGTGTCGCGCAGCGGCGCAGCCGCGAGCACTCGGACTCGTGTCAATAACTGTACGCGCCGAAAGGACGCGGACGCGAAGCGGCCGGCCTACATGCCGGCTGAAACGGTGTTTGACGGGTTCGACCCGGACCGCGAGCGCCATCCAGAGCTGTTCGAGACATTTGCCCCGACCGGGGCGGCAACGTGAAGGGGGAAAACCAGATGTGGAAGGAAACGCAGCGTGCAGCGACGGCGCGTGAGGGACGAGACGCGCGCCCGTTCGGCGAGCGCGCGCAGAAGGTCATGAAGGTCTACGGCGGGTTCCTGCCGGCCGACGTGAAGCAACTGCTGCTCGACATGGCAGCGGAAATCGACAACTTGAGGGAGAACCAACCGTGAAAGACCTGCTCACCAACATCATGGGCCAACTGGCGTACGTCAAGGCCGCAGGCCAAGTGCGCGAAGAAGGCGAGGTGAAGTTCCTCGGCGCGCTGCATGACTTGGCCGTCGCTATCGATCAGGCAGACGCGCCCGTTGCGCCGGCCGTTCCGGTGCTGACCGACGACATGATCGACCGTGCCAACGCCGAAGCCGACACGCACATCGACGTGGCCGACCCGGCTGAACGCCGCACGCTCGTGGCCGCGATCATGCGCGCAGGCCTGGGCATCGCGGGGGCCTGACGCCATGAGCAAGTGCACCTGCCCGGTGTGCGGCCAGGGCGCGCGCTGGAAGCCGATGCGAAACGGGCGGGTGTGCGTGACATGCACGGCGCCCGGCTGCGGCATCCAGCTTTTCGCGCGTTCGGACGACTCCGACGAAAAAATCCGTGATCGCTTCATCCTGAGCGATGGCGACGACAACAACGAACGTACGTTACGGGAGACAGAGAAGGAGCCGTCCGAACGTAACGAACGTAACGGGACAGGGGAGGGCTTCAACCTATGGGCCTGATCGACGCGGGATCGCTCGACATGCTGACGCGCAAGGCGCACGCATACGAGACCCAGGCGGGGGCCGACCTGCCGCCGCTGCCGGGCGAGCCGCCGCCAGTGGACCCGGTGCAGGAGTGGGCCGAGATGCTGGGCCTCGTCGTCATGCTGGCGACGCCGCTGCTGCCGTACCTGCCGGCCATCTACACCGACGAGACCGTGCGCGAGTTGGCCGGCGCGGTGCATCCGGTGGCCGCCAAGTACGGCATTGACGGTACAGGTCTAGGCGCAACGCCA
>Ga0157372_10007241_pt1 | contig 11818 bp, 6 predicted proteins | sample C55metaG_FD_115307 | JGI IMG/M metagenome (GOLD analysis project Ga0157372, IMG submission 115307) | Corn rhizosphere microbial communities from Kellogg Biological Station, Michigan, USA - C5-5 metaG | ecosystem: Host-associated > Plants > Roots > Rhizosphere > Soil | place: USA: Michigan...
AGAGCGAAGGAAGCGATTCGACGGGAGTGTACACCGACGGTGAACCGCCCGTGTTGCCATCAACGGATATTAGTCCAAGCGGAATTCAGCTAGGAAGCGGAGATTCGATCCAAGCCAAGATCACTTATGATGGCACTAATCTGACATTGAATCTTCTCGACCTCGTAACCAACGATACCTTTACGATGACGCAGGCAATTAACATTCCTCAAACTGTTGGTGGGAATACGGCCTATGTCGGATTCACAGGTAGTACAGGTGGGCTGTCGGCGAGCCAGAAGATTCTTACCTGGACTTACTCGACTCAATCTGTGCCGCCCACCTTCTCGCCCGCAGCCGGTACCTACAATTCGACGCAGACTGTGGCACTTAGCAGCGGTACGTCCGATGCTTCTATCTATTACACCACTGACGGATCCACGCCTACAGCTTCATCCACGAAGTACACGGGCCCGGTGTCCGTCTCAACCTCCCAGACCATCAATAGCATCGCGATTAGTCCAACTCTCGGAAGCAGCAATCCAGCCAGCGCGGCATACGTGATTCAAGTGGTAACGGCCCAGCCTACCTTCACCCTCGCAGGCGACGCAGTTCCAGCGATTTCGGCAGGTGGTTCTGCGACTTCAACTATCACAATTACCCCGGCCGGCGGTTTCACAGGAAGCGTATCTCTCTCATGCGCGGTCACTGGTCGTCCGACCGGGGCTGTTAATCCCCCCACATGCGCAGTATCTGCACCCGTGGCCATATCGGGCACCCAGGCTGTGACGGCCAAACTCACGATCAACACAACCGCAGCCTCAACGGCGAATCTGCAGAATTCCTTGCGTCCTTTCGTCAAGGTAGGTGGAGGAGCACTCATTGCGTTCCTGTTCTTCTGGATGCCCTACCGTCAGCGCAAGTGGCAGTCCATGGTTGGACTGGTGCTTCTCGCGACCTTGGCCGGAATAGTGAGCGGATGCGGCGTCAGTAAATCGCCGGTCACAACACAGCACATCGGCGGCACAACAGCCGGAGTCTACACGATTACCGTCACGGGTACGAGCGGTTCTGTTCAATCAACCACAAATGTGTCCGTCACAGTACAGTAGACAATCGAAAGACGCATAGCGAAACTCGAAACAAATGGACCTTGGTAACATTGTCTCATCGCCCTTCACACAATGAGCCTGCGCGACCGGGGTCCCGTGCGTTTACGCCTGTTTCTGCTTTAGCCGCAGAGACTTATCTGACCGCAACGGTTTCGATCACCTAAGTAACACCAAGTGTGATATAAGGCACCGATCCACCACCAATCCCCTCCTATACTGACATTCAAATAATTCTCTTTAACTGACTCTGCACATCAGATTGTGACGTTCAGGCGCCTCGACTTTTGTGTAGTTTCCCCGGCGTCATGGCACTGCCAACGTCGGGTGGGGCGCACCTATGTGGCTCGATTGCGAAAGCCGATCGGCGAGCATTCGCAGGACGAGCAATCCGTCTGGATTCCGATCCAGCATGGGACAGGTGCCAGCCTCAGGTTCTCAAACTGGTTCGGTGTTTCCAGGTGAGACCGTTCTCACCAACGGGTATTTCTCAATTCTGCGATCTATTGGGCGCAGCAAGATCGCGTCAAGCGACTTTACTTTTTCACTCGTATGTCTCGCGATGTGCTGTAACTGAGCAGCGGAGAGGCTGAAATCAGAGGGCGGCAAGGAGTTCGGGCGTCTTCCAGAATTACAAGGCGCGTTCAACTCTTCTTGTTCGATCGTGAAGCACATGATTTTGCCTTCACGCTTAGTCGCCATCCTGACTTTTGAGGAATGTCCATGAAGAATCGCATCCTTGCACTTTTAGTGTTGGTGGGATCATCCATCCCGGTGTCAGCCATTACGGTAGTTACGCCTTCCAATGGCGCCGTACTATCGTCACCATTCACGTTGACCGCGAGCACCAGCAGCTGCGGCGGAGTTCCTGCTGTCTCGATGGGCTACTCGATCGACCACAATTCTGCAATCATTGAACCGACGTCTTTCACGGCCAGCGTAGTTGCCAGTCCTGGACCACACGTTCTCCATGTGAAGTGCTGGGGAAAGCAGGTGAATGACCAGCTGCTTTTCAACATCACGATTGTTGCGGGGACTTCCAATATTTCTGTGGCGAGTCCTGGAAACGGCGCTACAGTGACTTCGCCCTTCAAGTTGGTCGCAAGCACAACGACGTGCGGTTCAGTGCCGGCGGTCTCGATGGGGTACTCGATCGACAACGCAACGGCAACTATCGAACCCACCTCGTTTAGCGCTTCGGTATCAGCGAGCGCGGGTACCCACACATTGCACGTGAAATGCTGGGGAAAGAACACTGCTGATCAAGTGCTCCTCAGCATTAAGGTCGGGTCATCCACTGCTGCGGCTACGCCTGCGTTCTCGCTGGCGCCCGGGCAGTATACGACGAAGCAATATGTGTCTATAGCCGCTCCTACCGCAGGGTCAACGATTCACTATACCCTTGATGGCTCTGGGCCATCCGCATCGTCACCTGTATATGCAGGCCCCATTCTGGTGGCCAACTCAATGACGGTACAGGCGCTCGCTTGTGCTCCGGGCTATTTGAATAGCGGAATCGCGCGCGCAGATTATGTAATTAGCTCGACCAAAGGGCCATCCATCCCTTCAAACGCGATCAAAATTTCGAGCGTACAGCTGATGCCCAACTGGAGAATTAAGCACGACCCCGCGACTCCTGGCACATCGACGGGGGTGATGACGGCAGTTGCTGATCCTTCCTTAAGCGGGCTTTCCCAGCGATTCGACACGACCTATACCAATGGCGGCGGCGAACTCTATTCTGTCACCTACGCGAAAGATTCAGCACCAATGAACTTCGCCTATGATGCGCAGATTTACATTGAGGATGGCAGTAAGATCATGAATCTGGAGTTGGACAACAACCAGGTCATTCCCAATGGAGACACTGTCATCTACGCATTCCAGTGTTCCGGCGCCTCGAACACATGGGAGTATAGTTCGAATGCCGGAACACCAAGTAGCCCATCGGTGAAATGGCTGCGCTCAAGTGCGCCGTGCAACCCGGCTAACTGGACGCCGAACACATGGCACCACATCCAAATCACTTACTCACGCGACAGCGTCGGCAATGTAACTTACCACTCTGTGTGGTTTGACGGGGTTGAATCCGCGATCAACAAGACCGTCAATTCTGATTTCAGACTTGGTTGGGCGGCCGGGGTCCTGATTAGCAATTTTCAGGTCGATGGTCTGTCGCACATGGACGGCTCTGCAACTCTCTACCTCGATAACCTCACCATCTACAGATGGTGAATTCACCCCAAGAATTCCGCCGGAAGTTCGGTACCTCTTCTTATGTTGTGGACATTCTCCAAACTAAGGACAGTCCGGGCTTCCGGCGGGTTTTTGCAAGTCGCTTCCTGCATGCGTTAAGGCAAGGCAGGTCTTATTCGGGTGCAGTTCTAGATCTGCCGACTACTTTTTACGCGATCGCTGTAGAGTTTTTGCATGATGCGGGTAATTCTTTCCGGGATGTCTCAAAAGTTTAAAATTGCTCCAAAAAAAATTAGAAAATCGTTGTGCCTCGCGACTGACTGTGAAAGTATTTGCCAAGACACATTAGAAAAGGTTGCCTAAGGTCAAATCAAATTCTGAGTGAATTCGGCATTTGAAAGCTTTAACGTCGAAGGGCCAGCAAGTAGACACATACACTCAGTCATCTTTGGTTGGACCAAATTCGTTTCGGCATCGCAGTGCAAGTTTTTCTGCCCACCGAGACATCGTGATCAGAGGTTGCTGAGTAGTACGAAGTCGGCGCAGTGCGCACGCATCTCAGACATACCCGCCTAACAACTCAGAACCTTTCGGCGTTCCAGTTGCACGAGCGTGCTGGCGTCGTCGCAGAAATATGCCTGCAATCGTAAAGGACATTCGATGAACATTGCTCGGAGATCGACTCTCATCTCAGTACTCGCCCTCACCATGACCTTACCCGCCCTCGCCGGCGTGACAGTCAACAGCCCCGTGAATAACACCGACGTTACGTCGCCATTCACTTTAAATGCGACAGCATCGACATGTTCATCAACGAGCGTCTCGTCCATGGGATATTCGTTCGACAGCAGCTCAGATACCACTGTCATCCAAGGTCAATCCATCGATAAGTCGATCTCGGCCTCTAGCGGGGCGCACACGCTGCACGTCAAGGCCTGGGGGCCAAACGGAGCCGCCTGTGTCACCTCAATCGCCATCACGGTAAAATCATCCGTCTCGAGTTCTTCATCGTTGATTCCATCGACAGCTGATGTTGTAAGTTCGATCGAGGTATTAAGCGGTTGGAGGGCCACGCATGACTCTGGCGGACCGGGTTGGTCCAGCGGGTCCATGTCGGTGGTGAGTTCCCCTTCTCTCTATGGCAGTTCACGTAAATTCGTCACGTCCTTTTCAAGCAGCGGGGACGAGCGATATTCCATTTCTTTCTCTGACAACATTGATGCCGAGAACCTGTTCTATGACGCATGGGTGTACCTCACCAGTTCTTCGAGCAAGATCGGAAATCTTGAGTTCGATGTGAATCAGGTGATGGCAGACGGTAAAACTGCTCTGATTGGCTTCCAATGCGACGGCTATTCCGGAGAATGGGCTTACAACGTCAATAAAGGGTCGGCCAGCAGCCCCAAGCCGGCATGGGTTAGCAAGAGCGGCACCCATTGCAACCCACGCAGTTGGAGCATCGATAAGTGGCATCATGTTCAGGCAAGTTTCTCCCGCAACAGCTCTGGGACTGTCACTTATCATTCCATCTGGTTTGACGGTGTTCAAACCTCGATCAACACGCAGGCATTCGTAGGCGCAGATCTTGGGTGGGCCCCCGTGGTTAACACTCAGTTTCAAGTCGACGGCATTGGAAGCGGGACTGTCACCGCTTACGTTGATCACCTTACTGTTTCGATGTGGTAATCGAAGCACCCAACGGCGGGCCGCCTGAAGCGCGGCCCGCCGTTTTCCTTTTAAGCGATGTGTTTGAAGGCGTTATGTTCATTTGCGGGTTGCCTTCCTAGCAAACCCGAGGGCCTCGGCGACACCCGCATTCCTCGCGTTCTTTCGACCCTGCTTTGAGTTCGCGATCCCTCTAAACAAACACATCAATTCATCCCCAACGCATGTGAAGTAGTCTCCTCCGAGCCTTCCGTTCCGTTAGCCTTACAATTGCGCATGCCGGACATGGAGTAGGATCCGTTCGGCGGAAGCTGGTGACCGTGGTCCACGAGCGCATCGTTTATCCGATCCGAGAAGAGCCGCCTGCTCAGCGCGGACGCACCTTTCTTTGGATCATCCTGGCGGTCCTGCTGATCGTTTTCAGTGCTCGAACCGCCATTTCTTACTACGTCGATTCGCTCTGGTTTTCTTCCCTTGGATATTCTGCGGTGTTTTGGAGAACACTTAATTTCAGGTGGATGGCTTTTGCTATTCCTTCAGTCCTCACTCTCGTGATTTTGTACGCATGGTTCTCAACGCTCAGAAGAATTTGCCGGAACGAACTACGCGAGGCAGGAACTATCATCCTGGGGGGCCGCACATTCGAGCTTCCCGTTGATGTCGTATTAAGGGTTGGCTCGGTGGTTGCATCTGCATTCTTTGCCTTGCTTGCCGGAGCAAGTTTCATGAGCGAGTGGACCCGCTTTGCTCTCTTCTGGTTTGTAGATCCGGGCAAAGGCGCGGCGAATGATCCGATCTTCGGTAAGAGCCTTAGTTTCTATTTCTTCAGTTTGCCAGTCCTGCACTTTCTACTTGGGTGGATGTTGATGATCGCCGTCCTCGGATGCGCGATTGCCGGACTCTTTATTCTGCTTACGGGTGGTTCACAGCTGTTCCGGAATGCCTCCTACGGAACTTCACCGGTGCCGTGGCGGGCATTTTCTGCGGCCTTTGCATTCCTTCTCATCGTCATCGCGATGCAAACGTGGCTCGGTCGATTCGACAGGATCCTCGTTGACCACACCGTGTTCAGCGGTGTGACCTATACCGATGATCACTTGATCCTCGGGGGCGCTCTGGTAATCAGCGCGGCGCTCATCGTGGGAGCTGGGATCGCCGCGGCCAATGTTTTCCTTCGCCCGCGCATCAGCCGACTTTTTGCGGCTCCAGTGCCGGCAGTCCTTTGCTTTCTTGTAGTTCAAGTCAGCGCCTGGTATATGAGTAATTTCATTGTCAAACCGAACGAGTTAGTACGTGAGCACCCGTTTATTGAGCACAATATTCAATTCACCCGCCAGGCGTTCAATCTCGATCAGGTTACCCAACATGAGTTCCCCGCCGATGTAACCGTTGAATCCGCCGATGCCGCGAACAACCAGGCTACGCTTCAGAACATCCGCCTTTGGGACTGGCATGCCTTGCAAGACACCTTGCGCCAGATTCAGGAAATACGGACCTATTACGATTTTCCCGATATCGACATCGACCGCTACGAAATCAACGGTGAAGAACGCCAGGTAATGCTTGCGGCCCGCGAGTTGAATATCGAGAAACTCCCCGAGAGCAGCCGCAACTGGATTAACGAGAAACTCATCTACACCCACGGCTACGGCATCACCATGAACCCGGTCAATGGTTTTACGCCGGAGGGCCTGCCGAAACTGATATTGAGCAACATGCCGATTCAAAGCGCTATCCCATCGATCCAGGTCAAGCGTCCCGAGATCTACTTCGGACAACTCACCAATACCGATGTCTACGTCAAGACGCGCCAGAAAGAATTCGACTACCCCCAGGGCGAGACCAACAGCATGACGACGTACCAAGGCACGGGCGGCATCGAATTGGGATCGTTCCTCCGCCGTCTCCTGATCGCCTTCGATCGCGACGACCTCACTAAGCTCCCCTTCAGCGATGACATTCAGGCGCAGAGCCGGCTGCTGATGAGGCGCAATATTATGGACCGGGTAAGGACCGTTGCCCCATTTCTCACCTTTGAATCAGATCCCTACATCGTAGTCGGTGACGATGGCAGGCTCTGGTGGATGCTTGATGCGTTTACGACGTCGGATACTTTCCCTTACTCGACCCATTATGGCCTTGGCGGCGATCAAATAAACTACATGCGGAACAGCGTAAAGGTGGTGATCGACGCCTACAACGGGACCACCACTTTTTACGTTTTCGATCCTGGCGATCCCCTCATCGCGGCTTACCGCAATATCTTTCCGCAGCTTTTCAAAGACGCCTCGGCCATGCCCCTCGATCTTCGCCGGCATGTGCGTTACCCAGAATTGCTTCTGCGCCTGCAGGCCGCTGCTTACGGTCTTTATCACATGACGGATCCGGTCGTGTTTTACAACCGCGAGGATCTGTGGACCGTCGCCTCCGAGGTCGGCATGACTTCATCCGGCGACCAGGCTGCGCAACCGATGGATCCGAACTTCGTTCTGATGAAGCTTCCAGAGGAATCGGCGACCGAGTTCATCGAGATCCTGCCTTTCACGCCTTCGAATCGCAACAACCTGATCGGCTGGATCGCAGGCCGAAGCGACGGAGCGCAATATGGCAAATCCGTCGTTTATGATTTTCCAAAAACTCGTCTCGTCGACGGCCCACTGCAGATCGAAGCACGCATCGATCAGAACGCACAACTCTCGGGCCAGCTGAGCTTGTGGAACCAGCAAGGATCGCGAGTGCGCCGGGGCACTCTAATCGTCATTCCGTGCGGTAAAGCGCTCATTTATGCCGAGCCCATCTATCTCCAGGCCGAGCGCAGCCCGATGCCTGAGTTGCGCCTCGTGGTGCTTGCTTTGCAGGACCGTCTCGCCTACGGTTCTACCTTCGAAGCTGCACTGCGCTCACTCTTCGGCGGGGAAGCCTCGAGCCTTGCGTCGGAATCCAATACAACGGCACCGGTCCGTGAACCTTCATCATTAAAGTCGTCGGGAACGTCAGTCGATTTGGACGCCCTGATCCAGGCTGCGGCAAAAGATTTCGATGACTATCAGCGACTCACGGCCCAGGGAAAGCTGGGCGAAGCCGGGCAAAAGCTCGAACAACTGAAAGCGAAGCTGAACGAGCTCAATGGAAAGCGGAAGTAAGCGGAACTCATGCCTGCGCGTCTCTTCGAATATTGTTGACGATAGAAATTGACCAGTGATAGAAATTGGCCGTGCGCAATCGATTGCGCATGGGATTCTAATTTTGACTTATGTTTGCTGGGGCGATCTCGAACTTCATTACGGCTAAGCCTATCCAGCAAACAGGAGAACTGTCGTGAATCATGAAGCGTCAGCGGATTCATTGACCCGTCGCGAGGTTCTGCGATCGCTCGCCGGCGCTGCAGGGTGTGCGTTGCTGCCGGCGAAACTTCTTGCTGATGATTCCTGGCACTCCCAGAACGGCGATGAAGCGTTCCTCGACGATCTCGAACGCCAAGGATGTCTCTTCTTCTGGGAGCAGGCGAGTGACAAGACCGGCCAGGTGCTCGATCGCGCGCGCAACGATCTTAATGGGCGTCGAGATCCTCGCCGCATGGCCAGCATCGCCGCAACCGGCTTCGGTCTAAGCGCGCTTTGCATCGCCGATAAGCGTGGTTATCTTCCTCATGCAAAAATCGTCGAGCGCGTCCGAACAACGTTGGACTGGCATTTGAACAAATTCCCTGAGGTTCATGGGTTCTTCTATCACTTCACCGATATTGAGACCGGCGAGCGCGTCAAGGGGGTGGAGCTTTCTTCCATCGACACTTCGTTGCTGCTTTGCGGAGTTCTTACCGCTCGTGCGCATTTTGCCGATCCGAAGATCAAGTCATTAGCAACCCAAATCTACGAGCGTGTCGACTGGCCGTGGATGCTGAACGGGGGTAAGACATTTTCCATGGGCTGGCACCCCGATTCCGGATTTCTCGATGCCCGCTGGGAACACTTCTGCGAACTCATGATGATCTATCTCCTGGCCATCGGTTCGCCCACCCATCCGGTCGGCGGCGAATACTGGCTAAACTGGACTCGTCCCGTCATCCATTACAAGAATTTCAGTTTCATCAGCGGCAACGATCCGATCTTCACCCATCAGTATTCGCATGCCTGGTTCGATTTTCGCAAGAAACGCGACAGGTTTACCAATTACTTTGAGAATTCCGTTACCGCGACCCGCGCGCACAAAGCGTTCTGTCTTTCCTATCCAAAGTGGTACAACGAGGACTACTGGGGTGTATCGGCATCGGACTATCAAGGCGGTTATACGGCCTGGGGAGGCCCGCCGCCGCAAGGACCCTTGGATGGAACTGTCGTTCCCAATGCATCCGCAGGTTCGCTGGCATTCGTTCCAACCGATTGCATCGCAGTTCAGCGCTCCATGCGCGAAAAGTGGGGCAAACGTGCATGGGGACGATACGGGTTCGTTGACGCCTTTCATCCAGCTGCTGACTGGTATGACCCGGACGTCCTTGGCATTGATCAGGGCATCTCGGTGCTAATGGCAGAGAATCTACGCACTGGGCTGATTTGGAATACATTCATGCGCAACCCCGAAGCAACGGTTGCCATGCAACGAGCGGGGTTCCGGGAAACAGCGTGACTGCGTAAAGGGCGATTCCAGGAGCAAGACAACGTGGCCAAAGCACCCATCAAGCCGATCACACTCAAAGAGCTCGCTGCCATGCTCGAGCTATCTCAATCAACGGTCTCTCGCATTATCAATGGAGAGGCAGCAGCACATCGTATCGCTGAAGAGACCCAGCAGCGCGTGCTTCACGCGGCCGCCCTTAATGGCTACGTCGCCAACTCCATGGCCCGCGGTCTTCGTCAGAAGCGCACCTACACGATTGGCGTCATCGTTCCAGAAATCAGCGAGGGTTACTCGACCACCGTCATCAGCGGCATTGAAGACGAGCTGCTCAAAGACGGCTTTTTCTATTTCGTAGTAAGTCATCGGCATCGTGCCGAGCTGCTCGAAGGATATCCGAGAATGATGCTCGCTCGATCCGTCGAGGGCATCATCGCTGTCGATTCCCTGATGAATGAGGATCTCCCCGTGCCGGTCGTCTCTATCTCCGGACACGATCGCCGTGAGGGCGTCATTAATATCGAGCTCGATCACGATCAGGCGGCGCACCTCGCTCTCGCCCATTTGAAATCGCTCGGTCACAAACAAATTGCATTTATAAAGGGCCAGGCATTCAGTTCCGATACCGTGTTGCGCTGGCAAGCCATCGAACAGGCGGCCCGCGATCTTCACATTGAAATCGACGACAGACTGGTAGTTCAGTTACAAAGTCCCGAGCCCGGCCCCACGCCTGGACGGGAAGTGACGCGGGAACTTCTGCAGTCGAAACATTCCTTCTCGGCGATCTTCGCATTCAACGACGTCACGGCGATCGGAGCCATCTCGGCATTGCGCGAGGCAGGATTGCGTGTTCCCAGAGACATCGCCGTTCTCGGCTTTGATGACATCACCGCTGCCGCGATGCACCATCCGCCGTTAACCACCATCCATCAGCCTCTGCGCAGCATGGGCCAGGTTGCAGCAAGCACTCTCTTGTCGCTTATTCGCAATGAGGTTCCCCATCCCCAACCGGAGGCAATCATCGTGTATCCCAAGCTCGTGGTGCGAAAGTCGACGGGGCTGACCGGCCCCCTGAATGAAGCCTCCAGCCAATCCGAAGAGGCGCAAGCGGCAGTCGTCGCAGCCAGGGACACGGTCGGCTAGCTCTTTGGCTTCAGGGCCACCGTTGCGCGTGTTGCACCGGTCGAAATGCCCCCGTCCACCAGTAGTGTTTGACCGGTGATGTAGCGGCTCGCCTCCGATGCCAGGAATACGACCGCGCCATCCAGATCTTGAGGAAGGCCCGGACGTTTCACCGGAATCCGATCGATCAGATACTCCACCCACTCTGGATCTTCATAGAGCACCTTGTTTTGGTCGGTTCTAAACCACCCGGGAGCCAGGCAGTTCACCGTCAGGCCATGTCTTCCCCAGTCATCCGCGAGGCTCATCGTCAGTTGCCTGATCCCGCCGCGGCTGGCGCAATACGGCGCTAGTCCCGCAAAGCCAAAGACGCTGGTCACCGACCCGATGTTAATGATGCGTCCGTAATCGTGCTCAATCATTCCGCGGGCTACTGCCTTGGCGACAAAAAAACTGCCCCGCAAGTTCGTATCCAGCACCATGTTCCAGTCGTCCCACGTCACATCCAGCGCCGGCTTGCGCACGTTGCAACCCGCGTTGTTGACGAGGATATGGATTTGACCGAACGCTGCCGTCGCCTCACCCACCATTTGCTCGATACTGGCAGGTTGGCGCACATCTAGTTCAAGTGCGATGGCGCGCCGCCCAAGCGCTTTAATCTCAGCTTCGAAATATTTTAGCGATTCGCGGTCTCGGCTTGTGAGCACCAGGTCAGCGCCCGCCCGGGCCAGGGCTCGCGCGAAATACTGCCCAAGGCCGCGGCTGGTCCCCGTCACTATCGCAACCTGACCCGTGAGGTCGAAAAGCGAGTCCGTCACAAGTAAAGCCTCTCGGCACGCAAACTTTCAGCGCGCCTCTTCAATTGGAGTCAAAACCACCTTCATCAAATTCGGTTCCTGCGCATGGAGACGCTCAAACCAGCTTGGGCCTTCCTCCAGGGGCGCGACCGCCGTGATCAACGGCCGCACGTGAATGCGCCCACTTGAAATCAGTTCGATGGCTTGCGGATATTCCCCTGCAGAAGCCGCCGTTCCCTGTATCCGGATCTGCCGCGAAACCACTTTCTGCAGCGGCAGGGGCACCGTGGGATCGATGTTGCCAATCAGCGTGACGGTGCCGCCTTTGCGCACGCTGTC
>Ga0157372_10007246_pt1 | contig 11815 bp, 11 predicted proteins | sample C55metaG_FD_115307 | JGI IMG/M metagenome (GOLD analysis project Ga0157372, IMG submission 115307) | Corn rhizosphere microbial communities from Kellogg Biological Station, Michigan, USA - C5-5 metaG | ecosystem: Host-associated > Plants > Roots > Rhizosphere > Soil | place: USA: Michigan...
AGCCCCGCTTCGGTCAGCTCCAAATCGCTCGGATGATACTGCCGCTTGCAGTACGCGCACAGCATGCGAATGAGGCGCTGGGCCAACACGCAATTCAGCGACGAGACGAAGTTGTAAGGCTCGACACCCATGTTCAAAAATCGACCGATCACGTCGATCACGTTGTTGGCGTGGACCGTAGTAAACACGAGGTGACCAGTCAACGCCGACTGGATCGCGATCTGCGCGGTTTCAGTGTCGCGAATTTCGCCGACCATGATCTTGTCAGGATCGTGACGCAGGATTGAACGTAGACCACGATCGAACGTGAGCCCCTTCTTTTCGTTCACCGGAATCTGCGTGATGCCGTGCAACTGATACTCGACCGGATCTTCGATCGTGACGATCTTGTCTTCTTCGTTTCTGATCTCGTTTAGTGCGGCGTACAGAGTTGTCGTCTTACCGGAGCCGGTTGGACCAGTGACCAGCACCATGCCGTACGGCTCTGCGATGTAACGCCGAAACTTTCGCAGATCTTCTTCAGCGAAACCCACGACGTTTAGATTTAGATTTCGGAACTCTTCGTTGATCTGTTCTTTGTCGAGAATACGAATGACTGCGTCTTCACCGTGAATCGTCGGCATGATCGAGACGCGGAAGTCGACGTTGCGTCCTTTGTAACGAACTCTGAACCTGCCGTCCTGTGGCACACGACGCTCGGCGATGTCGAGCTCAGACATGACCTTGATACGTGAGATCAACGTTTGATGATAAGCAAGGTCGATCGGATCGACTTTGGCGTAGAGTGCGCCGTCGATTCGATACTTGACCTGGACTTCCGTGTCGCGCGTTTCGATGTGAATATCTGACGCGCGCGACTCCATCGCGTTGTAGATGATCGTGTCGACGAGCTTGATGATCGGCGACATCTCGGAGTCAGTCGCCAGGCGATCGAGATCGAGCACCTCTTCGCCGTGCTCAGTTTCTCTGACGAGCGAAATGCGAAAACCTGAAGCTGCTTCCTGGAGCACGCGCTGCGTGGTGTCGCCTTTTCTCAAAACGACTTCCACGGCGCCTGCGGTCGCGACGTATGGGACTATGCGAGTGCGTAGCGTGCTTGAAAGTTCGTCGAGTCGCTCGAGATCTGTCGGATCAGCCATCGCGATGTGCAGACCTTTTTGATCGCGTTTCAGTGGCACGAACTGGTGCCGGACCATCAAGTCGACTGGAACTTCGGTAAACAGGTTGTAGTCGATCGGCGACTCGCGATCGGGCGGCAGTAGATCTACGAAGGGAAGACGATAGCGGCGCGCGAGTTCTCGCGCAGCCTTCATTTCGGGAGGCTGATGCTCGTCAACATTGTCGCCGTTGTCAGCCAGTGGCGGGACGGAACGGATATCGTTTTCTGAGATTTGCTTCATAACAAACTAACAAGCTAACTAGCTAACTATCTATGGGCTATCTGTGGGAACCGGTAACGCCTGCGCCGCTCGAGATTGACTGGATGATGGGGAGGTAAATCGCGAGCAGGATCGTCACCACAACACCGCCCATGACGACAAGAATCGCAGGCTCAAGCGTGGTCGTCAACTGCTCGAGTCGCACTTCGGATTCAGCGTCGTAGAAGACGGCGACTTCGTCGAGCATTTCGCGCAAACTGCCCGATCTTTCGCCGATGCCGATCATGTCGATGGCGAGCGGCGGCATCCAGTCCGCAGTCTCCAAACTCTCGGTAAATGAGCGGCCCTCGCGAATCATCGGAAGAATCGAAGAGCTGCGACGACGCAGTTCGAGATTGGTGATCGACTCCGACGCGATCTCCCACGATTCGACCAGCGTGATACCGCCGGCGAGCAAGGTTGCCAGCGAACGAGTTGCCTGGGCCACTGACAATTGCACTGCGAGACTTCCGGCAAGCGGGATCTTCAGTAGCAACTTGCTGATATAAAGTTTTCCGTTTGGCGTGCGCGACCATATAAACAAAAGCACAGAGCCGCCGATCACCAGTGGACCAATCCACAATATGTTTACTGTCAGCCAGCGCGACAATCCGACGACGATCTGAGTCACCGTCGGTAGTTCATTACCAAAACCTGAGAAGAGTTCCGACATCCTCGGCACGACGTAGATCGTTAAAAACGTGACCATACACGCCGACGCGAAAAGCAGAAACAGCGGGTACGCCAACGCTCCACGAATCTTGCGACGTAGAGCAACGTTGCGTCGCATGTACGACACGTAACGACTCAACACTTCGTCGAGCGCGCCTGAACGCTCACCAGCGAGGATCGACGCGGTGTAAATTCGCGGGAAGACACCTCCCTGCGAAGCAAACGCCTGCGAGAGTGCCGCGCCACCGCGAATCTGTTCTTCGACTTCACCCAGCACCATTCGCAGTCGTGCAGACGCGGCTCGCTTGCGAAGCATCGTGATGGCCTGGAGGATTGGAATACCCGCGCGCACGAGCGCGGCCAGTTGTTGATTGAAAAGTAGAAAGTCGTTCGCCTTGACGCGCGGGTGTGCGCCGGAACGTCCAAATCGCGTTAACGCCGCTACGCCGGTGGTTCTAGGTGGCGTGACGTTGAAGACACGAAAACCTTCGCGCTCGAGTCGCGCACGCGCTTCCTGCACACCCGGGGCCTCGACAGTTCGAGTCACAACCTCGCCCGCAGGGGTACCTAATCGACAAATAAACTCAGCCATAGTAGAAGTGCCGCAAAGAGGCACAAAAAGCACAACCGATTTCTGGAGAACTTGTGTGCTTCTTGTGCCTTTTTGTGGCCAGGAGTATAACACGCACTGCTCAAACGGAAGTTGCATCTTGCGCACCTGCCGAGCCTGTCCTAGAATGGCCGGTGTCAATACAGCACTAAACTGAAACGCGCGCGGCCGTCTCCCCGTGAACATTTCATGCTCCGGTTTTTGAGTTCGGGCATCACTCGTTCCCTAACGAGCATCTGTGTTGACAGTTCCCTTTCGAGCCCTGACCGGTACTGAAAAATTAAATCGCCGAAACTGTAGCCCGGGGGTGACATGTATTTACCGACTCGTTACGCGACCAAGATCACAGCGGCTTCCATATCGCTGATCACTGTCACCTTTGTGTTTACGTGGGCAGTGCAGAGCCAGGAACCTGCTAAAGACAAACCAACCACCCCGGCTGCTCAAGAAAAATCCACCGCGCCAGCTCAGGAAAAGGCGACTCCAGACCCGCAAAAGAAGCTCGGAACTGAACTCGACGACCGGACCTTAATCACTAACACCGACCTGATCACACTGACTGTAACCGTCACCGACACCTACGGACGTTACGTATCAGGATTGGGCAAGAACGCATTCGCCGTTTTCGACAACAAGCAGCAACAGGAGATCACTTACTTCAGCGACGACGATTCACCGGTTTCCGTCGGAGTGATCTTCGACGTTTCGGGTTCGATGAGCGGCGATAAAGTGAAGCGTGCTCGCGATGCTCTGTCGAAGTTTATTCAAACCAGCCACGACTCCGACGAGTATTTCCTGATCGCCTTTAACTCGCGAGCGCAGTTGCTTCTGGATAGAACGCGTGACGGCGATTCAATTTTGAATAAACTCACGTTCGTCGAAACGAAAAGCCAGACCGCCCTGTACGACGCCTGCTATCTCGGCGTTGAGAAGGTGCAACGCGGAGCGCATCCGAAGCGCGCTCTCCTTTTAATAAGTGACGGACAGGACAACGATTCGCGGTACACGTTCAACGAACTTCGGAAGCTTCTGAAAGAATCGGACGTAACGCTCTATGCCATCGGAATTTTGAGCGGCAGCGACGCCGGCAGCGCGATGGGCATGGAAGGACAGGGAGTGCTCGACGAGCTTTCGGGCGTTTCGGGTGGGAAGGCATTCTTCCCGCGCTCGGCGGCTGAAATGGACGATATTTTTGAGCAGATTGCCCTGGAGCTACGCCACCAGTATTCTATAGGCTACAAGCCGGAGTCGTTTGCCAACGACGGCAAATGGCACCGGGTCAAAGTTAAAGTCACGCCGCCGCGCGGACTCCCCCGACTATTCGTAAGATCAAAGGAAGGCTACTACGCCACGGCGGGCGCCCGTTAAGGTCAAAAATCCGGGCTTCGGCAACGCTGGATTACCTGCCTTGCATCTTTTGACGTGTGCGTTTAGTGGCTGCATCCGCTTTTTGCCCCAGCCCGCGCGGTTTTTAGAGGAGTTTACCTGTTGTTGAGCGAACAGAGTGTAAGACGGACTGGGATACTTGCGGTCTGCGGTTTGATGATTTCGGCGCTAGCGTTCGGCCCGAGTGTGGCTGCGGGAGATAACCAGCAGCGGCAACGTACCACGCAAACACCGACGCAAGCACCGAAGCCGAGCCCGACCGTCCAACGAACTATTCCGGCACAACCCACGCCGACTCCTACGCCAGCTCAAACACCGCAAAAAACTACGCCGGACACAGGCGTGCCACCGCAGTTGGGTGCACCACCACCGCCGCCACGTCTGAAACCAACGCCGACTCCGACTCCACCTGAAACACTCGATCCAGGTGACATCGTTCGCATCACCGCGGAACTGGTCGAGTTGCACGTTCGTGTGATCGATCGTAATAACCGGCCGATCAACAACGTACCCAAAGAACAGTTTCACGTGTACGAGGACGGAGTGCCACAAACCATCGAGACGTTTACACGTGAAGACGTTCCGATCAGCTACGGTCTCGCTGTCGATACGTCCGCATCGTTGCGTACGCAGATTCAAAGCGTGATCGACGCCGGCAAAACTATCATCAACAGCAACAAGCCCGGCGACGAGACGTTCCTCGTGCGGTTTGTCAGCAGCGACAAGATTCAGACTGAGCAGGATTTCACGTCCAACAAAGAGTTGCTGATGGATGCTCTCGATAATCTTTATGTCGAGGGTGGCCAAACAGCAGTGATCGATGCGGTCTATCTTTCAGCCGAGCATGTTTCCGATTACAAGAAAGGGGACGACACCGATCGCCGGCGGCGCGCGCTGATAGTGATCACAGACGGTGAAGACCGGAGCAGCTTCTACAAGCAGGAACAACTCTTCGCCCGCTTGCGTGAAGAAGACGTTCAGATTTTCGTGATCGGATTCATCAACGAGTTGGACAAAGAAGGCGGTTTCATCCGTAAGAGTCCGCGTGATAAAGCTGTCAATCTGATCAACAAGCTTGCGTCGGAAACCGGCGGGCGCGCGTTCTTTCCCGAATCGATTTCGGAGTTACCTCAGATCGCCAACGAAATCGTCAGGGATATGCGAACGCAGTATGTGATCGCATACAACCCAACAAACAAAACCCAGGACGGCACCTATCGCGCAATCAAAGTCACGGTGGACCAGCCTACTGATTCCGAGAAGCGAATTGCGCTGACGAGAACCGGACGCCTCGCACGCAAGGAAGGGCAACACACACCCAAACCACCACCCGTGAAGCTGCCGACTACGGCCGCTCCAAACAAGAAACCGTAATTATTTTTCCCTGCCATTCGAGCCTTTTGTGCTTTTTTGTGGCTTCTTCTTGTACTTCGTTCCATGCCTCGATGCCGCTTCCTCGATCGAATGCGTCGTAGTGAGAACGTCGTCGGTGCGGGCGAGATCGATTAGCTTCTTATAGTAATTGCGCAGCGCGTCGATCTCGGGTTCGGTCAGATCCTCTACGTCGATCAGCCGATTACTCGCGCCCTCCAATGCGGCCACGATCTCGTTGAGCTTGAGGTGTATGGCGAGTGCATCCTTATTTTGCGCACGCTGAATGAGAAACACCATCAGGAAAGTGACGATAGTGGTTCCCGTATTGATGACGAGCTGCCATGTATCCGAAAACCCGAAAATCGGTCCAGTGATGCCCCAAACAACGATTACTGCAACAGCCAGAACAAAAGCTATGGATGTTCCGGTCGCTCTCGTGGCCTGGTAAGAAAACTTTTCAAGTGCTTCACTGATAATGCTTCTCTTTCGCGGCATAGTTACACCTTGTTCTTAAATTAATGGATTAAAGCAGGGGGAATGGAACAACCGGGGAGGGTTATCTTAACATTGGAGGATCAAGGTTTGGGTCTGACTGACCCACTAATTTTTTTGCGTGTGGTTTCACCAGTGTGCAAAACCGGCAAACCGAGGTCTACGTCGGAGTGTGGTTGAGGGATGACATGTGTCGCCACTACTTCGCCGACTCGCTTTCCTGCGGCGGCACCTGCATCCACAGCACTTCGGACTGCAGCGACGTCTCCACGCACGATGGCTGTCACTAGACCTGCGTCGATCTTCTCCCAGCCGACGAGGCGAACGTTGGCCGCTTTCACCATCGCGTCCGCAGCTTCGATCATCGCTACGAGCCCACGACATTCGACCATTCCGAGTGCTTCCGCCATTTAGCTTTCCTCCGCAAGTGAGAAGATATTACCAGAATGGGCCACAAAGAAGCACAAACTAGTTGCGCAATGAATGAATCGGCGCCGGAATCCTTCCGCCACGCCTGATGAACGCCGCGGGCGAAAAGGCGCTGACCGCCATGATCGGCGCGCTGCCGAGCAATCCACCAAACTCAACCACCTCGCCGACTTCGCGGCCAGGCGCCGGAATGATGCGAACAGCCGTCGTCTTATTATTCATCGTTCCGACAGCCATCTCGTCGGCTATGATCGCAGCAATCGTCTCCGCCGATGTTGAACCAGGCACGGCAACCATGTCGATTCCAACCGAACAGACACTGGTCCATGCTTCGAGTTTATCGAGTGACAACGCCCCCATCTGTGCGGCTTCGATCATACCCGCATCTTCCGACACCGGAATGAAAGCTCCACTCATGCCGCCAACCGATCCACTCGCCATCGCGCCGCCTTTTTTAACAGCATCAGTCAGCAGCGCCAGGGCAGCGGTGGTTCCGTGAGTGCCTGCTCGTTCGAACCCCATCGCCTCGATGATGTTTGCCACCGAATCACCCGTCGCAGGCGTCGGAGCGAGCGAGAGATCGATGATGCCAAACGGAATTCCCAAACGCCGTGCGGCTTCGCGTCCAACCAATTCGCCTGCGCGCGCCAGTTTGAATGAGAGTTTCTTTATCGTCTCCGCCAGATCCTGCAACGGAAGATTTCGTTCCGCGTGCCTGACTGCGTGATGGACCACGCCCGGGCCGGAAACGCCGACGTTGATCACTGCGTCAGCTTCGCTCACACCGTGAAAAGCGCCCGCCATGAATGGATTGTCTTCGACCGCGTTCGCAAAACAAACGAACTTGGCACAAGCGAGCCCACCTTTGTCGCGAGTGAGTTCTGCGGCCTTCTTTATCAACCGGCCAACCTGCGCGACAACGTCCATGTTGATGCCGGCGCGCGTCGTTGCCGCATTGATCGAAGAACACAAACGCTCGGTTGTCGCCAGCGCTTCGGGAATCGAGTCCATAAATTGAGTCTCGGAACGCGTCGCGCCTTTTTGGACCAGTGCGGAATACCCGCCGATAAAATCGACGCCAACCGACGCGGCAGCTTCGTCAATTGATCGGGCGACTTGAATGAGATCGCCTCGCAAGCCTTCGGTGATCAACGATACAGGTGTAATTGAAATACGTTTGTTTGCGACTCTGATCCCAAACTCGTCGCCAATCTCGTCGACCGTCTGGACCAGCCGAGCGGCGACAGAACGGATCTTGTCACCTGCCTTCTGCGCGACACTCGACATAGAGTCGCCGGCGCAGTCGAGCAGGCTGAGACCGAGTGTGACCGTGCGCACGTCGAGATGCTCCATCTCGGTCATGGCGACGGTTTGCAGAATCTCGGCCTGTGTATATTCCATTACCCGATCACTTTGCTGAGTATCACCAGCAGTAGAAACACTAGAAACAATCCGGCTGCCACGAGCAGGAAGCGCAAGCTCGGATCGTAAGCCGCCTGATCGATCACGACGCTCGAAACTTCTCTTATTTTCTCGAGACGCCCAAGTACGCCATCTTCATGAACTTTGGGTTGTGCTGGAGGCGCGGTATCGATAATTGTATCGGCAACAGCGTGAGTCGTTGTGGTCGACGCTTGTGGGACGGCGTTGCCGCACTGCGGACAAAACATCGCGTGCTGGCGCACCGATGCGCCACATTCGGTACAGCGTCGTGCAATCTCCGGCTCAGACATAAGAAATTTAAATCCGATGCATCGCGTTGAAGAGATCTTCGCGCTGCGCGTAGATGTGAACGCCGAGCTGCTGGCCTTCGTCGCGTAATCGATCCTTGAGGCTTGCCGTGCTCTCACGCGCGCGCGATGTGTTGGCAATTATCACCATTGCGAATTTGCCCTGCACCACCGTCTGGTTGATGTCGATGATGCTACAACTCGCGTCTGCCAGTATCTGTGAAACACCCGCGACGATGCCCGGATGGTCCAACCCGAAAACGGAAATCACCATTCGCTCAGAAGAACCCTCGGCCGCAGCCCCTCCGTCGACCGCAGCGGTCGTACGAATATTAGTATTTCCTCTTTGTACCTGGCTGTAAATATCTGTAACCAATTGTTCTACGGTGGATTCATCGACCGCATTGCCCAAACGGTCGTAAACCGCTCGAGTGATTCGATAAATCAGATCTTCATTGGCCATGGGGAGCAGTGATGGGGTTCAGGAGTGTTGTCAGGGTCTACCGTTCTCTTGTACGAGTCTGCGCGCGGCTTCGCGCATCTCCTCTGATTGCGTGTCGTTGATGTCTACGCGATCGACGATGCCTACGACCGCAGCTTCGATCGACATGTCTTGATTACCGATGGCGGATCTCGCTGCTTTGCCAAATGCGCACATGACCATCTCGCCAGTCCCGGCCCCGAGTCGATCGGCAACGACAACGATATTGCGCGTGGGTTCTTTGTCGAGGTCGTAGGGATGGACAATCAAAAACCTGACGCCCTCGAGATCGGGCGTCTTCTTCGTCGACCAGACTGTGCCTACGACTTTAGCTAAAAACATTGTTCTTTGTGCTTGTGCTTTGTAAGAGCGCTGAACCAAGTACAAAGCACAAAATACCAAGTACTAAACCTTCGCAAATACCTCTGCCGGCTCGCCAATATCCCGCGCAGCAGGTGTAATTATCGTTCGCCCGTTGATGTAGATCTTCTCACCTTTTTGAATCGCGCGCCGCACATCCTCTTCGCTCACAAACTCGACCGCTTTCGAACCATTAGTTGGTGGTGGCGCTGATTTGCTGACAGGTATTTCTTTAGGTGGAGGCGGCGTATACATGCTTCCCGCTTCGTTCTCGATCACCGGTGGTGGGGGTTGCTGCAGCGGCGACGCTTCGACACGCTTGCCCGCCAGGAAACGATCTACGATCGCGGCAATCTCGTGCCGATCGATCTTGCCACCAGCAACGACAGTGTCTTTCGCGGCCAAGGGTTGGGCAACTGTCTGCACACCAACCGCGGGACGCGCACTCTTGACCGGTCGCGTCTCGAAAGCGACTCGTTTGATATCCATCAAATGCAGTGGTGAAACGTTATCCGAAGTTACGTTGCCGCCCCACGATCCGCAGCCAAGCGTCATCGACGGTGGCAAAGCGGTCGAGAAACCGATCGCGCCGTGTGTCGTCGGCGTGTTTACAGTGATGCGCGACGCCGGCATCTCTGCACCAAACTTCACGGCTGCTTCACGCGAGCGGGTGTGAATGCCCGCAGTGTGGCCCATACCCCCGTAACCGAGCACTTCCCTGCTTCTGTCGGCGCACGCCTGCAACCCGTCAACCACGTAAAATGCCAGGATCGGCGATAGCTTCTCCATCGAAAGCGGATGATCGCGCCCGACACCAGCGACGTCCGCAAGCAAACACCGCGTCCCCGGTGGCACAGTCAAACCTGCCATCTTCGCGATCACTTCGACAGATTTACCGACGATCCCCGGATTGAGCGAACGTTGTGGGGTTGCGACGACTCTTCCGAGTTGATCTGCTTCCGCCGCCGAAAGAAAATGCGCGCCTTGAAGTTTAAACTGCTCGCGCACGGCCTGTTCAATCGGTGCGTCGCACACGACTGCCTGCTCGGAGGCGCAGATCGTGCCGTTGTCGAAACACTTGCCTGTCAAAATGTCCTGCACAGCCTTCGGTACGTCCGCAGTTCGCTCAACGCACACGGGCACGTTGCCTGGTCCAACTCCAAACGCAGGCTTGCCTGATGAGTACGCCGCACGCACGAGGCCGATTCCGCCCGTGGCGAGAATCACGGCCGTCTGCTTGTGCTTCATCAGAGTTTCAGTGCCTTCGATCGTCGCGGTCGACATGCATCCGATTGCTTCGCCGGGCAATCCTTCCTTGACTCCGGCATCGCGCATTACGCGTGCAGTCTCATTAATACACTTGGCCGCCGAAGGATGTGGCGACAACACCACCGCGTTACGCGACTTGATCGCGATCAGAATCTTGAAAATTGCAGTTGAAGTTGGGTTGGTGGAAGGAATGATCCCCGCTACGACGCCGCGCGGGCTCGCGATCTCTACCACGTCTTTTGACTCGGAAACGACTCCCTTGGTACGCAAGCCGCGAAAGTAGTTCCAAACATCTTCAGCCGCGAAACGGTTCTTCTCTTGTTTGTCAGCCGGAATGCCATATCCCGTTTCTTCGACGGCCATCGCTCCGAGCCGTGCCGCGTCAGCCAGCGCCGCTTTGGCCATCGCCTCGCAGATACGATCGATCTTCGACTGCTCGAATTGGGCCACCTCACTCTGCGCGCGATGAGCCGCCTCAACCAGATCGCGTGCCTGCTGTACTGAAACAAGATCCTTATCGACAGACATGGCAAACTCCAAAACTTTGTGCTTCGTGCTTTGTGCTTGGTTCTTGGGTCTTTGTTTAAATTAAGACCGAAGACCAAAAACCAAAGACCAAGTACAAAGCACAAAGCTCCAAGTACTATCTCGCACGTTCCTTATTAGCGTCGCGTGTCCCGGCGCCGAGCGAGCGTCCCTGATCGCCCTGGCCCAACTGCCCGCGCGCACCGCCTTGCAACGCTGCTTCATCCGGGCTCAAACCCGTGCGCCCATTGACGGGGAGTACGCGTTCGACTTCCGCATGTGGCCTCGGAATCACGTGCACGCTGATCAGCTCGCCGACTCTCCTGGCTGCCGCTGCGCCTGCATCGGTCGCCGCCTTCACTGCACCAACATCGCCGCGCACAAAGATCGTCACGTAGCCGGCGCCGATGTACTCTTTCCCAAGCAGTTGCACATTCGCTGCTTTGACCATGGCATCGGCGGCCTCAACTGCACCCACGAATCCTTTGGTCTCAACCATTCCGAGTGCTTCAAGGGCCATCTCTTTGTCCTCACTTTTGTCTATTGTAGATATTAAAAGCGACTGTATCGGATCACTGAGCGCCAACGTACCACCGTGGGCGACAAGAAGCAAGAGACGCAGATCTTTTGGGAAGCAAAAGTTTGACACCGTTTAGCAGCGCAAGCTATAGTGCGGAAAAAGTGGGAGTTGTACGCATTCGTACAAGCGGCGCGCGACGATAGACCTGGGTTTACAATCCAACCAACGAACGCCAGGAATCGAGCGAGTGGAGATGGCAGCTAGTCTAGGCGAACAATTGCGACTCGCACGCGAGGCGCGAGGCATGGGTCTGCGCGAAATCTGCGATCAGACACGCATTTCCGTCCATTACCTCGAAGCCATCGAAGCGAACGACTACAAACGCCTGCCCGGTGGCGTCTTCAATCGCAGTGTCATCAAGGCATATGCGAAGTGTGTCGGCTACGACGAGCGCGAGGCGATTGAAGGTTATACGCGATACCTGCGCGAACACGGCGAAAACGCGGACGAAGTCAACACGACGCCGATGCACTCCAACGTTTATACAGA
>Ga0157372_10007247_pt1 | contig 11813 bp, 12 predicted proteins | sample C55metaG_FD_115307 | JGI IMG/M metagenome (GOLD analysis project Ga0157372, IMG submission 115307) | Corn rhizosphere microbial communities from Kellogg Biological Station, Michigan, USA - C5-5 metaG | ecosystem: Host-associated > Plants > Roots > Rhizosphere > Soil | place: USA: Michigan...
GCACCTTCAAACGGCCGATGTGCCGTTCAATACACTGGGCGAACGGGAGCTTTGTCCCGGAAGTGCGGCGCTTGCGGAGATCAACGCTGCATTGTCTTGAAGGCGCTGCGCGCATCGGTTCGCGCATCGCGAATCCGGGTCACCCAAAAGGGAGCTTTCCATCGACAGGAACAAGCGACGGCTGAACCGCCACCTGGACCACTGGCAGGACAGGATTCCGGACTGGGCCGCACGCGGCATGGCGTGGCTGCGCAAGCCGTCCTCGCGCTGGGTGCGGATTCCGATCGGCCTGCTGCTGATCGCCGCCGGAATCGTCGGGATCGTCCTGCCCGTGCTCGGGTTCTGGATGGTGATTCCGGGTCTGCTGTTGCTGGCGATCGACGTGCCCTTCCTGCGGCTGCCGATGCGCGTGGCGATCGTGCGCACCCGCTACGCGATGCGGTGGATTCGTCGGCGGCGGCAATCCCGCGCGCGGTGATTCCGGCGAATCCAGTGGAGACGGCGCAGCGGTAGTGGTGAGGTATGGATTTATTCCGTTCGCGTTGAGGTAGAAGCACAGTGGGCGGATTCGAAACGCAAGCGGCCCTTCGACTTGGGCCTTTAGGCCTACGCTCAGGGCGACCGCATTTCGAAATGATCCACAACGGGGCAGCCGGTTTGTTGCGGTGCAGCATCGGCGCAACTACCATAGCCGAATAAGATCCGGAGACGATTTCGATGGCCAAGGGTCCCGATCCGACGCGCGCGCCGGACGACTGGCAGGCGCTTTCGCAGCAGTACTGGAATGCCTGGGCGGACGCCACGCGCAAGGCATTCGGTTCCGCGGCAGACGCGACGGCCCCTGACAAGACGCCCTGGCACGAGGGTCTCGAGCAGTGGTCGCGGATGTTCGATGCGCGCGGCGCGGGCGGCACCCAAAGCGAGGTGGTCGAACGCCTGCTCGCGGGAGCCCGCAGCTACTTCGCGCTGCTGCAGTCGCTCGCCGAGACGGGTGCCGACGGCAAGGCCGATCCGCAAGCATGGGCCGAGAGGCTGCGTGGGTCCTTCAATTTCCCGGGTGCAGATGCGGCGTTGCTGGACAACCCGCTGGCGCGTGCGCTGCGCGAACTGGCGGGGCACGGCGCGAAGGGCTTCGAGCAGATGATGAAGGGCATGCAGCCGGCGATGGCCGAAGCGCGTGCGCTGCTCGACCTCCCGGCGTTCGGTTACGCGCGGGAGCATCAGGAACACTACCAGCGCATGGCCAAGGCCTGGCTGGACTACCAGCAGGAAACCAACCGCTACAACGCGTTGATCGCCCGCGCCAGCCGGCGCGCCTTCGAGGTGTTCGAGGACAAGCTGGCCGAACGCGGTGAGCCCGGCCGCCAGGTCGATTCGGTTCGCGGCCTGTACGATCTCTGGGTGGACGCGGCCGAAGATGCCTACGCGGAGGTCGCGCTGTCGGATGAATTCCGCGAAGTCTACGGCGCGCTGGTCAACGCGCAGATGCGCGTGCGCCAGGATGTACAACGCGAAGTGGAGCGCGTTGCGACCGATCTCGGGATGCCGACCCGCACCGAGATCGACAGCATGGGCAAGCGCCTGCACGCGCTGCATCGCGATGCGAAGAACCGCGCCGAAGCCCTGCCGGAACTTGTCGCCGAAGTCGCGGCACTGCGTGCGGAAGTCGAGCGACTGAAGGCCGGCGGCGTGAAGCCCGCTTCGCAGCCTGCACGCAAGACCGCGGCGCGCAAGGCCCCCCGCAAGACCGGCAAGAAGCCCGGCAAGGAATAATCGCGATGGAACCCATCCGCATCGATCCCAGGCGCGCGCTGGACGACGCCATGCGTGCCCAGCAGAAACTCGCCGCGAGTTTCCGCACCCTGCGCGAAGTCGACGACGTCGACTACGGCGCCACCGAGAAGGAAGCGATCTACCGCGAGGACAAGGTGGTCGTGTACCGCTACAAGGGCAAGGCCGAGCCCACGGCCAAAGCCCCGATCCTGATCTGCTACGCACTGGTCAACCGTCCGTACATGGTCGACCTGCAGGACGACCGGTCGCTCGTCAAGAACCTGCTGGCGCTCGGCGAGGACGTCTACATCATCGACTGGGGCTATCCAGACGGCGGCGATCGCTGGCTGACGCTGGACGACTACATCAACGGCTACATCCGGCGTTCGGTGGCTGCGGTGGCAAAACACGCCGGGGTCGAGAAGATCAACCTGCTCGGGATCTGCCAGGGCGGTGCGTTCTCGCTGTGCTTCGCCTCGCTGTACCAGGACAAGCTTCAGAACCTGATCACGATGGTGACGCCGGTCGATTTCCACACGAAGGACAACATGCTGTCGCACTGGACCCGCGACATGGACGTGGACCTGTTCGTCGATACCCTCGGCAACGTGCCGGCGGACCTGATGAACTGGTGCTACTTGACCCTGAAACCGGTACGGCTGAACCAGCAGAAGTACGTCGCCATGCTGGACATCCTGGATGACAAGGCGGAGCTCGAGAATTTCCTGCGGATGGAAAAATGGATCTTCGACTCGCCCGACCAGGCAGGCGAAGCCTTCCGCGAATTCATCCGCGACTTTTACCAGGGCAACAAGCTGGTGAAGGGCGGGCTGGAAATCGGCGGCAAGCCGATCAGCCTCAAGAACATCACGATCCCGGTGCTGAACATCTTCGCCGAGCAGGATCACCTGGTTCCGCCGTCGGCCTCGCGTCCGCTGGGCGAATACATCGGCACCACGGACTATACCCAGCTCGCGTTCAAGGGCGGCCACATCGGGATCTACGTGTCGGGCCGTGCCCAGCGCGAAGTGCCGCCGGCGATCCACGAGTGGCTGGCCAAGCGGACAAAATGATGCATCGAAACAAATGATGACAAGGCAAGCAGTCATCCTGAAGCGCCTCCCGGCCCGCACATCCCTGTGCGGGCGTTCGTCGGCACGAGATGCCATTGAAGGCATCTCGTGACAGCCCCGGCTCACCCACTTCGCCGTTCCCGCCGCGACCGCATGATCGCCGGCGTGGTCGGCGGCCTTGCGGATTACTTCGGCCTGGATCCCACGCTCGCGCGGATCATCTACGTGCTGGTGTCGATCTTCTCGGCGGCATTCCCCGGGATCATCGTGTACATCCTCCTGTGGATCCTGATTCCGCAAGAGGATTGAAAGCTGGTGTAGCGACGGCGTCGTGCCGCGTGACGTTCGCGGCGCGTGCTACGCTTGGCCGCCGTATGGAACGCACCGTCCCTTCGCCGAGCACGGATCTCCGGATGGATATGCCGGCACACGACAGCCTGCGCGCGGTGCAGTGGAAGAGCGACCACCTGCGCCTCCTCGACCAGCGCCGCCTGCCGCTTGGCGAGGAATGGCTCGATTGCCGGAATGCCCCGGAAGTCGCGGAGGCGATCCGTGATCTCGTGGTACGTGGCGCGCCGGCAATCGGGATCGCGGCGGCCTGGGGCGTGGTGCTCGCGGCACAACGCGACGACCCGCTGGCGGAAGCGCTGACGACGCTGCGGGCGGCACGTCCGACCGCGGTCAACCTGGCGTGGGCGCTGGATCGCATGCGCGCGCGGATCGATGCCGGTGCCGATGCCGCGGCGCTCGCCCGCGAGGCACAGGCGATCCAGGACGAAGATCTCGCCGCCAACCGTGCGATGGGCGCACTGGGCGCGGCGCTGATCGAATCGGGCAGCGGCGTGCTGACCCACTGCAACACGGGATCGCTCGCCACCGCGGGCTACGGTACGGCGCTCGGCGTGATCCGCGCAGGCTACGAATCGGGGAACATTGCGCGCGTGTTCGCTGGGGAAACCCGGCCCTGGTTGCAGGGTGCGCGGCTCACGATGTGGGAATTGCAGCGCGACGGGATCCCGGCCACATTGATCGCCGATTCCGCGGCCGCGCACTTGATGAAATCGGGACAGGTGCAGTGGGTGATCGTGGGCGCCGATCGAATCGCGGCCAACGGTGATACCGCCAACAAGATCGGCACCTACCAGCTCGCGATCGCTGCGAGGCATCACGGGGTACGGTTCATGGTCGTTGCGCCTTCCGCCACGATCGACATGGCGACCGCCACCGGTGATTCCATTGCCATCGAGGCGCGTGATCCGCTGGAATTGCTCCATCATGCCGGCCAGCGAACGACGGCCGAGAATGCCCAGGCGTGGAATCCGGTTTTCGACGTCACCCCGCACGCTTTGATCGACGTGCTGGTGACCGAGCGCGGCACGATCGAGCGGCCCGATGCGGCCGCGCTGGCCGAAGCATTCGGCCGACCGGTCGCGCGCTGAATGTGGCACATCTCCAAGCAACTAGGGTGGTTTGGCATCGGCGGGTTCATCGGCTTCATCGTCGATGCCGGCATCGTGCAGTTGCTGGTCAGCAAACTGCACACTGATCCCTACGTCGGGCGCCTGTTCTCTTTCACCTGTGCGGCAACCGCGACCTGGCTGTTCAACCGCCGCTTCACCTTCCACCAGCGTGGCAACTACTCGCTGTTCGGTGAGTGGTCGCGGTACATCGTCGCGATGTCAGCGGGCTTTGCGTTGAACTACGTGACCTATGCGCTGCTGGTTTACTACTCTCCGTTCGTGCAGAACTGGGTGGCAATCGGCGTGGCCGCGGGCTCGTTGCCGGGCTCGGCGGTGAACTTCCTGGGGGCCCGCCAGTGGGTGTTTTCAGGCAACCGGAAGCGGCGACACGCCGAGCACGGGCACAAACCCGGAGATGGTCCGTAAGTTGGCGTCGCGATTGAGGTTTTCTGTCCTGTTTCGGGTCGGTTTGTGGTAGAATTCCAAGGTTGAATTTCGGGGCGCGGGCAGCTTTCGGAACCCGCGCCTTTTGCGTTTACCCGACACAGGAAACCTGCGGATGGCGGAGCCGGCCAGCGAAGTAATTCGCGTCAACATCGAAGACGAGATGCGCCAGAGCTACCTCGATTACGCGATGAGCGTGATCGTGGGTCGGGCGCTTCCGGACGTGCGCGACGGCTTGAAGCCGGTGCACCGCCGCGTGTTGTACGCGATGAACGAACTGGGCAACGCCTGGAACAAGCCGTACAAGAAATCCGCGCGCGTGGTCGGCGACGTCATCGGCAAATACCACCCACACGGCGACGCTTCGGTGTACGACGCGATCGTGCGCATGGCGCAGCCGTTTTCGCTGCGCTACATGCTGGTGGACGGGCAGGGCAACTTCGGTTCGGTGGACGGGGACAGCGCGGCGGCGATGCGTTACACCGAGGTGCGGATGGCGCGCCTCACGCACGACCTGCTCGCCGACATCGACAAGGAGACCGTCGACTTCGGCCCCAATTACGACGAAAGCGAACAGGAGCCGCTGGTCCTTCCGACCCGCGTGCCGAACCTGCTGGTCAACGGCTCGGCCGGCATCGCCGTGGGCATGGCGACCAACATCCCGCCGCACAACATGCGCGAAGTGATCGACGCGACGGTCGCGCTGATCGATGACCCGCAGCTCGGCGTCGACGAACTGATGCAGCACGTACCGGGTCCGGATTTCCCGACCGCCGGCATCATCAATGGCGCCGCCGGCATCGTGCAGGCGTACCGCAGCGGCCGCGGCCGCGTGCTGGTGCGCGCCAGGACCGAGGTCGAGACCAATGCGCACGGCCACGAGGCGATCATCGCCACCGAGATTCCGTACCAGGTCAACAAGGCGCGCCTGATCGAGAAGATCGCCGAGCTGGTCAAGGAAAAGAAGATCGAGGGCATCAGCGGCCTGCGCGACGAGTCCGACAAGGACGGCATGCGCATCGTGATCGAAGTGCGCAAGGACGCGATGGCCGACGTGGTCCTGAACAACCTGTTCCAGCAGACCCAGTTGCAGGTCACCTTCGGCATCAACATGGTGGCGCTGGTCGATGGCCAGCCGCGCCTGCTGAACCTCAAGGAGCTGCTCGAGCACTTCATTCGGCACCGCCGCGAAGTCGTCACCCGGCGCACGATCTTCGATCTGCGCAAGGCGCGCGCCCGCGCGCACGTGCTGGAAGGCCTCACCGTCGCGCTCGCGAACATCGACGCGATGATCGAACTGATCAAGACCTCGGACTCGCCGCAGGTCGCGCGTGAGCGGATGCTGGCGCGCAAGTGGGAACCCGGCATGGTGCGCAGCCTGCTGGAAGCGGCAGGTTCCACGGCGTCGCGGCCGGAAGACCTCGATCCGCGCGCCGGCCTTCACGGCGATGGCTATCAGCTTTCGGAGACCCAGGCCAGGGAAATCCTGGAGATGCGCCTGCACCGCCTCACGGGGCTCGAGCAGGAGAAACTCGGCGAGGAATACCGGCAGTTGCTGGATACCATCCGCGGCCTGATCGCGATTCTCGAGGATCCCGGGAAGCTGCTCGCGGTGATCCGCGCCGAGCTGGTGGAGATGCGCGATCTCTACGGTGATACTCGCCGCACCGAGATCCTGCACGTCCAGGAAGACCTCGAAACGCTCGACCTGATCGCGCAGGAAGATGTCGTCGTCACGCTGTCGCACACCGGCTATTGCAAGCGCCAGTCGCTGGATCTCTATCGCGCCCAGAAGCGCGGTGGCCGCGGCCGTTCGGCTGCGAGCGTCAAGGAAGAGGACTTCGTCGAGAAACTCTGGATCGTCAACACCCACGACACCTTGCTTACCTTCACCAGCGCGGGACGCGTGTACTGGCTCAACGTGTACCGGATTCCGGAAGCGAGCCCCGGCGCCCGCGGCAGGCCGATCGTCAATCTCCTGCCGCTGCAGGAAGACGAAACGGTGCAGGCGGTGCTGCCGGTGCGTGAGTATGACGAGGAACGTTTCGTGTTCTTCGCAACCCGCCAGGGCACGGTCAAGAAGACGCCGCTCAAGGAATTCGAATTCCAGTTGCAGAAGGGCAAGCTGGCCATCGGCCTCGATGAAGGAGACGGGCTGGTCGAGGCCGAACTCACCGATGGCAACTGCGACGTCCTGTTGTTCGCGTCGAACGGCAAGGCCGCGCGTTTTGCCGGCAGCGAGGTACGACCGATGGGCCGCACGGCACGCGGGGTCCGCGGAATGCGTCTGGCCGACGGCGCGCAGATCGTGTCGATGATCGTCGCGAACGAGCACACCGAAGCCGACTGCGACGTGTTGACCGCGACCGAACGCGGCTACGGCAAGCGCACGCCGCTCGCCGATTTCCCGCGCAAGGGCCGCGGATCGCAGGGCGTGATCGCGATCCAGTGTTCCGGGCGCAATGGCGCGCTGGTCGCGGCGGTCGCCACCGACGTACGCCACGAGCTGATGCTGATCTCCAACCAGGGCACGCTGGTGCGCACCCGCGTCGCCGAGGTCTCGCAAGTGGGCCGCAACACCCAGGGCGTCACCCTGATCCGCCTCCCCGGTGACGAAAAGCTCGTCGGCGTGGTGAAGATCGAGAACGGCGACGGCGAGGGAGGAGACGCGGAAACCAGCGGAGCCGACGCGGCTCCGCCTGTCGCGTAATTCGCCCCGTGGCGGAACTGTAGGTTGAATTGAGCCGAGGTGAAACCCCGGCGAAGCCCGACGAAATCGCAACGGCGCTGTCTCGTTCAGACTCTGTAGCCCGGATGAAGCCGCGCAGCGGCGGAATCCGGGGAGCTTCCGAAACCCTCCCGGATTTCGCTTCGCTCCATCCGGGCTACTTGCCAGCGTTTTTGCAGACCCGAGGCCGCCCATTGGGCTTCGCGAAAAGCGGCTCAGCCCAACCTGCGTGCTTGCGCATTCGCCCCGACCTGCGCACCGATCGGGCTGGGCTGCCCGAGCAGTTCCGGCAAGACTTCGAGTCGATGCAGCGCCACCACCGTCGGCGGGATGGGGCCGTTCGGGCGGAACCAGAACGTCTGCATTCCCGCGTTCATGCCCGCCTCGACGCCGCGAAGGCTGTCTTCCACGACGGCGCAGCGTTCCGGCGGTACGCCCATCGCGCGAGACGCGTGCAGGAACAACCCGGGCTCGGGTTTCCATGAGCCGACGTCGTACGCGCTGAAAATCCGGTCGCGCGAAAAAAAATCCGCGAGGCCGGTCAGTCCCAGGCTCAGTTCGATCTTTTCCGTCGGCCCGCTCGACGCCACGCAGAACGGTAGCCGCAGATTCGCGAGGACTTCAAGCGCACCTTCGACGGGCTTGAGGTGCGCCCGGAACGCCTCCGCCGTCCTCTTCCGTACTTCCGGGATGAAGGAATCCGGCAGCTTGCGTCCCAGCCTGCGCTCGAGATCGGCGACGCAATCGGCCATCTTTCCGCCGACATAGCTGCGCATTGCTTCTTCGGTGGACATGCAAAGGCCGAACGGCGCCACGCATTCCACCAGTGCGGCGTTGGCGAGCCACTCGCTGTCGACGAGCGTGCCGTCGCAGTCGAAGATCACCGCTTCGATGGGTGTCGATCGTCCGATCATGGGTGGATCGTAGCAACCACATGAGTGCCTTGTTGACCTTCGCTCTGGCGAAAGAGCCTTGGCGGAGCACTCCCAGTACCCACCCCCGATCCCGGCGCTCTTCCAGCGCGCCCTCGCGACTCGCCGCTCATCCCTCGTTTCAAATCGCCGCCAGCATCGCCTCGGCGCTCGACACCCGGAACTCGCCGGGCGCTTCGACGTGCAGCGCCTTCACGACGCCGTCTTCGGCGTACAGGGCGAAGCGCTTCGAGCGGAGGCCCATTCCGAACCGGCTCGAGTCGGATTCCAGACCGAGCGCCTTGGCGAACTCTCCATTGCCGTCGGCGAGCATCAGCATGCCTTCGGGTACCTGGTGCTGGTCGCCCCAAGCCTTCATCACGAAGGCGTCGTTGACGGCCATGCAGGCGACGTCCACTCCGCGCTTCCGGAAATCCTCGTAATGGGCTACGTAGCCCGGCAGGTGTTTCTCGGAGCAGGTCGGGGTGAACGCGCCGGGTACCGCGAACAGCACGACCTTCCTGTCCATGAACACATCGTCGGTGGTGACTTGCTGGATGCCGTCGCGCAGCACGGCAAAGGTGGTTTCGGGGAGGCGATCGCCGATCTGGATGGTCATGCCGGGGCTCCGTTCGGGCAGGGGTTCCCGCATCCTAGCGCCGCCGGGCTTTGGGCGCACTTGAAACGGAAGGCCGTGTCCTTATTTAGCCGGGAGGCGGCCCTCAACGGCCGGAATCCAGCGAACGGAGGCCATCCAATGAATCATCTCAGTCGTCACCGCCAGTGGGGCGGTTACCCCATGAACCGCGAATTTCGCCAGATGCTCGACCGCTTCTTCGAGAGCGACCAGAGTGCCGACCAGTCCAATGTGGTGACCAGCGAATGGGCGCCGCGCGTGGATATCTGCGAGGAAGACAAGCGCTTCGTGATCGAGGCCGATATCCCGGGCGTCGATCCCAAGGACATCGAGATCAATATGGACAAGGGCGTATTGTCGATCCGCGGCGAGCGCAAGAGCGAAAACAGGACCGAGGAAGGCAATTACACCCGCGTCGAGCGCTCGCGCGGCGTGTTCCACCGGCGCTTCGCATTGCCGGACAGTGCCGACCCGGAAGGCATCAGCGCCACCGGCAAGCACGGCGTCCTGGAAATTTCGATCCCCAAGCGGCCGGAATCCACGCCGCGCAAGATCGAGATCCAGACTTCGTGAGGCATCTGCGGTCCGCGAGCCGGATCGGATGATGCGTCATAATCCCGAGGTCCGCGGTGGAGCGATCCGCCGCGGACCTTCGTGCCGATTGCTGGGGAAATGAATGGAGTTCCAGGACTACTACCAGACCCTCGGCGTGAAGCAGGGCGCCAGCGACGACGAAATCAAGGCGGCCTATCGCAAGCTCGCCCGCAAGTACCATCCCGACAAGAACAAGGAAGCCGGCGCCGAGGACAAATTCAAGGCGGTCAGCGAGGCCTACGAGGTCCTGCACGACAAGCAGAAGCGCGCGGCCTATGACAACCTGCGCGCTGGCGGCTACCGTGGCGGTGACCAATTCCGGCCGCCTCCCGGCTGGCAACAGCAGGCCCCGGGCGGCGGCTTCGAGTTCCGCGATTTCGGCGGCGGCGATGCCGCCGGTTTCAGCGACTTCTTCGAATCCCTGTTCGGCGGGCGTGGCGCCGGTGCGCGCGCGCAGCGCGGTCCGATGCGCGGCCAGGATGTGCGCGCCACCGTCGAAATCGACCTTCGCACCGCCTACGCGGGCGGCAAGCAGCGCCTCGGCCTGCGCGATGCGACGGGCGAACGCACCCTCGAAGTGAATATCCCTGCCGGAATCCTGCCCGGCAAGGTGATCCGGCTCTCCGGGCAGGGCGAGCCGGGCTACAACGGTGGCCCATCCGGCGACCTGCTGCTCGAGGTGCATGTCCGCGACGATGCACAGTTCAAGTTGCAGGGGAGCGACATCGAAGTCGAGGTGCCGGTGTCGCCATGGGAGGCTGCACTCGGCGCGAAGGTGCCGGTGCCGACCCTGGGCGGCGACGTGGAGCTCAGGATTCCTGCGGGATCGCGAAGCGGACGCAGACTGCGCTTGAAGGGCCGGGGCATGCCGGGACGGACGCCAGGCGACCAGCTCGTGACGCTGTGGATCCAGATCCCGCCTGCCGGCGACGACAAGGCGAAGGCGGCGTACCGTGCGTTCGAAAAGGCGTTCGCGGGTTTCGATCCGCGCGCGTAGCGCCGTCGGCCGCGAGCACGCTCGCTCCTACCGGGCGAGCGCTTCGCCCAGCACCCGCTGGAGTTCGGCTTCGTTCACCGGCTTGGTCAGGAAGGCCTTGGCGCCCTGGCGCAAGCCCCACACGCGGTCGGTGTCCTGATCCTTGGTGGTGACCAGGATCACCGGAATGTGCGAGGTCACGGGTTCGCGCGAGATCGCGCGGGTGGCCTGGAAACCGTTGAGGTTCGGCATCACCACGTCCATCAGGACCAGGTCAGGCCGATCGCGCTTGGCCGCTTCGACGCCCGCCGCGCCATCCACGGCGGTGAGTGTCTGGTGCCCCAGCTTTTCGACCAGACGCCTGAGGCCCTCCAGTTGGGAAGGAGAATCATCGACGATCAGGATGCGTGCCATGCGAAGCTCCCCGCAACGGTTGCCGGCATTGTAGGCAACCCCAAGCCGGTGCGCCACGCTGGGAAATGCGCGAAGCGAACTCGCCGTTGGTACCGGCACGCGTCCGAAACAACCCGGTATACCAAGAAGATGCCGGAGCTTTGCAACGGTGTTCCGATCACTCGGACGCGCCGATCGCCACCAGCGTACGGCCGAGCGATCCGCCCGCGAGCATCGTGTCGAAGGTGGATGGGAGAGCGTCCAGTGCGACCTCACTGGTGCAGATTTCGTCGAGGTGCGCCGGCTTCCAGTCGTCGGCAAGGTGCTGCCAGACCTCGCCGCGAATGTCGCGGGCGGTGCCGGCGGATGCGATTCCGAGCAGGCTGACACCGCGGATGATGAAGGGCATCACGGTGGCACTGAGCTTGCTGTCGGCAGCAAGGCCGATGCTGGCGACATTTCCGTAGGGCGCGGTGGATGCCAGCAACTGCGCGAGCAGCGTGCCGCCGACCGCATCGACAGCGCCGCCGAAGCGCACCGATTCCAGTGGCCGGTTTCCGGGCTGCAACCCGCGGCGGTCCAGCACCTGCGTCGCACCGACCTGTTTCAGGAAATCCGCGCGCTCGGATTTGCCGCTGATCGCGTGCACCTCGAACCCCGCGCGACTGAAGATGTCGACCGCCAGCGTGCCGACCCCGCCGGTCGCGCCGGTGACGGCGACGGGTCCGAGTTCCGGCGACTGCCGGTTGTCGCGCATCCGGTACAGCGCCAGCGCGGCGGTAAAACCTGCGGTGCCGAGAATCATGCTTTCGCGAAGGCTCAAA
>Ga0157372_10007248_pt1 | contig 11812 bp, 10 predicted proteins | sample C55metaG_FD_115307 | JGI IMG/M metagenome (GOLD analysis project Ga0157372, IMG submission 115307) | Corn rhizosphere microbial communities from Kellogg Biological Station, Michigan, USA - C5-5 metaG | ecosystem: Host-associated > Plants > Roots > Rhizosphere > Soil | place: USA: Michigan...
AGCTTATTTTTTCGGAAAGCCAGTTGTAAGTGTAGATGATGTTGATCCTGGCTTTCTGATATTCGGTGCGGAATTTTCGTTGATTTATTTCGTTCTCCAGTGCCATAGTGTTTTGGGCCGCCGTGCTTAAATCAAAATATCCCGCCGGCCAAAACACGGGCTAAGGATTGGCCTTCGGCCGATGGACCCCAGGTCCATTGGATCACAAAGTAAAGAAAATTATTCAGGCAAATTCCTGCGCAATTCGCATACCATCATAAAAATTGTATAAAGGTGATGCGACTCATGCAGCAGAAAGAATTCCACCCATTTCGACAGCGCGAACTGACCATAGCGGGCATGCTGACCCGTGCGTTGCAGAGCCGCCTCATGCATTCCTCCAAGCAGGTCGATCAGCGTCTGACGATCGGTCTTTATGACGCTGAGGAGCCGCCCGAGGGATTGCTCCACATAGCCGGGGAATTCCGGATCGGAATCCGCCGTATAACGCGGGAAGAACGGGTTGCTCTCCTCCTGAATCCGCTGGATGCGGTGCAGAAATACCGGTTGATAACAAGCCAGGTGCGCAATATTCTCGAATGCGCTCCACTTGGCGGGATCGATCCGCTGCCGGAGCTGCTGCTCGGAAAGGTTACCGATAAGCTCCTGGATGGTCTCATGCTGATAACGAAGACGGGCCTGAATAGATGCGGATAAGATCATAGATCGATTTTAATTTTCCCAAACCTTTGTTCCTTCACTGCAATTGGCGCAGATGTCGATATTCTTCCGGCTCGCCAGCACCTGTTTCCTGAACTTCACATAGCGTTCATCCTGCCACACCTCTTTAAACGACTTGCCCTTCAGATCGCCGAGCGGATGTTCGGCGTCCTTGTCGAAACAGCAGGGCACCACCAGCCCGTCCCAGGTGATCACGGTGGCATGCCAAAGCCGCCAGCAGTGATTGTCGAGAGAGTTCTTAATCGCCATCCGCCCGTCCTTCTGCCGCCGGTAACGACTGTATTTCCCGTTGAGAGGAATCAGCCCGTTGGGGTCGTTGTCGTAATCATACACCTGCGCGGTTTTAAACCGGACCTCGTCGACGCCGATCTCCTTCGCCAGCCGGCGGACGTCCTCCAGCTGATGCTCGTTCGGCCGTACCACCAGGAACTGGAAAAAGACAAACGGCGTCTTGCTGTTCAGCTCCTTTTTCCACTTGACGATGTTGCGGGCGCCCTCCAGCACCTTGTCCAGCCGGCCGCCTACCCGGTATTGTTCATAGACCTCCTGTGTCGTTCCATCGATGGAAATGATCAGCCGGTCGAGTCCGCTCTCGACGGTCCGCCTGGCGTTGCGGTCGTTCAGATAATGCGCATTGGTCGAAGTGGCGGTATAGATACCCTTCGAGGAAGCATAGGCAACCATATCGAGGAAGTCGGGATTGAGATAGGGCTCACCCTGGAAATAAAAGATCAGGTAAAGCAGGTCCCTCGAAAGCTGGTCGATCGTTTGCCGGAAGAACCCGTTCTCCAGCATCCCCGTGGGCCGGGTGAACGCACGAAGCCCGCTCGGACATTCGGGACAACGCAGGTTACAGGAGGTGGTGGGCTCGAAAGAAAGCGACATCGGGTAACCCCATTGGATAGCCCTCTTCGTCCATTTGCTCAGGTAATAGCTGCTGAGGACCTTCATCCCGTTGAGTAGCCGCCGGGGGGTGAGCTTGGACAGGAGATTGATGGTATCGTTGCGATTAAAATCGGGCATGGAAGTATAAAAATACTAAATTATGTTTGTAACCGTTTGGACACCCGGAGACGCACAAAAGCCGACGAAGGAGGCTTGTCTGAAGGATAATCAATATGGTAAGAAAAGCACAAAAGAGCAATACAGTCTGGAAGATCGTCATATTCTCCATAATCGCCGCCGTTTTGGTCATGCTGGGTTTTGTCGGCTGGGACTGGTGGCAGGAAAGAAGAGCGCATTTTGTCCGGTATGCCGAATTCGGCATCGAAATCCCGGTCAACTATACCATCCACGGCATCGACGTATCCAAATACCAGGAGGCCATCGACTGGAGCCTGGTCCGGGACATGAAGGTCGGCAATGTGCAGATGAGCTTCGCTTTCATAAAGGCGACGGAAGGGTTGGGCAATGAGGACGCCTATTTCAAACGCAACTGGAAAAAGGTAAAGGATGCGGGGCTGGCCAGGGGCGCGTATCATTTTTTCCTCTCCACCAAGAGCGGGAAGGCACAGGCGGAGAATTTCATCAACTCCGTAGAGCTGGCGCCGGGCGATCTGCCGCCGGTTCTCGATATTGAGCAAACCTATGGCGTTTCCCGGGAGAAGCTGCGCGACCGGGCCAGGGAATGGCTGCAGACCGTGCAGGATTATTATCACGTAACGCCGATCATCTACACCAACGTTGACTTCTACAAACAATATCTCAAGGATGATTTCGACGCCTATCCCCTATGGGTGGCGCACTATCTTCAAAAGGAACGGCCCAGCATCTACCGGGCCTGGGACTTCTGGCAGCATAGCGAAGCCGGGCGGGTGAACGGGATCATGACAAGGGTCGATTTCGACGTTTTCAACGGGGACTCGGCCGAATTCCGCAAGCTGTTGATCAACTGAGCGGGAGACGACTCGCGAACCGCTGAAGGCCCCGGCATTGGCCGGAGCTCAGACCTCATCCATCTCCCGCAGCAACTCCTGTAACTTCCGGACATGTCGGCCATACAGCTTGTGGATATACCAGCGGTTCAGGAAATAGACGGCGATGGTACATACGGCGGCAACGGCGAATAGCGCGACAATCTTCCACTTCCGCACGGGTCCCGGATCGCTGTTAAGCGCGATATCGAAGGCTACGAAAAGACTCACCGGGACGACGATGGTACTCGACCAGAAATAGAATCGCAGGTATTTCTGCAGGGTCTTCAGCTGACCCGCCAGGTTGGACCGGACCTCGCAGCTCATGCACTGCATCTTTTTCAACAGCTGGTTCTTCCGGTAATAGTAGGCATAGAAGAATGCGAAAAGCCCCACGAACACCCAGGACACCCGGGCCATACTGCCCTTGAAGGCGAAGAGGTAAAAAAGGATGCAAAATCCATAGCAAATGACCATCAGGATCACTTCCTTGCGAATATTCCGGCGCATCCGCGCAATGGGGCCGCCAGACTGTTTCTGCAACAGGGCCAGCATCTGCTCCCGCTCAGATTCCGGCAGCGGCGGCGTCTCCTGTTCCTGCCAAAGGGTTTTAAGCGTTTCCAACTCCATAAACGGCCTCCTTTGTCATTTTACGTAATTTCTCTTTGATACGGTTCATTTTTACCCGGAGATTATTCTGGGGAAGGCCCAGGATGTCTTCCATTTCGGCATAGCTCTTATCCTCCAGGTAGAGCATGGTCAGGGCCCTCTCCACTTCCGTCAGCCGGTTGATGGCGGCATAAAGAGACTGTAATTGCTCTTCTTTTTCGGTATTGTATTGGATGTCCTGCAGCTGGGTAGGCAGGCTGTCGGGGTCGACGGTCGTAATATGACGCCGTTGCTTGCGCAGATCCGAAATTGCTGTATTCAGCGCGATCCGGTACAGCCAGGTGCTGAATTTCGAATCCCCGCGGAACGAGGGATAGGACCGCCATAACTGGATCACGATCTCCTGGAACAGATCCTGCCGGTCGGGATCGGTATCGCCATACATCCTGCAGATCTTGTAGAGGATGCCGCGGTTATCGTTCACCAGCCGGATGAAATCATCCTGTAGGTTCATTATAATGCCTTTAAGCCTGCCCGGCACATCGTTAGTCGCCGCTTGAACGAAATTATTACATTCGCAGCCATGAAGAAAATCTATCATCTCTCCACTTGCGACACCTGCAGGAAAATACTGTCGGAAATTTCCGCCGCGGAAAAAGGGTTCGAAATGCAGGACATCAAGACCGAAAAGATCAGTCCCGCGGAGCTCGACGCGCTAAAGGAAAAAGCCGGGTCCTACGAGGCGTTGTTTAGCCGGAGGGCCCTCAAATACAAGGAAATGGGGCTGAAAGACAAAACCCTTACCGAGGCAGACTATCGCCGGCTCATCCTGCAAGAATATACTTTCCTGAAACGCCCGGTCATCGTGGCGGGGAACAAGATGTTTATCGGCAGCGAGAAGAAAACGATGGACGAAGTCAAGCGGTCAATTGGCTGACAGCATCTTTGACCCGAAAAGCCCCTGCTGCTGGACGACCCTCGTCCGGACCAGCCCCGGTCTCCCGGTGTAGTCCCGGGCGCTGCTGTAGAGATAGGCCTCGGCCTGCTCGACGATGCGCTCCCGGACGGGGTTCTCGTGGACATGCGCGATCCGGTCGAGCAACATCCCCGGCTGCTTACAATCGATCCGCAGGGGACTGCTGCAGTCCTGCCATATGTGGAACCGCTCCTTTCTTTGCAGGGACTTCCGATATTCCTCGAAATGCTGAAGCATCCAGTCCCGCCGGAAATCCATCTCCACTTCGATGGTCTTCAGGATGCTACGGGTGGTGAATTTCTTGAAATCCCGTTCGAAATAGGCCGGGGCGCCCGCCTCCTTGGTCCGCACGATAAGATGCAGATGGCTGGGCATCAGGCACCAGGCATAGATCGCCAGGCCCTGGCTCTCGACAAAATGATTCAGCGCATCGGCGATCACCTGTTTATAGGCAGGCCGGGTAAATACATCGATTTTGTCGACAGTGTTGAGCGTCAGAAAATAACAGGAATCCAGCGGGATCAGCGGCTTATCATTCGACAGCATAGACTCTTATTTTGGTGAACAAAATAATAGGGTGCAGTTGCGACAAGGTATAGGCTGGGGATAGAACTAAAGTTACAACAAAAGCCGGTATTCCATCGTAGAAAGTTTTACCCTTTGCATGGGATAAGCGCTGCAATAAAGATAATGACAGGGGTCGTCGACCCATTTGGCCCTGGCGAGCGTGTCGATAGGGGTGGGAATGGGCTTGTCCTTTTTAACAATTTTTTCAAGGTCCACCGGCTGGTTGCCAAACTGCCAGAAATGATGCTCCGAATCATGCTGGTAACGGTTGGCAAAGAAATGGAACAACCGCATCAACCACTCCTTCCGGGTCTCCTCGGGATGTTCCGAGATGGCACGGAGGATCTGCTTGGCCGAATAGCTCTTCAGGTCCCGTAAGACTTTGGGGAGATTGCCTTTTCCCTCCTCCACATCCGCGATCATATACAACTGGCTGGGCAGGATGGCATATTCGTATACCCGTAACCGTTTGTTCTCAATGCAGTAGTTGAGGTTGTCCACCAGCAGATCGCAGTATTCGAAACGCGTGAATACATCGATTCCGCCGACTACGGTTAGGGTCACAAAATACAATCCCTTCGGCTGTATCTTGTACATTTCGGTCATGCGGAAAAGGTAGTAAACTTTTGGTAAAACCAATAACTGCGCGGGTTTTCCGCGACTGTTAAGAAGGCATTTTTTGCTTCATCGTAGATTCACTCGTATAAACCCCATCGCTTTTGTTCCCATCGGGAGAAACTTTCCCAATTACTCGACGATTCTCAGTTTCGCGAAGTTGAGCATGATCTTCTTTTCGCCGTTGTACTGGAACTTGACGGTCGCGATCGGGTTGTTCGCATTGCCTTCCATACCGGTCACTTCGCCGAATCCGAATTTCTGATGTTCTACTTTTTGCCCTACCTGCAGAGCGGAGGTGTCGCTTGCAACAAAATCGGGCGAAGGATTGTGCTCGATGGTTTTCATGTATGGCTTCGGCGGAACATAAGAAGGCCGTTGGTCTTTTTTTGTAGGGGGAGGTCCGTATTTTTTTTCGGCCTGTGCGGCATTGTTGCCATAGCCCCCATGCATCCGGTCATAAGCAGAACCCGATGGCCCGGCAAAGCCCTGGTTGCGTGCGCCGCCACCGGCGAAGCTCCGGTCCAGGTAGTCGGCCGGGATCTCATCGATGAACCGGCTCGGTTCGTTCTGTACCAGGTTCCCGAAACGATACCGGGTATTGGCATAGGTGATCCACAATTTCTGCTTGGCCCGCGTGATGACCACATAGAACAGCCTTCTCTCCTCCTCCAGCTCCTCCCGCGTATTGATCGCCATGGCGTTCGGGAAGAGCATCTCTTCCAGCCCCGCGGCGAACACACAGGTGAACTCCAGTCCTTTTGCCGCATGGATACTCATCAGCTTTACGGTGTCGGCGTTCGGGTCCTTATCGTCGGCGTCCGTTAGCAGAGTTATCTGCTGCAGATAGTTGCCGAGTCCCTTTGTTTCGACCTCGAGCACCCCGTCCTCATCCGGCCGCTCGGTAAATTCCTTGATGGAGTTGAGCAATTCCTGGATATTCTCATATCTCGCAACCCCTTCCGCGGATTTATCGTTGAACAACTCTTTGACCAGGTTGGTCTGCTTACCGACATGCGCGGCGACGTCATAGGCGTTGTGTTTCTCCAGCATCGACGCGAAGCTCTTGATCATCATCACGAAGTTCTCGACCGCTTCCAGCGTCCCCGCTTTGAGGCCGAATTCCTTCGCCCGGTTCAACACCTCCCAGAACGAAATATCGTTCTGGTTGGCCTGCAGCACGATCCTGTCGATCGTGGTCTTCCCGATGCCCCGCGCAGGAAAGTTGATGATCCGCTTCAGCGATTCCTCATCCCGCGGGTTGACGATGATCCGGAGATACGCGATAAAGTCCTTGATCTCTTTCCGTTGGTAGAAGCTGATTCCGCCGAACATCGTATAAGGGATCGCCATCCGTCGCAGGCTTTCTTCAAAGGCGCGGCTCTGGGCGTTGGTACGATAAAGGATCGCAAAGTCGCGGTTATTATAGTGGTTCCGCAGCCGCTGCTCCTGGATGGTATCGGCCACGAACTTTCCCTCGTCGTTATCGGTCATCGTCCGCACCAGCCGGATCTTCTCTCCCGGGGCGTTGTCCGTCCAGAGGTTCTTGGGTATCTGCCCCTTGTTATTCTTGATGACCTCGTTGGCGACATTCAGGATACTCTGCGTACTACGATAGTTCTGCTCCAGTTTCACCACCTTCACATCGTCATAATCCTTCTGGAACTGCAGGATGTTCTCGATGGTGGCGCCGCGGAAACTATAAATGCTCTGTGCGTCATCCCCTACCACGCAGACATTCTCGAAAGCCGCTCCCAGTAATTTTATGATCTCGTACTGCGCAGGGTTGGTATCCTGGTACTCGTCGATCATGATGTATTTGAACTTGTGCTGGAACTTGTGAAGCTCATCCGGGAAGTTCTTCAACAGCTCGTACATCTTGATGAGCAGGTCATCGAAGTCCATGGCCCCGTTCTTGAAACAACGCTTGGCATAGGCGTCATAGATCTGCGCGATGGCCGGCCGGTTGCTGCGCATATCTTCCTGCTGGATGGCGTAGTCATTGGCATATTCGACAGGACCAACGAGTGCATTCTTTGCCGATGAGATCCGGTTATACACCGTATTGGGCTTGTAGTGCTTATCATCCAGGTTCATCTCATTGATGACGGTCTTCAGCACGCTCTTCGCGTCATCCGTATCATAAATGGTGAAATTGCGCGGATAACCCAGCCGTTCGGCTTCCCCCCGCAGGACCCGGGCGAATACACTATGAAAAGTTCCTATATATAAATTGCGAGCTTCATTGCTGCCGAGGATCTTCTCCACCCGCTCCTTCATCTCTTTGGCAGCCTTGTTCGTAAACGTCAGCGCGAGGATATTCCAGGCCGGAACTCCCTGTGCCAACAGGTGGGCGATCCGGGTGGTCAACACCTTCGTTTTGCCGCTCCCCGCACCCGCTACGATCATGATCGGGCCGTCCTTATGCAATACCGCTTCTTTCTGCCGGTCGTTCAAATCACTTATATAATCTCGCATGCTGCGAAGTTACTTAAATCCGTAGATTTACGTACTCTATGATCGAAGGACCTATCGACCTCGAACAACTGGATCCGGCTGCCCGGGCCACGCTGTCTGATCTCACCCGGGGCGTCCTGCTCGAGCTGCTGCAGCCGGAATGGACACGCACCGCCGCCGTGATGGATCTGGCGCACCGGTATTTTCCCGATTGGTCCTGGCCGGAAGCATCGGAAACGCGCGTTTCTGAACGGCTGATCACCACCCTCGCCAACGCACAGGCCAACGTCCACGAATATTTCGCCTGGGTCCTGCTGGATTTTATCCGGGCCGATGCCGGTCTGCAAGTCCGCCTTTTGGAGCGGGCGCTGACCTTCGCCGAAGCCGCCGGGCTGTTGGCCGTCTATCAAAAAATAAAATCCGAATGATCCTATGACCTCTTTCAGCACCTTCCTCCGCACGGCCTTCGACAAAGGCGATTACTCGACGGACGATACCCTCGCTTTCGTCCTCCCGTTGTTCAAAGAGGTACTACAGCTGCACGAAACAGGAATGGTGGCGCCCTTCGACCGGGAAGAAGCGTTCTTCGTCACCGATAGCGTGCTGCGCATCGACGCGAATTTGGCCCATGCACCGGCCCCCGGCGTCCGATGCTTCGGGCAGCCACTGGAACCTCATGATCCGCTTTCCGATATCTTCTGTCTCGGGTTTCTCCTGGGCGGCATCGCCATGGGTCTGGACCTTTATGATCCCGAAGCGATCGTGCGCTTCGCTTCTTTAAGGACCAGCCCTTCGCTGAACTTTCCCCGCATCCACCCTACCGTAGGACGGCTGATCACGGATATGACCGAACCCGACCGCGGACGCCGCTCACAGGACCTTTACGATATCATTACCCGGTTGGAGCATTATCGCGACTATGATCCCGAAAAACAAACCGATCTGAGCCAGGTAGCCGGTTGGATGCACAAGGATCTGAAGGATCGCCAGGCTTTTATCCTCAACCGGCTGCGTAACCGGCTTTTCGATACCAGCCGCCGCAACCGGCTCCTGTATTACAAACCCAATCTGCGTTTTGTCAATCTCACCGTCAGCAGCGTTCCGGTCGTGCTGCACTACGAAAGCATCCGGCCGGAGCTGCTCTTCACCTGGAATGCCGAGCTAGCCGAAAAGATCACCGGGATGACGGAGATCGTCCTGAACAAATACCTGCGATTCGAAGACCACGTTTATCTCCCGGCCTCGCTCGATGCGGTACGTGTCGAATCGCAACGCAATATTCAGGAATATGGATTCAGCCAGCTGCGGCTGGTGATCGCCTTCCTGAACTGGCATAATCTGAAGGAAGATCCCAACGAGCGGATCCAGAGTCCCCTGCTGCTCGCACCGGTGAGCCTGAAGAAGAACAAAAAAGTAAAAGAGGATCACTATGTGCTGAAGGTACTGGACAATGCCGCGGAAGTGAATCCCGTACTGGCGGGTCAGCTCAGGGAGCTCTACGGCATCCGGCTGCCCGATTGGATCGACCTGGAAGAGATGAGCCCCGGGCAGTTCTATCGATCGGTGCAGGCGCAGATCGAAGGCGCCAACCAGGGCATCGCTCTCCGCTTTATCGACAAGCCTCGAATCCGGGCGATCCAGGTCGAGGCGCAAAAGACGGTGACGCTCTATAACCAGCGGGTGGCCAAAGGCCTCCCGCGAGGATTAGAGCTATTTCAACGTTATATTGCGCCGGAATCGCAGGTTCCACCGGCGCCCGAACGAGAAGTCTTCCAACTGGTCGAAAACGAAAGCAACCCTCACAACTGGGAGATGGATGTCTGCAATATGGTGCTGGGCAACTTCAACTACAAAAAGATGAGCCTCGTGCGCGACTATAACGTGGCCATCGACCGGCAGCAGCAACAGCCCGGCTTCGACGCGCTCTTCAGCGCCGAGCCCCGCATTTTCCCGGAACACTCCTTCGACCGCAACCGCGCCGATGACTGGTTTCATGTCGTCACCGCCGATCCCACCCAGACAAAGGCGATCCTGCAAAGCCGCGGCGGCTATAGCTATATCATCCAGGGCCCGCCGGGTACGGGCAAGAGCCAGACGATCACCAACCTGATCGCCGACTTTGTCGCCCGGGGAAAGAATATCCTCTTCGTCTGTGAGAAGCGCGCCGCGCTCGATGTTGTCTACCACCGGCTGAAGCAGGTGGGCCTGGAAGAGCTCTGCTGTTATATCCACGACAGCCAGGGTGACAAACGGGAATTCATCAAACAGCTGCGATCCACCTACGAAGATTTTATCGATCGGCGCATGGACCTGCCGGGGCTGAAAGCCAAACGCGAATCGCTGCTCCTTTCTATGGACCGGCATCTCGCGCTCCTGCAGGAATTCCATGACCGTTCCCTCGAAGAAGGCGAAGAGACGGGCATCACCGGCCGGGCGTTGATCGAAAAGATCATCGGGCTCCGGCAGGACCTGGTCGAGCTGGACCCTCGCCAGGAAGAGGAGCTGCCCGGCTACAAAGAGTGGACCGCATCGGCGGCCGTCATCGCGCAGCTGGAAACCGTACTGGAGGAGTCTGGAGCGGACGGAACTTTTTCGCAGCACCCGTTCAGCAAAGTGCAGGAGAGCATCTTTCTTTCGGACAGCCCGCATCGCACGTTAGAATCGGTGCTGCACCAGGCCTTCGGCTCACTGGACGAAGTGGAGGCGCTTATCGATGCCTGCCGGCTGGAGCCCCGGCACTTGCAGGAGGCGGAAAGACTGAGAAGCCTCGTACAATTTGCCGTCCTGCTTTATCCGCTGGCCCGTTCAGGAAATATGGCGCTGGCCGACCCCGACCGGCCCGAGGCAAAAGAGTGGAAGCGGCAATATGAGGCCTGGCGCGAGCTACAGGAGGCCTCGCAACAGGCGCAACAACAAAACCGGCACTGGAAACACAAGCTGCCGGAAACGGATCTCGATGCCGCGCTGCTCCTGGCCGACAAACAGGATGGGGCCTTTCTCAGCGCGCTGAACGGGCCCTGGCGAAGGCTGAAGCACCGGTTGCACGAAAGCTATGATTTTACGACACATGCCACGGGTAAACCGTCCTATCGCCACGTGCTGGAGCAGCTGAAGACCGAATATACCGCGGCGGAACGGGCGGAGCAATCGCGGCGGCAGCTACAGCAACAATATGCGCTGGATCAAAATATCGATACGACGCGATTGAGCATCGACATGCTGCAAAGGAGAAAGGGGCATCCCGAGCTGGAATACCTTTTACAGCGGTCCGACGGCGCCGAATTGGTCATTTCACTACAGGCTCTTCATCAACCGCTCAACCGCCTGGAAACCCTGCTGGGCCGTTGCCTGCAGGAACCTCCCGTTGGAAGCCTCGCCGAAACGCGGGACGAGCTGCTCAATATCCAGCTGAATGCAGACGGCCTTCGCGACTGGCTGCCTGCCCTGCGGGCCTTTGCCGGTCTTCCCGACAACGTCAAAAGGAGTCTCCGCCGGCTGCCGCTCCGAATGAGACAGGCGGAGGCCGCCATCGCGCGAAAAGCCCTCCATCGGCTGTACCAGCAATACCGCGGATTCGCCAATACCGACGCCCAGGCCCTGGAAAAGGCGGTTGAGCAATTCGGCGACGGCTACATCCGCCTCCAGCAGCTGAATGCGGAACTGATCCGCGCCTTCGTCCGCCATCGCTTCCTGCAGCAGTTGGATCTGGCGGCCAGACCGGCGGCCCAGCTCAGCGAGGAACAAAAGAAGTTCAAGAAGACCTTTACCGAAGGGCGGAAGATCCTGGAGAACGAATTTGGCAAGAGCATGCGCTATAAAAGCATCCGCGAGCTCTCCGAAAAAGAGAGTGGCGGCGTGCTGAAAGCAGTAAAACCGGTTTGGCTGATGAGCCCCTACAGCGTCAGCGACAGCCTTCCGCTGGACGATACGCATTTCGACGTGGTGATCTTCGACG
>Ga0157372_10007250_pt1 | contig 11811 bp, 11 predicted proteins | sample C55metaG_FD_115307 | JGI IMG/M metagenome (GOLD analysis project Ga0157372, IMG submission 115307) | Corn rhizosphere microbial communities from Kellogg Biological Station, Michigan, USA - C5-5 metaG | ecosystem: Host-associated > Plants > Roots > Rhizosphere > Soil | place: USA: Michigan...
AATTTTCCCCTTTGTATCGTCCTCGTTTGTAACGAGGATGCCTGAGAAAAGCATTTGCAATGCGCTAAAGCTGCAGTAGAAGGGCGAAATATTCGCCCACCTCTCACATCCTCGTTATAAACGAGGACGATCTAGCGTATGGATTATTAAAGATTTATTCTCCTTTTAGACTCTTCTTTATAATTTCCTCTTTCTGCCCGGGCGTAAGCTGATAGTTGAATTTATAAAGAGAGCTTTCCCAATCCCCGTAAAGTACATTCGGTAAAACAATAAATTTATTTCCAAAGCTTCCTGACAGCTGATTAACTCCCTGCAAGCGGTTTTCTTCTGGTTGTTTATCAAAAAGACTTGTAAAATCTGAAAGGTTATCACCTATAAGCATTACAATTTCATAAGTTTTAAGAACCTCTTGTCTTCTTGGTTCTTTTCCAGATGTAGTTTGCTTTAATAATAAATGGGAATTATCAGCATTCGGCAAACCATATTTATTTAAATTTCTTAACGTAGCCTCACGTTCTTTTTCATCCCGGTTGGTAATGTAAAAAACAGTAACAGGTTTCGACGCAGCATATTTTAAAAAAGCTGCTGCGCCAGGAATTGTATCTGCAGAAGCTTTTGCTGTCCAGTTGTACCACGCTTCCGTTTCGTAATCTTTTCCTTTTAATGCCTGCCCAACGGTATTTGGACTGTTATCTAAAACAGTTTCATCAATATCAGTTACAATAGCTAGAGGCTTACTGTAGTTCTTTTGCAGCGCTGCATCAAGCCTTAATTTTGCAGTATTGTAAGCTTGAAAACAAAGTGCTTTATATTCAGCAGCATGTTGTGTCCACATAGCGGCCCAAAGTTTTCCATCTGCAACAAAGTTATTAGTAGAACTGGTTGATTGATTTTTGGAAACAGAACAGGCTGTCATTCCAAGAGCAATCGAAAGAACTCCGATTCTTGATAATCTCATAAACACCTAAATATACTTGTAAAGTTAAATTTTCCATCAAATGTTTTAATTCAAAATATTGGAATAATACTGTGAAAAAAATGTTGCAAAAAGCTGTTAAATATCCTATTCAAAACTTTTCCACACTCAGTCTGTTTTCGCATATTTTCTTATCTTCGCAGGTCGCATTGAAGCGAACAAAATAATTCAAAAAGAAGCGTTCAAAAAATGGCCGAAGAAACAGGAAACGAAAATTTAGAACCACAAAACGACCGCATTATACCTATTAATATCGAAGAGGAAATGAAAGCCGCATACATCGATTATTCGATGTCGGTTATTGTTTCCCGTGCTTTGCCTGATGTACGGGACGGTTTAAAACCTGTTCACCGTCGAGTGCTTTATGGCATGCTCGATCTGGGAGTAACCAGTGGTAAACCATATAAAAAATCTGCCCGTATCGTAGGTGACGTACTTGGAAAATATCACCCTCACGGCGACTCTTCTGTGTACGATACTATGGTGCGTATGGCTCAGGACTGGAGCTTGCGATATCCTTTAGTAGATGGACAAGGAAACTTTGGCTCGATAGACGGAGATAGTCCGGCGGCGATGCGTTATACAGAGGCAAGATTGAAAAAGATTGCCGAAGAAATGCTGGCTGATATCAACAAGGATACTATTGATTATCAGTTAAACTTCGACGATTCTATTGAAGAGCCTACCGTTCTTCCTTCAAAAATTCCCAATCTTCTTGTAAATGGAGCTTCTGGTATTGCCGTAGGTATGGCTACCAATATGGCTCCTCATAATTTAAGCGAGGTTATTGATGCAACTGTTGCTTATGTTGATGATAAGGATATCGAGATAGCTGGTTTAATGCAGTATATCAAAGCTCCTGATTTTCCAACCGGAGGTATCATTTATGGTCACGGAGGAGTTAAGGAAGCTTATGAAACAGGTCGCGGACGTGTAGTAATGCGTGCAAAGGCCGAAATTGAAACTTTTGGCAACGATCGCGAACGTATTATTGTGAATGAGATACCTTATCAGGTAAACAAAGCAATGATGATCGAGCGAACTGCTGAACTGGTTAACGAAAAGAAACTAGAAGGAATTTCAGAAATCAGAGATGAGTCGGATAGAGATGGTATGCGTATCGTTTATGAAATTAAACGTGATGCTAATGCCTCTATCGTTCTAAACAATCTATATAAATATACAGCCCTTCAAACTTCTTTCAGTATTAATAACATTGCCCTGGTTCATGGCCGTCCAATGCTTTTAAACCTGAAAGACCTGATTAAGCATTTCGTAGATCATCGCCATGAGGTAGTGATCCGTCGTACTCGTTTTGAATTAGCTGAAGCTGAAAAACGTGCACACATCTTAGAAGGATTATTAATTGCCTTAGATCATTTAGATGAGGTAATTCAGTTGATCAGAAGTTCGGCAACTCCTGAAGATGCCCGTACTGGTTTGATTGAAAAATTCGGTTTATCAGATATTCAGGCTCGTGCAATTCTTGATATGACGCTTCGTCGTTTAACAGGACTTGAGCGTGATAAGATCAAAGAGGAATACGCTGAGCTGATGAAAACCATCGATTATTTAAAGTCTATTCTTGCGGACGAAGGTCTTCGTATGAAGATCATTAAAGATGAACTTCTTGAAATCAAGGAAAAATACGGAGACGGACGTAAGACAACCATCGTGCATTCTGCTGAAGATATGCGCATGGAAGACTTTATTGAGGATGAAGATGTAGTGATAACCATCTCTCACGAGGGTTACATGAAACGTACTCCGCTTACAGAATACCGTACCCAGGCAAGAGGAGGAAAAGGAGCAATTGGCTCAAATTCACGAGATAAAGATTTTATTGAAAATATCATTGTAGCATCTAACCATAACTTTTTATTGCTATTTACAGAAAATGGGCATTGTTACTGGTTGAGAGTGTTCGAAATTCCTGAAGGAACCCGAACAAGTAAAGGAAGGGCTATTCAGAATATCGTTAATATCTCGAAGGAAGAAAAGATTAAAGCTTATATCAAGGTAAAGGATCTTCGTGATCAGGAATATCTTGAGAATAACTTCATCATAATGTGTACCCGAAAAGGTACTATTAAGAAAACTTCTCTACAGGCTTACTCACGTCCAAGAGCAAATGGTATAAATGCTATTAACATCAATGAAGGAGATCAGCTTCTTGAAGCAAACCTGACTGATGGTAACAGCGAAATCATTATTGCTTTACGTTCAGGAAGGGCAATTCGCTTTAACGAAAGCAAAGTAAGGCCGATGGGAAGAACAGCTACCGGAGTTCGCGGAGTATCACTTGCTCATGAGAAAGATGAAGTAATAGGTATGATCAGTATTAATAACCCTGAATCAACTATTTTGGTTGTTTCTGAAAAAGGTTATGGAAAACGTACACTTCTTGAAGATTACCGGATTACCAACCGTGGCGGAAAAGGTGTTAAAACGATCAACGTTACAGACAAAACAGGCGAACTGGTAGCGCTTAAAGATGTAACCGATAAGGACGACTTAATGATCATTAACCGTTCCGGAATTGTAATTCGTATCGCTGTTAGTCAGTTAAGAGTTATGGGAAGGGCAACACAAGGCGTTCGTTTAATTACTTTAAAAGGTGATGATGAAATCGCTTCAGTTGCAAAAGTAGAGCATGATGATGAAGAAGCAGTAGATACAGATGCAGTAGCAGAAGTTACTGATGAAGAATTAGCTGCAGCCGAAGCTTCTGCTGATACTGAAGAACCAGAAGATGATTCTGATGCGGAAGACAACAATGAGGAAGATGACTCGTTAGAGGAGGAAGAATAAATTGAACGACCGGTGGTTTGATCCATCAAAAGACCGGATAGTATTCACGAACTAAAAAAATACATGATAAGGGCAGGATTATTAATAGCTGCAACACTTTGTTCAATTAGCCTTTCGGCACAAACTTTAACAAAGGAGGCTATGAATAATTTTGCCCTTTATACTTCCACAAAAGATGTATCTAATCTGGAAAGGTCCAGAAAGAACATTGACGATGCCTATAAAACCAAAAAGGATTCGTTAACCTATCGAAATAACCTCATTAGAGCATTAGTTTACTCTTCTTTAGCATTTGAAGATCCATCCAGAAAATTCAAATATGTTAAGGATCCTATTATAGAAGCCAGGTTTTCATTAGACAGGCTAAAGAATCCAAAAGCAAATTACGATCATCAACCTGAGATAAATTTTGTAAAAAAGCAGCTTGCAAAGGCATATTTGTACAAAGCCAATAAAGCAATTGCTTCTATGAGTTATCAGGAGGCTTACAAGACTTTTATGGCTGTAGACTCTTTAGATGCTGATAATTATCAGGTTAAATATAATCTTGCTGTAGTATGCGAACGATTAGGACATATTAATCAGGCTGTACATTATTACGAGCAATTAATAAAGGATAAGGAGAAATCTCAACCTGATTATTACCTTGCTTTTTCTAACCTGTATGAAACAAGTCGTAATAGCAATAAATCTTTAGAGGTGTTGCTGGAAGGAAGAAGAGTTTTTCCCGGAAACAAGGATATACTTTTTAAGGTTATTAATATTTATGCTGATAACGGTGATTATGAAACTGTTCATAAGCTTGTAGATGACGCTCTTCAACTTGATCCGGATAATGTTAACCTTATTTATCTCGCAGGTTTTTCTGCAGAGGCATTAGGTAAAACAGAAAAGGCCGAGGAGTTTTACAAAAAAGTAATTGATGTAGAACAAAATAGCTATCAGGGGCATTATTCGTTAGGCTTATTATATCTTAATTTATATCTGAAAGAGGGGAAAGCCAGGGAAGAAAGAGTTAATGAAGCAAAAAAACATTTAATATTGGCTGGTGATATAAATCCCAATTCAATAAATGTGTTAAAAGCTTTATCTGTTTTGTATTCGAAAACCGGGAACATGACAGAATTGCAACGTGTAAATAACAAACTAAAACAATTTATATTTAATTAAATAACGTATGAAAAAAAAGTCATTGATTTTGGCTTTGGCAGTATCAAGCATTTCTTTTACTGCATTTGCTCAGAAAGCGGCTATAGCTACAGCAAAAGAAGAATATCTTAAATATTCTGCAATGAAAGGTCAACCTAAGCTAGCAGAACCGGCAATAAAAGCGGCACAAGAAGCCATTGATAAAGCAGTTGTAAATGAAAAAACAAAAGAAGATGTTAATGCATGGACTTATAGAGCATTAATATATTCAGAGTTAGCTTATGATAAAAAAACAGATGATTTAGCAAATCAGGCATCTGAAGCTATCAAAAAAGCTACAGCTTTAGACGTTAAAGGTGAAAATAAAGATCAATTAAAAACAGCTAACCAGTTGTTATATTATTATCAGGTACAAAAAGGTAAAGGATTATTTGATAAAAACGATTATACAAATGCCTATACCGAATTTAATAAAGCCCTGGCTTATCAACCTGGTGATACCACAGCAAACTATGCATCTGGTTTGGCTGCTATGTACGCTAAAGATTATCCAAAAGCAATTCAAAGTTATAATGAGCTTTTAAAAACTAACTATTCCCAGTTAGAGAGTGTATACTCAAATTTGTCTATTATGTACGCAGCGCAGAAGGATACTGCTTCGGCAATTAGAGTATTATCAGAAGGCGCTACTAAATTCCCTAACAGTACAGATCTTGCTACAAGAGAGATTGAGTTTAGCTTAATGACCGGAAAGCAAAAACAAGTTATTGATAAAATTTCTTCTCAGGTTGAGAAAAATCCAACAAACAGACTTTATCCGTTTTATTTAGGTATTGCTTATTCTTCAGCCGGTGATAATAAAAAGGCAGAAGATGCATACAAAAAAGCTATTGCAGTAGATCCTAACTATGCTGATGCCTACATCAATTTAGGTGGCTTAATTATGAACAATGGTATAGAGCTATATAATAAGGCAAACAAACTTCCGGCAAATAAAAATGCAGAGTATAATGCCATGAAGAAACAAGCTACAACAGAATTTGACAGAGCTCTTCCTTATCTTGAAAAATCAGTAGAGTTAAGTCCTAAATCTTCTCTGGCTCTTAAAAACTTAAGAACTTACTACAGCATTAAAAATAATACAGCAAAAGTTGCTGAAATTGATGCTAAACTTAAAGCGCTATAGTATTAAAATACACTGAAATTTATTAAGAAGGCTGCTTTTTGCAGCCTTTTTTAGTTTTGTTAAAAAATCTTGTTTGGAGAAGTTATATAATTTTGGCCAGAAGGCTATCAAGAGTTTCTTTGCTGATATTATTTACCAGGTAATATTTATCAAAGTAAATGGCTCTAATCAGATCATTTATAGGAATATCTGAAGTCAAAGGCCCTTTTGTCATCAGGAACATCTCTACCAGATTTTTCCCGTCAACAGGAGGCTGAATGTATTTGCATGAAAGGGTAATTCCTCCATTCTTATCAAAAAAAGCTTTTCTTTTTTTGTAGTCAGAAGGCTCTCCATTAATGTTCCTTGCAGATTTTTCTACTTCCCAAACCATACCTTTAGGTTCTATGTTCAGCTCCTGAAGTCTTTTCTTAGAATTTTCTTCAACAAATTTAAAAAATTCACTTCCCAAACCTTTATTCTGAAGCGAAGGTATAATTGCAAGATATACCAGAAAGATAGCAGAAACGTCCTTTAAAAGATGAACTGTAGCAATGCCTTTAGTTATATTTCCTTCCTTTAAGGCATAAGCCATACCTCTGTCTGTCGAAACAGACTTAAGAATAACTAATTCACTCTCTCTTTCTTCCGGCGGAAAGGAGAAATAATAAACCATCCACCAATCCAGATCTTCTCTTAATTGCTGGTAGTTTAAAATCTCGAAATGTATACCTTGGTGTTTGATTTCTAAACTTATTAATGATTAAAAACTACTACTTATGGCCTTTTCTTAATTCGCTTTCAGATCTCAGTATCTGATTGCCGTTTTTCTGCTCAATAAGATAAGCTGGTTCCTCCTTGCTCGCATTTCTTTTAACTGTAGATCCTTTTATTTTCTTTTCAACTGGTTTTTCAAACTTTTCTTTGATCTGGCCTTCAGCTTCTCCTTTTCCATATTTCCAATGCACTGTTTCTCCCTTTTTCATAATTAAAAAATTTTGAGAAACTTTTCAAGAATTGTTCCAAGACAATAAAGTTAAGATAATTACAAAATTTTAAATCATAATTTTTGACATTTAAACGAGCCATTCCTTTATCTCAACTCAGGGATAATCTCCATTTTTTAGTACTTTTGAAGGCTTTATGTCCTTATCTTATAAAAGAATAGTAATTAAAATTGGATCTAATGTTTTAACGCAGGAGAATGGATTACCAGATCTGGAAAGAATTGCACATCTGGTAGATCAAATCTCTGCTATAAAAAAACAAGGGAAAGAAGTGATCGTGGTTTCTTCCGGTGCCGTAGCTTCCGGAAAAAGCGTACTTTCTGTACCCGATAAGTTTGACGCTGTAGCTACAAGACAATTGTTTGCTGCTATCGGTCAGGTTAAGCTTATCAATACGTATTCAGATCTTTTTGAGAAGCATAACCTGATTTGCGCTCAGGTACTTGTAACAAAGGAAGATTTCAGAGACAGGCTTCATTACCTTAATATGAAAAACTGTTTTGGAATCCTTTTCCAGAATAATGTTATTCCTATTGTAAATGAAAACGACGTAATCTCGGTTACTGAGTTAATGTTTACCGATAACGATGAATTAGCTGGTTTAATAGCCTCTATGCTTAATGCTGATGCTTTGATTATCCTTTCTAACGTTAACGGTATTTACAATGGTGATCCAAAAAATCCTTCATCAAAAGTTATTGAAGAAATAGGAAGTTCTGTTGCCGGTTTTTCATCTTTTATTACCACTCAAAAATCAGAGTTTGGAAGGGGAGGGATGATGACCAAATCGCATATGGCTCATAAAGTAGCTCAGTTAGGTATTGCAGTACATATTGCAAACGGGAAAACAGAAAATGTTTTATTAAAACTCCTTAAGAAGGAAGTTGTAAATACCCGTTTTGTTCCTCAAAAAAATGCTTCAAATAAAAAACGCTGGATTGCTCATTCAGAGAATTATGCAAAAGGGATAGTTAAAATAAACGAAGGTGCAAGGTTAGCTTTAACCTCAGCAAAAGCCACCAGCCTGCTTCCCGTTGGGGTAGTGAAGGTAGTAAAAGATTTCCAAAAGGGTGATGTGATCAAACTTGTGGATGAAAACGAAAAGCTGGTAGGCCTTGGAATAGCTGAATATGGTTCAGACAAAGCCCTGGAACGAATTGGCCAGAAAAAGCAAAAGCCAATAGTTCATTACGATTATTTATTCTTAAATCCTGAAATTGCTTAAAATGGAACTGGAACAAGTCTTTAAAAGTGCACAGAAAGCAAGTCGTTCGCTTGCAATACTAAGCACAGAAAAAATAAATTCTATATTAAATGACGTTGCTGATGCAGCGATCGAAGAAACAGAGATTCTGCTAGCAGAAAATGAGAAAGATCTTGCGAGGATGAGCACGGATGATCCGAAATATGATCGTTTGAAGTTAACAGAAAAACGTATAAAAGATATCGCTGCTGATATCAGAAACGTTGCTTCTTTAAATTCTCCATTAAACAAAATTCTTTCAGAAAAAGAGTTACCAAACGGACTTTCATTAAAAAAAGTAAGTGTTCCTCTTGGTGTTGTTGGTGTTATTTATGAAGCTCGTCCCAACGTAACGTTCGATGTTTTTTCACTTTGTTTGAAAACAGGAAATGTAGCTATTTTAAAAGGTGGAAGTGATGCATCTTTCTCAAATGAGGCTATTATTTCTGTTATTCATAAGGTGCTTGTAAAGCATAATGTTGATCCTGCTGTGGCAACGCTGCTTCCTCCTGATCGCAAAGCTACCGAAGCGTTGTTAACAGCTATAGATTATGTTGACGTAATTATACCTCGGGGTAGTCAGCAACTGATAAACTTTGTAAGGCAAAACGCAAAAGTGCCTGTAATAGAAACAGGTGCAGGTATTGTTCACGTTTATTTTGACGAAACAGGAGATCTTGAAAAAGGTAAGGCCATTATTAATAATTCGAAAACTAGGAGAGTGAGTGTTTGTAATGCTCTTGATTGTGTTTTAATTAATAAAAACCGACTGTCGGATCTTGTTGAATTAACAAAGCCTTTAATTGATTCAAATGTTGAGATCTTTGCCGATAAGCAGTCACTAGAAGTTCTGCAGGGAAACTATCCTGCTAATCTTCTTTCAGAAGCAAGTGAAGAACATTTTGGCACTGAATTCTTAGATTATAAAATGGCTGTTAAAACTGTTTCTGATTTGGATGAAGCGCTGGATCATATAGCTAATTACAGTTCAAAACATAGTGAAGCTATCGTTTCAGAGACTGAAGAGAATGTCGAAAAGTTTTTAAATGCTGTTGATGCAGCTGCTGTATATGCTAATGCTTCAACCGCCTTTACTGATGGTGCTCAATTTGGCTTAGGTGCAGAAATTGGTATTAGCACCCAAAAATTACACGCCAGGGGGCCAATGGCCTTAGAAGAGTTAACAAGTTATAAGTGGCTTGTAAAAGGTAACGGACAAATAAGATCATAAAAAACAAGCGGTTTTCAATTAAGAAAACCGCTTGTTTTTTACACTATTTTCCAGAGCTGACTGTCCATTTCAGCTCTTTCATTTCTGCTTTTAATCTTTCAATTTCCTCTTGTTGTTCTTTTATTGAACCTACCAGAAATGGAATCAAACTTGTTAGATCTGCCTTTTCTAAACTGGTGTTTTTGAAAGCATTCTTACCTGCAGGTGTAAGTTTGTTTTCCGTTTTAACGATTTCAGGTATAGCGGATTTAATATCCTCAATTGTAAACCCATACTGCTGCCCTGCCGGTAAGTTCCAACTTTTGAAATCAGTACTATAGGTAAACGAAACAGGGTTTAACATTTTTATTTTTTCCACAGAATTGTTTAGTGGAGTTACATTTTGTTTGATTTGCTGATCTGATATTTTTTGAGCAGAAACATTTTTAAATGAAATAGTTATAAAAATATAGATCAATGCTTTAAACATCAACTTTGTAAAGTTCATAAATTTTGGTTTTAGTGTGTGAAAGAAATACTCTGGATGCTAATATACAGAGCTTTTAATGCATTATTATCAGAATTAACCCTCAAAGTCAGGAGGAGGAGTTGGAACTGATGGACTAAAACGCGAATAATAAGATGGGTTATTACAAGGATAGATGAATGTTTTTAGATAAGTATAGCCGCCTGCAACGCAACTAAGTAATTCGGTACCGATAAATTCTTTTGCTGAGGCTTTTTTAAAATCTTCAGCTTTATTATCAGCATCTTCAGTTTGATCAAAAATATATTCAATCTTATCTAAACCTTCACTGCTGCTTATTAAAATTGATGCAAATGCAATCCCTGTTCTTTCTAATACTGAAAGAATAAGAAAAGGTATAAGAATATATTTAACTAACAGAGTTTGCAAGGAAATACTTAAAATTGTCGCAAATTTATCAAATTCTGATTTGTAAAATAAGCTATCAAATTTAAATATTTAAATGCCGTTGTTAAAGTAATTGTTTAAAGTTTGGTTTGTTTATATTTCTAAACTATTGTAACTATTGTGATTAGGTTTCGTAAAATATCCTGATCAACAATTTAAGTTCGATTCACAATAGATTAGAAGTTGATTTAAAAAAATAGGTGATGCATTTTGGTAAGATAGTTAAAGAAGTAGCTCACGCACAGGGGTTGTCAGCAGCAGAGTTTTCGGATATGTTTGGAAGTACAGAGCAAGAAATGTTGCTGATGTACGAACAGGAGGATTGGAAATCAAGTGATATTAAAAAAGCTTCGATTGCATTGGAGCATAATTTTGGTAAATATCTTGATAATGCTCTTCCGTTCGACTTTTTGAATACACCTTTCAAGGGAGATAAGAGCGAGTATCTTTTCACTATTAAATATCCTAAAGGAAAAGAGCAATTGTTAAAAACATGGTTAAGTAAAATGGCCATGATCGCTAAAGCCATTGGTTTGGAGATAGGCCGTTAAACACAGCGTTATATACCACTTGAAGCCGTAGTAAAATATTTTGCTACGGCTTTTTTCGTGAGTCTAAACCACTAATTAATATTTGCCTCAAAGGTTCGAAGCTACAAAGATTGGGTTAATCAGTTAAATAAACTTGCACGCCTTTTACTTTCGGACTTTACGGACTTCCTGTCTTCCCGACTCCCACGTTTTTTACACATTTTGCATTTAAAAGGAATAAATCTATTACCTTCAAATTTCAATTTTTAGTATGGCAACAGATATAAAATGTCCGGGATGCGGTCATAATTTTCCTGTAGAGGAAGCAATGACCGAGGAATATAAGAAAGAGCTGAGAGAGAAAATGGTGTCTTTTACAAGACAAAAAGAAGAGGAATTTCAAAAAAAACTGGAAGAATTTAGCCGTAAAGAACAAGCTCAGTTGCAGGAGTTTGAAAAGAAATTGAATGAGGAAAAGCAATTGCTAAAGCAGAACATGGAAGAAGCTTTGAGGAAGACAATTGCTGAAGATTTTCAAAATAAATTACAGTTACTTGAAGCGGCTAACAAGGAAAGTGAGGAAAAGTTAAAACTTGCACGCTTGCAGGAGCTTGAGTATTTAAAGAAAGAGCAACAGTTAAAGACTAAAGAGCAGGAGCTTGAAATCGCTCTTCACAGAAAATTGCAGGAAGAAAGGAACCTGTTATCCGAGCAAATAAGAAAGCAGGAGCAGGAGAAAAATAATCTTAGAGAAACCGAATTTCAATTGAAACTTAAAGAGCTTGA
>Ga0157372_10007251_pt1 | contig 11810 bp, 7 predicted proteins | sample C55metaG_FD_115307 | JGI IMG/M metagenome (GOLD analysis project Ga0157372, IMG submission 115307) | Corn rhizosphere microbial communities from Kellogg Biological Station, Michigan, USA - C5-5 metaG | ecosystem: Host-associated > Plants > Roots > Rhizosphere > Soil | place: USA: Michigan...
GGGATGGAGGGATCGACCAATTCCATTTACATGATCGCGACTGCCGAGAAAGCATTTCGCGCCGGACTCAACGTGGTGCGAGTGAATTTTCGCAACTGCGGCGGCACTGAACACCTGACTCCGACGTTGTATCACGGCGGATTGAGTGAAGACCTGCGAGCGGTCGTAAACGAATTGATTGAGAAGGATGGGTTGAATCGAATCTTCCTGCTCGGCTTTTCACTGGGTGGAAATATGGTTCTCAAGCTCGCCGGTGAATACGGTGAGGATGCTCCATCTGAAGTCATCGCGGCGGGCGTCGTCTCGCCGTCGGTGGATCTGGAGGCGAGTGCCGAGTCGATCCTGGCGCGGAAGAACTGGCTGTATCAGAAGCAATTCATGGTCAGCTTGAAGAGTCGAATTCGACTCAAGCACAAGCTCTTCCCCGATCGATATGATGTGAGCGCACTGCCGCGCATACGGACGATTCGTGAGTTTGATGAGGCGTTCGTCGCAGTCGCCGCTGGGTTTAAGAACGCCGCCGATTATTATCACCGTGCGAGCTCACTACGAGTGATTGCGAACATTCGTATTCCAACGCTGATCATTCACGCTGAAGACGATCCGTTCATCCCTTTCGAACCGTTGCGCGATCCGGTTTTTGCCGAGAATCCTTACCTCCTGATGATCGCTACCAAGCGAGGAGGCCACGTCGCATTCATTTCCGCGAGTCACACAGACGAAGATCGCTTCTGGGCGGAAAATCGTTTGATCGAATTTGTGTCTTTGTGTACACAAACGACACAGAGGTTACACAAGGAGGAAGTTACTTCTTCTCAATTTGTTTGATCAATCGGAGGGCATGATTGCGAGCGATCAGCGGGATGTGTTCATCAGTGCTGAGGTCCTGGAGCAGCTTGATTAATTGACGCGGCGCGGAGAGCGCGTCTCTTTTCATCAACGACTCCATCGCTTCCATCAGTTTCGGCATGTTCAATGGCTGGTTCTCACGTGCCACCGAGATGTCGAAAATGAGTATCGCCTGATCGGCAGCCTTTCGATACTCGCTCGCCAGCGTCGAAGCGTGCTGATTATTCGTCCAGTTAAACTCCGCCACACGCTTGCGGTCGCCGCGCTGCATGCCGATGCGCATCGTGCCGAGATGAGGAAACTGTTTATCTGCCTGGTAGTTGGTTTCCGACTCGAGAAACTGTAACGCTTGCCACGACGATTGAATGCGTTCCAGCGCAGCCGGCGAGAGTTCGAGTGGTTCAACTATCGGAGTGTCTTCATTCAAACGTTCGAACGTGACGGTCCCACGCCCGTTCGCGTCATGTTCCAGAAGAATGTGTTTGACCACAAACTTCGGCTGCGAAAACTCATACGTGTATTTGACAGCTTCAGTCTTGTTCTCACCGACGACGGCGGGCGTCGCGGCAGCCTGTTGCGGGCGTGGATTGTGCTTGCCGCCTTGATTCTGCGCACAAATGGAAATCGCCGCGCTCAAAACAATCAGCGCGGCGGGGAGCCCTTGCAGCAATGACTTTCGTTTAATCACTCAAACTTTACCGACACGAGCCTCGAGACGCCTGCCTCCTCCATCGTCACACCGTACAACGCGCGCGCCATCTCCATCGTCCTCTTGTTATGTGTGATGACGATGAATTGCGTATCAGCAGACATCTGAACGACCTTATCAGTAAAGCGCCCCACGTTCGCTTCGTCAAGTGGAGCATCGACCTCGTCGAGCAAACAGAACGGCGCGGGGCGATAATGGAAGATGCCCAGCACGAGCGCGAGCGCCGCCATCGCCTTTTCGCCACCTGACAAAAGCAGCACGTTCTGGAGACGTTTGCCGGGCGGTTGAGCGATCACGTCAATACCTGATTCGAGCACGTCGTCCGCATCGATGAGACTCATCTCACCGCGTCCACCGCCGAACAACTCCTGGAACAACGCGCTGAAGTTCTTGTTGATCTGTTCAAAAGCGTGACGGAAGCGTTCGCGTGAGCGGCGTTTGATCTCTCTGAGCGCTTCTTCGGTTGCAGAAATGCCTTCGACAATATCCTGTTTCTGGACGGTCAGGAACAGCAGACGCTCTTCCGCTTCTGCCAGCTCTTCGAGCGCCATCATGTTTACGCCGCCGAACCCTTCGAGACGCGTGCGCAACTCTTCGACTCGCGTGTGACTCGCATCCAGATCGAATTCGTCGGGGAAGGTCAGCTCACGCGCAAGATCTTCGAGCGCCTGGCCCAATTCGGTCTGGCAGTTCTCGTGGACGAACGTCTGACGCGCCTGTGCTTCGGCTCGCTGAACGTCCAAGGCGCCGCGCGCGTCACGCACTTCGCCTGCGCGGCGATTGAGTTCGGACAACTCTGCTGAAAACTCGTCAGCCTGTCGCCGAGCTTCTTGTAGTCTGTTGGAAAGGTCCGCGATCAACTCTTCTTCGCGAGCTCGATCGCTTTCGACTGTGCTGGCGGCATGTTCGAGATATGCGATTGACTGTCTCAGTTCCTCGCTGCGGCCGGTCATCTCGGCCACATCCATCCGGTGTCGTTCAACGCGCGCTGCAAAGTCAGCCAGTTCACCTTCGATGCGGCGTACCTCGGCGGTTGTGTTGCGACGTCGTTCTGCGGCTGCCGCGGCGGTGGCGCGCTGTCCGGCAAGTGACTCGCTCTCGATCTCTGCTTCGCGTCGTAAATCCGTCAGCATCGCAGAAGCTTTGATGACGTTGTCAGCCGCTGCTTCCCTGGCAGTCTCGGCTGCTTCAGCTTCCAACAACGCGCGTGCTCTGCGGTTTTCCACTTCGAGACGTTCTTCTTCGACGCGCATCGAGTCCTGACCGACAACTCGCATGTGACGCTCTGCCCGTTCGACTTCCTGCTCGAGGCTCGTCGTCGTATGTTCGCGCGCCATGGCGTCGCGCTCTTCGCGACCGATCGCTTCATTCAACAGGACGACTGCGTCTTCCAACTCGACGAGACGCGTGCGAGCGTCTTTTGCGAGCCCGGCTGCGGTGTCAACTTCCCTGGCCAGCGTTTCAGCGCGCGTTTCGAGCTCTCTCAACTCGCGTTTGAACGCCAGGAGTCCGGCTCCTTCTTCCAGATCGCGTGCATCGCCGGCGTTGATGAACTGTCCACTGGCAATCCAGTCGCCGTTCAACGTGACGTACATCTCGCCAGTGGCAATCGACTTCGCCATCGCTTCTTCGAGATTGGAGGCCAGTCGAGCATTCATCTTTTGCGGCAACGTGCGCTTGAGCACTGTGACGAGTTGCTCAGGCGCGCCAAGCAGATCGCAAATCCGTAGATCCTCGCGAAAACCTTCGATAAGACTGAACGAAAGCGCGGGACGTTCTTCAAGCCGGCAGGCGAGGGCCGTCACTGTGTTTACTTCCTCACTGCCACCGTGCAAACCCGCAACGAGAAAACTTGCACGACCGCCGTTGTTCTCGCGCAGCCATTGCGCGGCGCGAACCGCATCGTCAGGCGTCGGCACGACTATCGACTGCAATGACGAGCCGAGCACGCCTTCGACCGCACGTTCCCACTTCGCATCGACGTTCAGAGCGTCTGCAAGTGTGCCGATGAAATGGAAGTCGCGTGGAGATTCAGTCGTAGAAAAAATGAGCTGTACGGCTGGAGAGTAGTACGCGCGTCGCTGGTCCAACTCTTTCAGACTTTCGAGACGGTGACTGGCGCGCGAATACTCATCACGCACTCTCGTCAGTTCTGCCTCAGTATCGCTGACTGCCTCATGCCCGCGAACCACCGCATCCACCGCGGTTTCGCGTTCGGCCTGAAGCTTTGCGACACGAGCTCTCGCATCGCCCAACTCACGCGCAAACCTTTCGGCTTCCAGCTTTCTTTCTGCGTGCTGGCTGGCGGCGCGGTCGCCTTCGCGTGCTAAACCGTCGGCCTGCTGAGACAAACGCTGCAAAGTGATTTCGAGCTGCCGCGCAATCTCGCGCACCCGTTCGGCAATCGCTGTTTGTGAAAGGAGTTCAGAACGCGCACTCTCGATCTGGATCTCTGCCGCATTCGCAGCCGCAAGCCGTTCCGCATACGATTCTTCCGCAGTCCGCAACAGCAGCGCACTCTGATCCGATTCTTCCCGGAGCCGCGCGTCTTCCTGTTGCAAACGCCTGCATTCGGCCTCGATCAAGACGAGCCGCGAGGTTAATGCTTCAATCTCAGCAGTAACTTCGGCCTTGCGTTTCTCAATCTCACTCAATTGCTCCTGCTGATACGTACACTCGCGCGCTTGTCGATCGCGCCGGAGCACTGCTTCCGCAGCCGCAGCGCGTGCATTCGACAATTCATCCTCGAGGGTTCGCGCCTCCTGGGTTGCGGACCGCGCGGCTTCTTCGCGTTTGGCCAGGTCGCCTGCAATGCCGAGTTCGAGCTCAGAAACTTCAGCCAGCTTCGCCTTCGTCTCTTCCAGAACGATCGCGAGCTTGCGATCCTCTGCGACATAGACCAGTCGAAGCAGTTCACGTAACTCTTCGCGCAAGACTCCGTAGCGACGCGCCTTCGCCGCCTGGCGTCGCAGACTGTTTACCTGTCGATCGATCTCGGAAACGATGTCGGAGATGCGAGAGAGATTCGCGCGCGCAGACTCGAGGCGTGCTTCAGTTGCTCTCTGGCGAACGCGAAACTTCGTAATGCCGGCCGCTTCTTCGATGATGGTGCGGCGGTCCATCGGCTTCGCGGAAAGGATCTGACCGATCCGTCCCTGTTCGATGATCGCGTAGTGACCACCCGCCAGACCTGTTCCTGAAAAAAGATCCTGAATATCTCGCAGACGACAAATCCGATCGTTCAGCAGATACTCACTCTCGCCTGAACGATACAGCCGGCGAGTAACGGAAACAGCTTCTCCAGGCGCAAACTCCAACGCCAAATTTCGGCGGCGCCAGTGTCGCTTGTGCGTAACCCTGGTCGTAGGAGTTGGCTCCGCCGCAGCAGGTGCGTCCTGGCTTTGGTTTTCAACGGGCGGCTCAGTTGTTTCTGCCGTCGCTTCCTGCGGGAGAATCTCGTCGAGATTTACGAGCCGATCGTCAATGCGTTCAAGCGTCGAATCGATGTCTTCAATGTCTGGCTCGACCTCGTCGACCTCATCGCGCACCAGGTGCATCACGACTTCCGCCATGCCGCTCGCCGGGCGGTTTCGCGAGCCCTGAAAGATGACGTCTTTCATCTCGCCGCCACGCAGATGCTTAACCCGCTGCTCGCCCAAAACCCACGCAATCGCGTCAGCCACGTTGCTTTTTCCGCAACCGTTGGGGCCGACGATGGCGGTTATTCCGTCTCCTGTGAAGATTATTTCGGTGTAGTCGGCGAAGGATTTGAAGCCGGTGATTTCCAGGCGCTGGAGTTTGAACATTTAGTTAAACAGCTCTGTTTTCGGCCAGCCTCTCAACGCGATGGAAGGTGGCGAGAGGCATACATTCGGGTGGGGTCACTATAAGTGCGACGCGCTTAGAATGTCAACTAGAACTTGAAGTTAGGTATTGTTAATTGAAGTGAGTAGCAAGGTTAAGCAGGAGGCGGCCGCCGGCGGTAGAGCAGGAGCTTCACGCCGGGGCGGAGTTCAAAGCTTCCGCCGGGTGCTGGCGACTGGACTTGCTCGTAGAGGCCGCTGAAGCTGGCATCCATTTCTGCCTTCTGATTCTCGTTGGCAATGATAAGCGGCTCGGTCGTCGGAGCCATCCGGCCGAAATAGCCTACGCGGCTGAAGTTTCTGAGGTACCACGGCAGCGGCCAGTAGTCAGGGCTCACGACACTTATACCCGTAAGGTCGCCAGATTCCTGCTTCGCAATCTGCTCGATTTCATTGACTAAATCGAGCGTGGGTCGCGTGGTATGCGCGTAAACATAAACATACTTCGGATTGTCGTTATCGTAGTTGACGAAGTTCAAATCGATAGTTTGATACGTCGCAATTCCAACGGCGACCACCAGGATTGCCGAGACCATCCTCAGCTGACCTCGATCGATGTCGTAGATTGCCTGAACTGCGTATCCGGCAATAAGCGCCAAAGGAGTAATAAAGTTGAGCACCAGCCACGGTGTCTTGTACGGGATCAGCGAATATGCAGCGATCAGACCAAACGCCCACAACGCACAAAACAGCGCCAGCGAATTCCTGGGTTTCAAAACAGCGATGACAGCGCCAATCGCAGCCAGGAACAGTATTGGCCCCTCCTGTCTCACCAGCCAAACGACATACATATACAGCGGGTGCACATGCGCCGTTTTACCCGTCTTGGTCCATACCGCAAACGTCTGAAGTGAATCGTAGATGCCGTTGGAGTTTCGAAAGAATGATGAATAGAACAGCAGGTACAAAGCCAGCGAGACGATGAGCGCAACGACGAGATTGCGGGCAACCGGCGATGTCCCACCCATTTCATCGATGATTTGACGCAGACGGCTCGCGGGAGGCCGGGTCTTGCTTCGTTTGGGAGCGGCGTAAACAGACGTCTTGCGAGTGAAGCGCGCGTAAACAAGTGTCAGAGCAAGTGCAATGATCAAAACACCAACGGAGATCATCGCTGTCTCTTTGGTGGCGAAGAGAAGCGCAGCGGAAGCGCCCGCTGGTATCAAGTATGCCGGATTGCGCTTTTCATAAAACCAGACACACGCCACCACGATTCCCAGCGTGAAGAAAACAAATAGAGTCTCGTGAATGTAATATCGTGAGAGATAGACAGCACCGGGAGATATCGCCAGCATCAACGCCGCTGCGAGCGTCGCTAGAGTTCCCAACTTCCTCCGGAGCAAAAATATCAGGCCAATCGTACCGATCCCGAAGAGCACGGGGATCAAACGGATGGTGAACGTCGTCAGCCCGTAATTGTCGCGCGCTGCAGAACCAAACAGAAGTTTTGTAATCCAGGGAATGATTGCAGAGAAATAATAAAGAGTTGGACCATGATAGTTTTCCGGATCGTACCGGTACATTCCTTCGCGCACGAGCCGCACCAGGAAATTGCCGTTAACACCTTCGTCGTGATGCAGGGGCACGAGGTCGAGATCGTACAGGCGCAGAATGGTGGCAATCAGAACGATCCCGATGACGCCAAATTGCCAGACGCGTTCCGGAAGGTTCTCTTGCGGCACGATGGCATGAGGTGCAGCCGGGCGCGGACTCTCAGTCTCTGCGGGGTGAGTCTTCACTCGAGCCTTCTTCGAACTATCTGATTTTGTAGAGCTTGTACTCGCCAACTTCTCCAACCTTCTCAAAGCGACTAAAGAAATTCTCGTTGACCGGCGCGACCATTCTTTCGTGTGGTCCAATTACAGCATAATCGATACCAAAGTCATTGATGAGCTGATTCGCGTCGGGCGCGCCGAGATACATGCGTTTGATCTCGCCTTCACGTCGCATAAACTCCAGCCCGTGAGTCCAAATGTGTCCGGGATAACCCATCAGCGAGCGGCGCCCGGTTAGAAACACCGGCGTGTTATGTACTGGCGCGTGAATGATCAAAGCCCGAGGCGGTGTTCGCTCTTTTACAAGTTCCGCGAAGCTCATTCCGGCCGAATCAAACACCTGATATTTCACCGAGCGCAGAGCAATTCCAGCGACGTCCAGCGCTCCAGCAAATGTGACGCAGACAAACAGTACGACTGCTGCAACTCGGCGAACCGAACCACCCTGGCGCCAGAGTTTTGCCAGAAACAACGCCACGATCGGCGCAGAGGCAACCCACCAGTAAAACAGCACCTTAATGTTGTCCCAGATCCACGGCGCCATTTTAACGAAGTTCGGAACGATGAAGCACAGCGTGAACGGCAGGTAGAACACTAACAACCGCCGTGGCACGAAGTATCCATCATCCTTCATCAGAAGGGCTGCAAATATCAGTGGAATAAATATTCCAGTGTTGCGGAGCCAGAAAAAGATCGGGTGCTCGTTGCCGTGGTCCCACCCGAGCTCCCACGCAAAGAAACTACTCGCGTCGACAGCGCTGTGCAGGGTGGACCAAAGCAGTTGCGGAATCGCGATCACAGATGCCACTAAAAAAAATGCAAACCAATCTCGCCACCGCCTTTGAATTAACGCGAGACAGCCCGCCATCGCCATCACGACGACAAAACTATGCGCATGGACCAGCGGCAGCAAACCAGCAGCGACGCCCGCAGCTATCATGCGGCGCACGGAAATCGGGAAGCGCGTCTGCGTGTCGTCGGTCCACGCGTTTTTCGATTTGCTGGTCGAACGTGGATTTTTACCCGCAGGGGGTTCTTCCGCTGGTCGCGGTTTGTCGGCCGCGAGCCACCATTGCGTGAAGGCGATCGTGGCTAGTGGAAGTCCCATGAGAAAACCGCGTTGCGGAACGAGCAGCGCAGAGATTGCATTGCCCCAGCGCCAGGTTGTTTCAGGAATCACAGTGAACGACGGAGGCAGATTCATCAGCACGCCGAAGAGTCCACCTTCATCTGAGCCGGCCTTCTCGAACAGTTTCAGCCAACCCATGCCGCCATTCAACAGCACTATCAACGGCGTGATGATCGCGGCGAGCTTGTCGCGCAACATGACGAGAGCCCACCGGTGTAGCACGCCGATGAAAGCGATGCCGAGAATTAAGTTCTCTATAAACATCGACTGTCGCAGGTCGGCGCCACACTTCACAAAGACTGCGGAGACAAAGTCAGAAATGAAAGGGTAAGTGAATCGAACTCCGGCGTAAGTCGGATCTTCCGGTGGGAAGTTATTGCCGAATGCGAAGCTTGTGATGACGCTCAGATGAAATGGGAGGTCGCCGAAGTTATTTAATAAACCCGTGCTGAGACCAGTTTCATCTTCGATCACGGCGCGACTGAATACCTTCCACAGAACAACAGTCGCCACAGCGTAAAACATGAAGTAGCCTGCGGACGTGGCGTCAGGATGAAGAAAGAACCGGCGGATGCTTTTTTGGAGTGATTCGAGGTCTTCTCGTAAACGTCTCAGGGTATTGGCATCGGCGAGAAGTCCGAGCGGGCTACAACAAATGGCGGTGCTGAAAACGATCGTAGCGCCAGTCAGTCCAAGAAACTCGGCGACAATAAAACTGACTAAACCGAGAGCCGCCAAACCGAGAGCGGCTCCGGAGCAAAGTCTCGCGCCAAACGGCGCGTTTTCGTCGTAGAGGTAAGTCGCAACCGTGCCGCTGAGGATTACTAATAATGCGAGTATTAAGGACGCAAACATGTATCAGGTTCGGATTATACCGGGAACGCGATTGGCGGCAACTTTGCATCGCTCGATGTGATCAGTTAGTTTTCTACGAATCATGTTAAGAGCGGGTATTGTCGGTCTGCCCAACGTGGGCAAGTCAACCTTATTCAACGCACTCACGGCGCAGTCGTCTGCGCTGGCTGCGAACTATCCTTTCGCGACTATCGAACCGAACGTCGGTGTCGTTTCAGTGCCGGATGAGCGGTTGGAGCCACTGGCTCGGCTGGTCAAAACGGAAAAGATCGTGCCGGCGACTGTCGAATTCCTCGACATCGCGGGATTGGTGCGCGGAGCTTCGAAAGGTGAGGGTCTGGGGAATCAATTCCTCGCAAACATTCGCGAAACGGATACGGTGGTCCAGGTGGTTCGTTGTTTTGAGGATGAAAGCGTGATTCACGTCGAAGGCGACGTGGATCCGGTTAGAGATATCGAAACGATTCAGATCGAACTCGCACTCTCCGATTTGGCGACAGTCGAACGTCGCCGAGAGAAAGCTCAGAAGACTTTGAAGGGCGGCGACAAGGTTGCGCGTCAGGAGCTCGAGGTGCTGGACAAGATACAACCGGCGCTCGAGCAGGGCAGGTCTGCAAGGACAGTTGCGCTTACGGATGATGAGCGTGCGCTGGCTCGCAACTTTTTTCTCTTAACGACGAAGCCCACGATTTACGCAGCCAACGTCGACGAAGCGGCACTCGCTAGCCTGGATGAGAATTCGATGGTGAACGCGGTGCGCGAGATCGCAGCGCAGGAAGCTGCGGAGTGCGTGGTGATCTGCGCACAACTCGAAGCGGATCTCGTTGCGCTACCACCCGAAGAACGGCTCGACTATCTCAAGAGTCTGAATGTGTCAACGAGTGGGGTGGACCAACTGATCAAGAGCGCTTATCACCTGCTCGGGTTGATGTCGTTTTTGACGGCAGGTGAAAAAGAGGTCCGGGCGTGGACGATCCCGCAAGGGACTCGCGCACAAACCGCTGCCGGCACGATTCACTCCGACATCGAGCGCGGCTTCATCCGCGCAGAGATCATCAGCTACGACGAACTCATGAAAGCCGGCTCATACGCAGCAGCCCGCGAAAAAGGATTACTACGACTCGAAGGCAAAGACTACATCATGCAGGAGGGCGATGTAGTTCACTTCCGGTTCAATGTTTAGCACTTGTTAAGAGCTGCCGTTTCCGCGCTTGCGAAGACTGTTAATGAAAGAACGCAGCGCGAGGTCTGTACGCTTCTGTGATTTGCTCAATTCGGCTTGCGTAACAGCCAAGCTTTTTATCTGCTCGTTTGTGGCCTGTATCTGCTCACTTGTGGCCTGTATCTGCTCACTTGTGGCGTGTATCTGCTCATTTATAGCTTTAGATTCAGCGCGCCACGCCGCTTCGTTTTTGATCTGAGCATCAATGAGAATATTAATCTTCTGACGAAATTCGCTTCGAGCTTCCCGTCCGATCATCACGATTCTGCCTAATATGTATTCCGCGCGATCGAGTCGTTCTTCTGGTGTCATCCGTACTAGCTCCTTCAGGTGAGGTGAAATATCGAACGCATGATCGCATGTGCGCATAGGATGGGTCAACTACGGTTTGAGCGAGAGACTGAAGCGGAGAAAGGCCACAAAAAGGCACATAAGGAACACAAGAAATCTCCTCCTAAATCATCTTGTGTGCCTTATGTGCCTTTTTGTGGCTAAAGTCAGGAGATGTCCGATGCGGGGCAATCGAGAGAAGGAGCGGGAACTCCCGATTGCCCGCGCAGCAGCTAACGAAGCAGGGCACGAATTCCAACGAGAATCAGATAACCGATTGCGAGTACAACCGCCACTTTGATCAGCAACACCGCCAGGGAAATTAAAAATTGAACAATGCTTAGTGTGATACCAAACGCGCTAACAAGCAGTGTAAAGATAAATGGCACCGCTACGACCAGAACAAACAATCCCAGAAGTATCATTCCAACGACTCTCAAAACATTTTTTGCGTCTTTCATCGTTAGCCTCCAATCGCGTGGCGCCCTTGAAACCCTCCGGTTCTACCGCCCGCAGCCACCTATACGCAGATTCCCACACCCGCGTTCCAACGAAGATTCTGAATACTTTCCCCGTAAAAATGGCGGTTTTTGCAACTAAACCCCTCGGTCCTCAAGGCGCGCTCGGATGATCCCGCCGGTCGCGTGTTTAACTCTTTTCGGCGATAATTATACATACTTTTTCGAGCCATGGACCGCTGGAATTCAAGAAGTCTGTTTAACGACGAGCCTCCAGAGCCCGCACCGGCCGAAGGTGCCCCCCTGGCCGAACGGATGCGACCTCGCTCGCTATCGGAGTTCGTGGGGCAAACGCACCTCGTCGGCGAAGGACGCATTCTGCGACGCCTGCTGGCCGGCGGCGGCGCGCTGCCTTCGTTGATTCTCTGGGGCGCACCCGGCACGGGCAAGACAACGCTCGCACGCTTGTTGGCTGACAACAGTGGCCAGCGATTCATTGCTCTCTCAGCGGTCTTCTCCGGCGTTAAAGACCTGCGAGAAGCCATCCAGGAAGCGAAAACGGAAAAGCGCTACGGCAAACGCACAGTACTCTTCATCGACGAAATCCATCGCTTCAACAA
>Ga0157372_10007254_pt1 | contig 11804 bp, 13 predicted proteins | sample C55metaG_FD_115307 | JGI IMG/M metagenome (GOLD analysis project Ga0157372, IMG submission 115307) | Corn rhizosphere microbial communities from Kellogg Biological Station, Michigan, USA - C5-5 metaG | ecosystem: Host-associated > Plants > Roots > Rhizosphere > Soil | place: USA: Michigan...
TCCCTCATTCTCGCGATCCTCCGCATCGGCAAGAATGAACATTCGACCGTTACGCGCTTCTTCGATCAGCTCTTCGATGGAGGAAAGGTAATCCCGGAACATGCTCACGCCTTCATGAGCCGCTGTACATAGCGGGCAAGTAGATCGATCTCGACGTTCACGCGCGAGCCCTTCTTCAATTGCCCGAAGTTCGTCACATTCAGCGTATGCGGAATGATATTGACGCCGAAGCGCGCGCCCGCCACCTCGTTCACTGTCAGCGATACGCCGTCCAGTGCAATTGATCCCTTGGAAGCGATGAATGGCGCTAAAGGCGCCGGCACTTCAAAGGTCATCCGGGTGGATTCTCCCTCCGGAGCGACTCGGACAAGCTCTGCGGTTCCGTCGATGTGGCCGGTCACGATGTGACCTCCCAGTTCGTCGCCGACGCGCACCGGCCGCTCCAGATTGACAAATGACCCAAGGGTCCATTCTCCGACTGTCGTTCTGGAAACGGTTTCTCCCGACGCTGTGACTGCGAACCAGCGATCGTCGCCGTTCCCTTTGTCCACCACGGTCATGCAGATGCCGGAACAGGCGATCGAGGCCCCGAGCTCGATCTCCTCAACATTGTAATGGGTGCCGATCACAAGGTGTGTGTCGCCGCGCTTTTCAGTCCGCCGCACCTCGCCAAAATCCGTAACGATACCTGTAAACATGAAATGTTCTTACGCTGTCACGGCGTAGCTTTCCAGCCGATCCGGACCGAGCACTCTCTGGCCTATCCGCATGTATGCGGCACCCAATTTTGAAAGCAGCGGGACCGCACCAGCGCCGCCTGCGCCCAAATCCATTGGGGCGGTGAAGATCTCCATCCGATCAGCCAATCCTTCGCGCAGAAACTCTGACCACAGGGTCGCGCCCCCCTCCACAAGCAGGCGCGTGCAGCCCCGCCCCGCGAGCACGCCAAGAATTGCGCGAAGCTCAGGCCTCCCATCGTGATTGTGCATCACCCGAAGCACTTCTACGCCCTGCGCCTGCAAATGGTCTCCACCTTCAACGGAGGTGAAGACAAGGGTTGGTATTTCGCGAGCGGTTCGCACCAGCCTGGCCGTGAGAGGCAGACGCAGATGCGTATCCAACACAACGCGAACAGGTGATCGTTTTTTCATCCCGGGCAGCCGGCAGGTCAATTCCGGATCGTCCGCAATGGCCGTTCCCACTCCAATCAAAACGGCATCGTGTTGTGCGCGCAGGAGATGGCCAAACCGCTGGGCCGGTTCTCCTGTAATCCAGCGGCTCGTATCAGGTGGAGGAATTGTCTTGCCATCGCGGCTTTGCGCGATCTTCAGCGTAACAAGTGGTCGATCGTCTTTGATCCGGAGAAAGAATCCGGCGTTGAGATCGACGGCTTCCCTTTCGAGGAGGCCCACGGTGACGTCCACGCCGGCGCGCCGGAGCATTGCAAACCCTTTTCCCTTCACGCGCGGGTCGGGATCTTTCACCGCAGCAACAACATGTTGAACGCCGGCACGGACCAGAGCCTCGGCACAGGGCGGCGTCTGACCCAAATGGGCGCACGGCTCGAGAGTGACATAGGCGGTGCCGCCCCGAGCGGCATAACCCGCTGCCTCGAGCGCGACAGTCTCCGCATGGGGGCGCCCACCCGTTTGTGTCCAGCCTCTTCCAACGATGCGTCCGCCTTCCGACAGAATCACGCAACCGACAGCCGGGTTCGGCGCGACGCGCCCCAAAGCGCGCCGGGCCAGCCCCAATGCGTGGCGCATTTGATCGGCATCGCTCATGGACCAAGCTTAATGTGGATTTAACGGGAAATCCGCCAAATTACTGGCAGCATTCCGTTTTCGGGGCGATTGGTGTATGGGAGCGACCGGTTTGCCGGCAATGTTCAGGGGATTGCGATGAAAGCCCGCGTAAAAAGCCTGTGTCTACTTGCAGCTTCGACCTCGCTTGCTTGGTTCTTGCCAATTTCGCAGGCAGCGGCGCAACAGGCTGGCGCCTACCGCGGCCATACGGCAGACGGCAATGCCATAAGCTTTGATGTGGTCAGCGACGGCCAAGGTCACCTCGCGCTGAGCGATCTCGCTATTCAGTTTACTGCCGGGTGCGTCCAGACCGGCTCTTCTATCACCCAGTCCTGGCACTTCTTCTTTTCCGCCGGCCTGGCAATCGAGCATGGCCATGTAAGGCATCTGGAAAACAATCCGCAGCTCTACCTGATGAACAGCCTGAACTTTCACGGCGATCGTGTGACCGGGACCACGGAAGCGCGCTTGCCGATGCTGGTGCCCGGAAAGCCATCGCAAACTGCGCAGCTTTGTGCTTCGGGCAAACAGGCGTTCGAGGCGACGTTCCAGAGCCCGGAGGGCTCCAGCCCGTTCGATCATCCCGGCACTGCTCGGCTCAAGTCACCAGAACGCACAGCCATTCTCGAATGGTCATCCGATGGCGTGACGCACCAGGAATTGCGCAAGCAGCCGTAACCTGCCTCAATCGCTGTCCGTGTTTTCAAGCGAGCCAATGAGCTCCTCGAAATCCTTTGTTTCGCGGAAGTTTTTGTACACGGACGCGAATCGCACATAGGCGACCTTGTCGAGGCTTGCCAAGGCCTGCATCACCAATTCACCGATCACGTTCGATGAAATCTCGTTCTCGCCCATGCTCTCGAGACGGCGCACAATTCCGGTGATCATGCGATCCACGCGCTCAGGTTCAACAGGTCGTTTGCGCAGTGCGTGCGAAATGGAGCGTTCCAGCTTGTCGCGCTCGAAGGGCTCACGCCGCCCATGCTTTTTCACCACGATCAGTTCACGTAGCTGCACGCGCTCGAAGGTGGTGAAACGCCCTCCGCACGCTGGACAATGGCGGCGACGGCGGATGGCGGAATTGTCGTCGCTTGGACGGCTGTCCTTCACCTGACTGTCTTCGTGACCACAAAACGGACACCGCATGGATCAAGAAACTCCAATCTGCTCATAAATCGGAAATTGCTCGCACAACCGGAGCACCCGGTCGCGAACGCTCGCTTCAATTTCGGGATCGCCGGCCTCGCCTTTTTTCGCGACCGCGTCCACCACTTCGACAATCCATTGGCCGATCTGACGAAATTCGCCGACACCGAATCCGCGCGTCGTTCCCGCGGGCGAACCAAGGCGAATGCCGGAAGTAATGGCGGGTTTCTCGGTATCGAGCGGAATTGCGTTCTTGTTGCAGGTGATGAAAGCACGGTCCAAGGCCCTTTCCGTGGCCTTGCCGGTCGCTTTTTTGGGGCGAAGGTCCACCAGCATGACATGCGTGTCCGTGCCACCGGACACAATATCCAGCCCCTCACCTTGAAGCGCCGCGGCCAGGCTTTTCGCGTTCTCCACCACTGCCCGCGAGTAGCTCTTGAACTCGGGGCGCAGCGCCTCGCCAAGCGCAACCGCCTTGGCCGCGATGACATGCATCAACGGACCACCCTGCAACCCGGGGAAAACCGCTGAGTTAATCTTTTTTCCGAGGTCTGGATCGTCGCACAGAATCATGCCGCCGCGTGGGCCGCGAAGCGTCTTGTGCGTGGTCGTGGTCACAACGTGTGCGTGTCTAATCGGATTGGGGTGAACGCCCCCCGCCACCAGCCCCGCAAAATGCGCCATGTCGACCATAAAATATGCGCCGACGGCGTCCGCGATCTGGCGAAATGCCTCGAAATCGAAAAAGCGCGAATAGGCAGACCCGCCAGCGATGATCAGCCGAGGGCGGTGCTCCTGAGCAATCTTGGCCACCGCGTCCATGTCGATGCGGCAGTCTTCCGGCCGAACGCCGTATGAAACCGGCTTGAACCATTTACCCGACTGGTTCACGGGCGAGCCATGAGTCAGGTGCCCTCCAGCCGCCAGATCCAGCCCCATGAACGTGTCGCCGGGTTGGAGGAGCGCAAAGAAAACTGCCTGATTGGCTTGTGCGCCCGAATGCGGCTGCACGTTCGCGAAGCCGCAATCAAACAGGCGTTTGGCGCGGTCGATTGTCAGTTGCTCCACGACATCGACGTACTCACACCCGCCGTAATAGCGCCGTCCAGGATACCCCTCGGCGTACTTGTTGGTCAGGACAGAGCCCTGCGCCTGGAGGACCGCTTTCGAGACGATATTCTCTGAGGCGATCAACTCTATTTTCTGTTGTTGGCGCTTAAGTTCATCGTCGATCGCAAGCGCGACATCCGGATCAACCGCCGCGAGATCCGCTGAAAAGAATGGCTCAATGCGAGAGCTGATGGGCGCCTGCATTCCGACCTCGGAACATTTCGGGTGTGTACCCCTACCCGTTTACCAGATATAGCGCCAGACACCGATGGCGCATGCACTGCAGCCAGTGGTGAACTGATGCAGGTTATTCTGCAACAGACCGCGGAGTAAAAAACGAACATTCGTTTTGCAGGGGACAGACAAGGTTTGCTACTTTTAGCTGTATCCCCTTCTTAAATGCCGCAGGACCATAGTATGTCAGGAGACATCCATATCGGCGTGTTGCCCTTCATTCCGAGAGATATCTCCCCACTGGTCACAAGCCCTTGAGGCTATTGACTTCCCTCTATCGTTCTTTTGATGTGTTTCTACGTTATTCGACTCCCTAATAAGCCAATACATAATCGAAGGGTTCACAATGCCGACAATGACGGACACATCTGGCAACCGATCGGACGATCTTCTCAAGCTCGCGAGCGATATCGTTGCCGCTTACGTCAGTAACAATCCGGTGCCGGTTTCAGAACTGCCTGGCATGATCAAGAGTGTGCATGCCACCCTCGGCGGGCTTTCAGGGGCCGGAGGTTCTGAAGCCCTGACCTCTCAAAAACCTGCGGTTCCGATCAAACGATCAATTACGCCAGAATACATCGTCTGTCTTGAGGACGGAAAGAAGCTCAAGATGCTGAAACGCTATCTGCGTTCCAACTTCAAGCTTTCACCGGAAGAGTATCGCGCGAAGTGGGGCCTGCCTGCTGATTATCCTATGGTTGCCCCCAATTACGCGGCGCAGCGCTCGGAATTCGCCAAGAAAATCGGGCTGGGCCGTACGTCGCCGGCCACCAAGAGTCGGCGCCGCGGCTAGGAACGGCTCAGGCCGCGCGCTGGAGACGGTAAGCTGTCCACACCGCATCGAGCGCCGAGACGAGCGTTTCCATCATTGCTTCCGTGTGAACGGGAGACGGGGTAAAGCGTAACCGTTCCGCACCGCGCGGGACGGTTGGAAAATTAATTGGCTGAACATAGATCGCGTGCTCTTGAAGGAGTGCGTCCGACACTGATTTGCACAATGAAGCGTTTCCGACGAGCACAGGTACAATGTGACTTGCGGACGGCATTACCGGAAGGTCGGCCTCCGAAAACATGCGCTTCAGCCGAGCCGCCTTGGCGTGCAGCGCCATGCGCTCGGCTTCGCTTTCTCTCAGGTGCCGGACGCTTGCGAGCGCACCCGCGGCGAGCACGGGCGAAAGCGATGTAGTGAAAATGAATCCCGGCGCGAAAGAGCGAACGCAATCGACGATATCGGCATCCGCCGCAATATAGCCGCCCATCACGCCAAACGCCTTCGCCAAGGTGCCTTCGATGATATCGATGCGAGCCATAACGCCATCGCGGGCCGCCACACCGGCGCCGTGAGGGCCGTACAGACCCACACCGTGGACCTCGTCCAGATAGGTCATCGCACCGTATCGGTCAGCGAGGTCGCAAATCGCGCCGATCGGTCCAAAGTCTCCATCCATCGAGTAGACAGATTCAAACGCAATCAGCTTAGGAGCGGACGCATCGCATTCCGCGAGCTGTCGTTCCAAATCGCACAGATCGTTGTGGCGGAAAATACGCTTCTCACCACCTCCCCGCCGGATGCCTTCGATCATCGAGGCATGGTTTAGCGAATCGGAAAAGACAACCAATCCAGGCAGCAACTTTGCAAGTGTCGACAAGGTTGTGTCATTCGACACAAACCCGGATGTGAAGGTAAGTGCCGCTTCCTTGCCGTGGAGTTCGGCAAGCTCTGCTTCGAGTTCCACATGATAATGCGTTGTGCCAGAAATATTGCGCGTGCCACCCGAACCGCCACCGGCAGCATCGAGCGCCTCGTGCATGGCTGCGATGACCCTCGGGTGTTGACTCATTCCCAGATAGTCGTTGCTGCACCACACGGTAATCGGACGACACATGTCGGCGGCAAACAGGGCGGCGTTCGGGTATTCTCCCTTGCGACGTAGAATTTCCGCGAAAACACGGTACCGCCCCTCCCGCTTCAATCCGGCGAGAGCCGTCTGGAATTTGGCCCGATAGGGAAATGCCATGAAGTCGCGCTTGGCTGATAACCCGCCCTAAGATAGCGCGGCAGCCGCCCACTACCCATAGCGAATTGTCACATCCGGGCGTTCCGCCGGCCGGTATTCCGCGATGCGGGCCTGAACGAGCCGCTCAAAAACCGGTCCCAGCTCGTTATAGACGAAATCGAACCTGGTCGATCCAGAATCGCTCCACCCGGCGAAGACAGGTGTTCAGTGCGTCCAGATCTTCGCTGCTGACGTTCCCGACCGGCCCAAGCGAGCGCAGATGACGCTGGAAAAGCTCGCGCAGCATATCCCGGATGGATTCACCTTTGGGCGTCAGGCGCACCAACACCGAACGGCGGTCAAGGGCGGATCGCTCATGGTGAATATAGCCGCCGTCAACCAATTTCTTGAGATTGTAAGAGACATTCGAGCCCAGATAATGACCGCGCGTGCGTAGCTCGCCGGCTGTCAGCTCCTGGTCGCCTACGTTGAACAGAAGCAGCGCTTGCACGCTATTGATCTCCCGCTCATCCCGCCGGTCCAATTCATCCTTGATGACGTCGAGCAATTGCCGGTGCAACCGCTCAATCAGACTCAGGGTTTCGAGGTAATGCCTGGAGATAACTGAAGCGCTCTCCAGAACTCCTGTTGCTTGCGGTACTGCCAAAGCCGTCATCGTCGTTTCCCGAACGGGCGGAAGAACACCCCACCATTTCGGTCAAAGTTAGAGATACGTTCTTAAGGTGCGGTAAATACCGTCTTCACAACTCTCCGCGCAGCATCCGGATAATACCGGAGAAATCCAGCCCTCCATGTCCCTTTGCAGCAAAAAGGGAATAAAGTTGCGCGGCTTCTGCTCCAAGCGGAGTAGGCGCGCCGGCAGATTGCGCGGCCGCTTGCGCCAGCTTGAGATCCTTCAGCATCAGAACTGTCGCAAATCCACCCGCATAACCGCGATTGGAGGGTGCGTTCGGGACCGGTCCCGGAACGGGACAATAGGTGTTAAGGGACCAGCACTGGCCGGAAGACGTAGAGGCGATATCGAACAGCTTCTGCGGGTCGAGCCCCAATTTCTCCCCGAGCACGAAGGCTTCGCAGGTGCCGATCATCGAGATCGCAAGCAGCATATTGTTGCAAATCTTCGCGGCTTGGCCCGCGCCGCCCTCGCCGGCGAGCACGATACGCTTCCCCATCTTCTCGAGAATTGGTTTTGCGCGCTCGAACGCGCCCTCGTTCCCGCCGCACATGAAGGTGAGCGTACCCGCCTCCGCACCGCCCACGCCCCCTGACACCGGAGCATCGATGAAATCGAACCCAGCCTTTCCTGCGGCTGTATGAACCGCACGTGCGGAATCCATATCGATAGTGGAGGAATCGATCAGCAATGTTCCCGATTTCGCGGCATCCAGAATGCCATTTTCCAAATACACGCTTCGAACGTGCTGCCCGGCCGGAAGCATGGTAATGACGGTATCCGCTTTGGCGACAGCTTCCGTCACGCTTGCTGCCCGCTTCGCACCCGCTGCAATCAGGGGCTCAAGAACTGGCGCGCTGAGATCGAAGGCGCTGACGACATAGCCGGCTTTGAGCAGATTGCGCGCCATTGGCCCGCCCATATTCCCCACGCCAATGAATGCTACAGTAGTCATCGAAAATCCCTGCTTTGTTAGGAGAGAATGAGTTGGTTGTCGGCAAGCGGCGCGAAATACTCTGCAACCGCAGCATCTGAAACACCGGCCAAATCCGCGGGCAGCCACCGCGGTGCGCCATCTTTATCGACAATGGCAGCCCGCACACCTTCGTAGAAATCGTGGCCACGCATGGCGCGGCTCACCATGCGGAATTCCATCCGCATGCACTCGTCGAAACTGAGGCGGCGTCCCTCGCGCAGTTGACGGAACGTGACCTTCAGGCTGGTGGGCGATTTTTTGCGGATGATCGTCGCTATACCGCCCGCCCATTCGCTCTCATCTGCGTCGAGGGCCGCGAGAATACCGTCCACGGATTCTTCCGAAAAGATGCGGTCGATTGCCTCGCGAACGCTTGCGAGTGGCGGCTCCCCCCGAACTTCTGCGAAAGATTGCAACACGAGATTCGGATTGGCGCCATCCTCCAGCGCGGCGAGGAGCGCTTCGGTCTGCTGCGACGGCACAACATGGGTGGCCACACCAGCATAAGCCGCATCAGCGGTCTTCAGGCGCTCACCGGTCAGCGCGATATACATGCCGAGTTCGCCAGGCAGTCGCGGTAGGAAATAGCTGCCGCCTACATCGGGAAACAGGCCGATGCCGGTTTCCGGCATCGCGAAAACGACGTCTTGATTGGCGACGCGATGGCTACCGTGCACCGACACACCAACTCCACCGCCCATCACAATCCCATGCAGCAGCGCCAGGTATGGCTTCGTATAATGCTTGATGGTGGCATTCAGTCGATATTCGTCCCGGTAAAAGTCCAGCGCAGACGAAACATCACTTTTTCCTGCCTCATACAAGGAACGGATATCGCCGCCGGCACAGAAAGCGCGCTCCCCCGTTCCGCAAATAACAACCGTTTTCACGCGCTCGTCCGCAACCCATTCGTCCAGCATCGCTTTCATCGCGACGCACATTCCACGCGTGAGCGCGTTCAAGGATTTGGGCCGGTTCAGGGTGATCAGGCCGATGGCACCCCGACGGTGAAACAGAACCTCGTCCGTCATTGCCGGAACATCTCGCGCCCGATGATCACGCGCATGATCTCGTTGGTGCCTTCAAGAATCTGGTGCACGCGCAGATCGCGCACATGTCGCTCGGCCGGAAAATCCCTGAGATATCCGTATCCGCCATGTAGTTGCAGCGCGTTGTTCGCGATATTGAAGCCCACATCCGTTGCAAAGCGCTTGGCCATCGCGCACAGCATGGTCGCCCGCGGATCGCGTCGGTCAAGTGCCGCAGCGGCATTGCGGATCATCAGGCGCGACGCTTCCAGTTCCGTGGCCATGTCGGCCAGCTTGAATTGACTCGCCTGAAAATCAGCAATCCGCTTGCCGAATTGCTTGCGATCCGACGCGTAGGACTTCGCCTCATCCAACGCAGCGCGCGCGGTTCCCACAGAACAGGCGCCGATGTTGATGCGGCCGCCGTCCAGCCCCATCATAGCGATGCGAAAGCCCTCTCCTTCCGCGCCAATGCGGTTGGCGGCAGGCACGCGGCAATTGTCGAAATTCACGAGCGCTGTGGGCTGACTGTTCCAGCCCATCTTTCGCTCCTTTTTGCCGAACGACAGACCAGGCGTTCCCTTTTCCACGACGATACAGGAAATTCCTTTCGGGCCCTCCTCGCCGGTTCGCACCATGCACACATACACGTCCGATGTGCCCGCGCCCGAAATAAACGCCTTGGAGCCGTCCAGCACATAGTGATCGCCATCTTTTACCGCCCGCGCCTTCAGTGCGGCCGCATCCGAGCCAGAGCCTGGCTCGGTGAGACAGTAACTCGCGATCTTTTCCATGGTTGTAAGCTTCGGAAGAAACCGCTTGCGCTGTTCCTCATTTGCGAAACGGTCGATCATCCACGACGCCATGTTGTGGATCGAGATGAATGCTGCGGTCGATGTGCACCCTGCGGATAGCTCTTCAAAAATGATGGCAGCATCTAGCCGTGACATGTCCGAGCCGCCGACATCCCCTTTGATGTAAATGCTGGCAAATCCAAGCGCGGCCGCTTCGCGCAATGCATCCACGGGGAAGTGCTCGTTCGCATCCCATTCGGCGGCATGGGGAGCCAGCCGTTCGGCGGCAAAACGCCGGGCGGCCTCCTCTATTGCCCGCTGGTCTTCATTAAGCTCGAAATCCATGCAGAACTCCGTGCACGACGCCGTTCCACTTAGCGCCGCGGGAGCGGCCTTGCCAAGGCCAGCTTGCCGTGGCGGCACCCGACCAGTAGATGCTCGTGCGCGATGCGCTCGTTCCCCCACGCAACCTACCCTGCCACCCGCATGCGGCGCTTGCGACGGCATCCGTGGAGCCGCCGTCTGGTCGCCGAAACTCAACTCACCGCCAGCGATCTGATTTGGCCGACATTTGTAATCGAGGGGGAGAACCGCCGGGAGGCGATCAGTTCGATGCCCTCGGTTGAACGCCTATCGGTTGATCTTACGGTTCGGGCGGCGGAGGAAGCTTCCAGTCTCGGGATTCCCGTTATTGCATTGTTTCCTTGTATCGACCCATCGCTGAAAACGCCCGATGGAGAGGAGGCAACAAACGAACGCAACTTGGTTTGCCGTGCCGTCCGTGCGGTCAAAAGCGCGGTGCCCCATATCGGCGTTCTGTGCGACGTTGCGCTGGACCCATACACATCGCACGGTCACGACGGCCTGTTGATCGAGGGCGATGTCGCGAATGACGAGACGTTAGAGGTGCTCGTACGACAAGCGCTGGCCCAGGCGGAGGCCGGCTGCGATATCGTCGCGCCGTCGGACATGATGGATGGTCGCATTGGCGCAATCCGAAATGCTCTGGAAGCGAACGGGTTCAAAAACACACTTATCATGGCCTATGCGGCGAAATACGCGTCGGCGTTTTACGGACCGTTTCGCGATGCCGTCGGTTCTGCCAAGGCCTTGACCGGCGACAAACGCACTTACCAGATGGATCCGGCCAACAGCGATGAGGCGCTTCGCGAGGTGGGCCTCGATCTCGCGGAGGGCGCTGATATGGTTATGGTCAAACCGGGGATGCCCTACCTCGATGTCGTGCAACGCGTGAGCGACGCTTTTCACGTTCCGGTCTTCGCCTACCAGGTCTCCGGCGAACACGCGATGCTCAATGCCGCGATTGAGCGGGGCTGGCTCGATCGCGAACGAACGATCCTCGAAAGCCTCATGGCATTTAAGCGCGCCGGCGCCAGCGGAGTTCTGACGTATTTCGCGCTGGAAGCTGCACGCTTGCTGAAACGCCAAGCGGACTAAAGCGCGGGGACTACTCGGCAATAGCTTCCAGCGGTTGCTGTTGCTGAGTCAGTACCGGCTTCTTCATCAGAAAGATAACCAGCAGGGCTGGCAAGCTGATGAAGAACATGAACAGGAAGTCGTTCGCATAGGCGATGACCTGCGCGTTGTATTCCACTACGCCATTCAGCTGCTGAAGCCCGAACGGAAGCTGCGGATTCCACATCAGGCTTGGCGCGTTTTGTGAAAGCGCGCGGTTGAACGGAGTGACATGCTCAGCGAGCTGCGAATGAGCTATCTGCACACCGGATGCGAGGACCGTGGTCGTAATCGAGACCCCCACCGCCATGCCCACGTTGCGGATGAGATTGATCAGTGCCGTGCCATCGGTGCGATAAACGGGCGGCAAGGTGGCAAAGGCGACCAGGTTCATCGGCACGAATATGAAGCCCATGCCGATGCCCTGCACGAACGTCGTGAATACGAACTAACTTGCTGCTAGCTCCGGCGTCCACCGAGACATTTCCCAAATGGACCACAACAGGAGAAGCACACCGCCTGTCATGAGGTATCTCGGGTCGAA
>Ga0157372_10007255_pt1 | contig 11803 bp, 11 predicted proteins | sample C55metaG_FD_115307 | JGI IMG/M metagenome (GOLD analysis project Ga0157372, IMG submission 115307) | Corn rhizosphere microbial communities from Kellogg Biological Station, Michigan, USA - C5-5 metaG | ecosystem: Host-associated > Plants > Roots > Rhizosphere > Soil | place: USA: Michigan...
CGGCGTGACGTAACAGAGCATCGCGGTGCCAAACCACCCAATCATCGCCGCACCAATCGCGGAGGTGATGTGATCGTATCCGGGAGCAATGTCGGTCGTGAGTGGACCAAGCGTGTAGAACGGCGCTTCATGACAAGTCTCGAGCTGCTTGTCCATGTTTTCTTTGATCAAGTGCATTGGCACGTGACCGGGTCCTTCGATCATCACCTGGCAATCGCGTTCCCACGCGATCTGCGTCAACTCACCGAGTGTTTCCAACTCCGCAAACTGAGCTTCATCATTCGCATCGGCAATCGAACCGGGTCGCAGACCATCACCCAACGAGAACGAAACGTCGTACGCGGCCATGATCTCGCAAATCTCACGAAAACGTGTGTAAAGAAAGCTCTCTTCGTGATGGGCCAGGCACCACTTTGCCATGATCGAGCCCCCGCGACTCACGATTCCCGTCGTCCGGCGCGCCGTCAAGGGAATGTAAGGAAGTCGCACGCCGGCGTGAATGGTAAAGTAATCAACACCCTGCTCCGCCTGCTCGATCAGCGTGTCGCGAAAAATCTCCCACGTAAGCTCCTCGGCTTTGCCGCCGACCTTTTCGAGCGCCTGGTAAATCGGCACGGTGCCTATCGGCACGGGCGAGTTGCGAATTATCCACTCGCGCGTTGCATGAATGTTCTTACCGGTGGAAAGATCCATCACCGTATCCGAGCCACAATGAATGGACCAACGCATCTTGTCGACTTCCTCTTCTATCGAAGACGCGACTGCCGAGTTTCCGATGTTCGCATTGATCTTAACGAGGAAGTTGCGCCCGATGATCATGGGCTCGGATTCAGGATGGTTGATGTTTGCCGGGATGATAGCGCGACCACGCGCGACTTCATCACGTACAAATTCAGGCGTGACGTATGACGGAATCTGTGCACCGAATGATTGGCCTGCGTGTTGATGCAGCAATGAATCACGCAGCGCGCCGCCGGTTTCCCACGCTGCTTCACGTCCGAGATTTTCCCGGATCGCAATGAACTCCATCTCCGGAGTAATGATTCCGCGCCGTGCATAGTGAAGTTGCGTAACACACGACCCCGTTTTGGCGCGGAGCATGCGGCGACGCATGAGCGGAAAGTCTTCAAGCTTCCCAACGTCCTTCACACGCGCTCGGTTCGCGGCGTCGAATGTCAGATAACCATCGTCAATCGGCCGCGCCTCGCGACCTTCATACTCCTCCACGTCTCCCCGGTCGCTGATCCACTCACGACGCAGTTGCGGTAGTCCCTCGCGCACGTCGCACCGAACGTCCGCGTCGCCCCATGGTCCACTCGTGTCGTAAACACGCACTGGTGGATTTGTATCCAGCGTGCCGTCAAAGTTACGCGAAGGACTCTGGGAGATTTCGCGAAACGCCACGCGCACGCCCGGCAACTTGCCGTCGACGTAAACGCGCCGGGAGTTAGGCAGTGGACTGTTTTCCGAAGTATTGCTTTGCGTTGGCTTTATTCCTGTGCTCATAGAAGACATTCTCCGATAGTACAGATGTAGTCTATAATCTCGGGCGCTGGTAATCCAACCCAACCGTTCTCCCGGAGACACAATAAGATGCTGAAACGACGCGCAGTCGCCCTGTTAATGATCTTCTCCATGCTCTCGCTTCCTGTCGCCGCGCAAAATGGCAGCGGCGATTTGTTGGGCCGCATTCGCAAGGAAGCCACGGATCGTTCGCAAATTATGAAGACAATGCACATGTTTACGGACGTTTACGGCCCAAGGCTGACGGGTTCACCTAACCACAAAGCCGCCGCACAATGGGCGGTCAATCAAATGACTGCGTGGGGATTCGAGAATGCTCACCTCGAGCCGTGGGATTTCAAACATCCAGGTTGGCTAAACGAGCGTTTGACTGCGCATCTGATCTCGCCGGTTAAAGATCCGCTTGTTTGCGAGGTGTTGGCGTGGACTCCGAGCACCAAGGGAACAGTCACGGCAAACGCGTACCAATTGGTTCTGCCGGAACGTCCGTCGCAGGAACAGCTCACGATGTTTTTGTCGAATCAGAAAACCAGAGTGCGCGGAAAAATCGTACTCGTCGGCAAGCCGGCGTCCGTACCCGTGAATCTAAACCCACCACCCAAAAGGCAGACCGACGAACAGGCGCAGCGACGTTATGGACCAAACCCGGAACCATTCGTTTTCCCAACGCCGTCGCCAACTCCGACGCCTGCGCCAAATGCGCCGAAGCCGCTTACCAATAGCGAGATTGCGAAACAGCTCGATGCGTTTCTTAAAGACAACGGCGCTCTAGTGAGAGTCAACGATGCGCGGCGTGAGTTTCGGCAGATCAGGGCTTTCAACAACAGCACGTTTGACGTTAACAAAGTGATACCGACGGTGGTTATGAGTAATGAAGACTTCGGACGCATCAGTCGTATTCTCAACGACGGCACCGAAGTCGTGCTCGAGTTCAACATCGTCAACCGCGTCTATCCTGAGGGCAGTACTTCTTACAACGCGATCGGCGAGATTCGCGGCACTGACAAAGCGGACGAGGTAATCATGCTCGGCGGTCATCTCGATTCATGGCATGCTGCCACGGGCGCGACCGATAACGCGATCGGCTGCACGATCATGATGGAAGCCGCTCGCATTCTAAAAACACTAGGCGTCAAGCCACGCCGCACGATTCGGGTCGCATTGTGGAGCGGTGAAGAGCAGGGGTTGCTTGGTTCACTTGCATACGTCAAACAGCACTTTGGTTCGTTCGAAGAGCCGAAACCTGGTTACGAAAAGTTTGGCGGTTACTTCAATATCGATTCCGGCACAGGGCGTGTGCGCGGTGCGTCAGTGTTTGGACCGTCTCAAGCCGCAGACATCCTGCGCCAGATTCTGGAACCGTTCAAAGACGATGGAGTGGTTGGTGCAATAACCTCGAAGAGCAGGAGACTAGGAGGCTCTGATAACACGTCTTTCAACCAGGCGGGATTGCCCGGCATCGGCATGGGCCAGGATCCGATCGAATATAACTCACACACGTGGCACACGAACCTCGATACGTATGAACGAATTCTCGAGGAAGACGTAAAGAAGGATGCGATGGTGGTCGCGTGGGCCGTCTATCAGCTGGCGATGCGCGACGAGCTGTTGCCGAGGTTTTCGAAAACTGAGATGCCGCCGAAACCTCCGGCGGAACCGAACTAGTTTTACAGGATTTACATGATTATTCAGGATTGTCAGGATGTATCATGTAAATCATGCGTAATCCTGTAATCCTGTGAAATGGCACTTAATCGTCGTCAGTTCTTAAAGGGAAGCGCAATCGCAGTCGCCGCCGCCGGCCTGAGTCGAGTTGGGCTATCCGAGGCTGCGGCGACGATAGTTCTAAGAGGCCCGGCCAGCAAGGTGCTCATTTTGGGCGCCGGAATGGCCGGGCTTGTTGCAGGTCATGAACTTTCAAAGCTGGGCCACGATGTAACGATTCTAGAAGCGCGCACGCGTCCCGGCGGCCGTGTACACACGCTGCGCGAACCTTTTTCAGACGGCCTCTATGCCGAAGCGGGCGCGGCGCGCATTCCTGACAATCACGATCTGACTCTCAAGTACGTAAAAGAATTCTCCCTACCGCTCGAGCCCTTCTATCCCAACCGGCTAAGCGCTGTGCGGTTTGATCGCGGCAGCAGAGAGGAGGTGGCGATCGACGGTTTCACCGACGCGATGACTCGCACTTTTGGTGAGGACTTAGGCGGCACTCCTGAACGCTGGCAGAAGATCAAGGGTGGGACTGACCTGCTTCCGAAGGCATTTGCCCAGAAACTCGCGAGCAAGATCCAGTACGGCGCGGCAGTGGTGAAGATCGATCAGGACGCAAGCCAGGCGCGGGTAGCGTTTTTGAAAGACGGCCGCCAACACACGCTTACGGCAGACAGCGTTATCTGCACCATTCCATTTTCGGTTTTACGTAACATCGAACTGCCGTCACTCTCGGCGCGCAAGAAGGAGATCATAAAGAACACTAACTACGACGCTGTGTCACGTGTGTACCTGCAAACGCGGAATCGATTCTGGGAAGAAAAAGGGCTCAATGGTTTTGCGTTTACGAGTGGAGCGATCGAGATCTGGCAGCCGACGTGGAGTCAACCTGGACCACGCGGGATTCTTATGACTTATGCAAGGCCGGGCGAAGCGGAGAGAATTACCAGGCTCAAAGAGAGTGAACGCATTGGCACGACGTTAAAACAGTTGGATGGGATCTTTGCGGGGCTTCGGGAAAACTTCGAACGCGGTGCTACAAAGTGCTGGAAAGATGACGAATGGGCGCGCGGAGCGTGGGCGTTCGTTGGTTTGACTGATTTCTTTACCGCATCAGTCCGCGAGGAACGAATACATTTTGCCGGCGAACATTTGTCACCGTGGTTTTCGTGGATGCAGGGGGCGCTATCGTCGGGGCTGCGGGTGGTGAAGGAGATTGAGCAGTCCGCGCCAGTGTAGGTTATTTATGAATCCCGCATAACCGGGGAGAATACCTGTTGGAGACATGAGGATTATTTCTCCATTCACAATTTCTGCTTTCTGGTCGACCTTGAGGAGGTCGTCGATGGTGGCTTCGACTTTCGTGCTCATAATGTCCTAACCGCCGATAAAGCTCATGGTGCGTGAGGGGGTGACAAAACCCGGATCGTTGATGAAATGACGTGGCTCCTTTTTGAGTACTACTGCTTCGATGTAATCGATGATCTTGTCGCGCGAGGCGCCGCTCCGCACCACATCGCGTAACGAGTGTTCGACAGTTGAGAACAAACAGGTGCGAATCTGACCATCAGCAGTCAGCCTGATTCGCGAACACGCCCCGCAGAACGGTTCCGTAACAGGCGCGATGATCCCGATCTCACCCGGCGCTCCATCCGCGAAGCGATAACGCGATGAAGTATCCGAACCACGCGCGACTTCCACGCGAACCAGCGGAAAGCGCTCGCCGATACGCTCTCGAATCTCCTTTCCTGAAACGACGTCGGCGCGCGACCATTCATGCCCCGAATCCAGGGGCATGAATTCAATAAAACGCATCTTCACTTCGTGCTCGCGAGCAAAAGCCGCGAAATCAGCAACCTCGTCCTCGTTGTGCCCGCGCACAATCACCGCATTGATTTTGATCGGCTCGAGACCTGCTTTTTTCGCCGCTACAATGCCCGCGAGGACTTTGTCCAACACGTCCACGCCCGTCATCCGTTTGAAAATATCTCGTTTCAAACTGTCGAGACTGATCGTGACGCGATCAAGCCCGGCATCTTTCAAGCTCTGTGCGCGTTCCGGTAAAAAGTAGCCGTTTGTAGTTAACGCGAGATCGTGAAGAGCCGGCTTCAGTTTCGTGAGCTTTGTGATAATCGTCTCAATGTCTTTACGCAACATGGGCTCGCCGCCGGTCAGCCGGATCTTCTCGATGCCCAGCGACACGAATATCTCGCAAACGTACTCAATCTCTTCGTACGAGAGCATCTGCTCTTTCGGCGCGATTGGCGGTTCGCCGTGCGGCAAGCAATAGAAACAGCGGAAATTACAACGGTCGGTGAGCGAAACGCGCAGGTCGCGAATCGGCCGATTATATGAGTCGCGCAACATCGCAAGCCATGATACGCCCTGGCATGGCCTCGCGCCAAAGACTCAGTTTCACAGGATTAACACGATTGACGGGATTTACAAGATATTCATGTTAATCCTGCAAATCCGGTCAATCCTGTGAAACCGATTCTAGGCACCCAGAACTGAGCTGGTCATGAAGATCGACGCCGGTAGAGACTTCGACGTTCCGGGGAGCTTGAGGGTGCGTTTGAGAACGAAATCAAACAGGAGCGGATTGTAATCGTAAACTTCTTTGAGACTTTCGCCTTCCGATTTGCTGAGAAATCCGAGCTTCACGAGCGGCCGAGTCCTGATCAGAATATTCACGGCGGGCAGCGGATAATCACTGCCATTCACCAGCCGTTCATGCAGATCTTCACGCGCAAGAATCGTGTGCAAAGGCTTTCCCACACGATTAAATTGCGTCATGGCTGAGATCTCGCCAAACACCAGACCTTCGTATCGTTTCTCGTCCATTAAACGCACAAACAGATCGAAGTTGTCCACTTGTTCGCGATCTTTACTGTCGAGATCATCATTCGTACCAAGCCCCGCGCAATGTGCGACAACGACCTTCACGCCATGGTCCAACGCGCGCCGGAGCAACAAAGGATTTCCGAGTTTTTGATCCTCCTCAGCTTCAACGGCCTTCTCCTCACCACCGTGACTCAGCAGAATCAGATCCAACTCCTTCATCTTCTGATAGAACGGATCACATTTCGGATCTGAAGGATCGATCCCCATCGCATTCGGCAGCCATTTGACGATGCGAGCACCGCGCGCGGCCCATTTTTCAAGCTCACTGATCGCATCCGGCCTGTAAGGATTGACCGAAATGTTCGGAACAAACATGTCCGGGTATCGCTCCGCCAGTTCAAACGCGTATTCGTTAGGAACGTAAAACTCAGTCTTTTCGAGATTTACCGATCCGTCGCTGCGGTAATGTTTGTCGAATGCGAGCAGTCGATGTTTTCCGTGATTGCGGATGTGACCGACGAGGCTCGCCAGACGCTCGACTAGTTGTGCGTCAGCTCGCGCTTCATCAGTCGCGCCGGCCGAGCTCATATACACTTTGAACTTGAGGCGGTGAAACGGATGCGCCCACGTGCGCATCTTTCGATTCACAAACGTACCGCCGGCGCCCAATCCCGCCACGTGTACGTGGTGATCAATTAGCCGCTGCGGATCGATATCGTCGAAAGCACGTTTTACGAGGTCGGACGCCTTCGCGCTGAGCTTCTGCGCGAGTTCCTCAGGTCGTCGCGTGAAGGCACCACCGATCGAATGAATCAGACACATTTTGCTTTACGATAAACAGATCATCGTGCCGAGCATCGTCGCCATCAACTCACGCGCTCCGGTCTTGTCTAATGCAAAGACATCAGCGCGCACCACGGTCAGCGTTTTTCCACTCTTTACAACTTCGGCCGACGCCAAAAACATTTCGCCTTTCGCCGGACGCAACAAGTTTACTTTGAACTCGACACTGAGCACCTCAGAATTCGGCGGCATTAAAGTATACGCCGCATAACCACACGCTGAATCGGCAATGGTCGTCACGATACCAGCGTGCAAATAACCATGCTGCTGGGTCAGGTCAGCGCGATAAGGAAGTGTGATCTCGATGATACCCGGCTCAACTCGCGTTAACTCCGCTCCGATCAGACCCATGATCGTTTGTTTAGCGAAGCTCTGTCTAATTTCTTCGGCAAACGACGGATTAGGAGATTTATGGGAGACAGGATTCACAGAACTTAACAGGATTTACAAGATTCTAAGGCTCGCGCATTGCGCTGTAGTCCGGAGAGCTTCGCGCGTTTCATCGCGCTGCCGCGAAATCGAGCGGCGTAGGATTCTGGAGTGAGCTCGAGTATATCTGCAAGTTCGGCGTCGACGTTTCCCTGGTGCGGTGCGAATCGCGTTTCATCAGTGGACGTTTCAAAACGATTCCAGGGGCAAACATCCTGGCAGATGTCGCAGCCGTACAACCACCCGGCAACCTCAACAGGCAATTCAGGCGCGCGCAATTCTATCGTCGCGTAGGAAATGCACTTGTTTGAATCGACAACATACGGCTCGGTGATCGCCGCCGTAGGACACGCATCGATACACATCGTACACGTACCGCAGTGATCTTCAACGCGCTCCGTCTCGTGGTCCAACTCCAGATTGAGCATCAGCTCGCCGATAAACACCCACGAGCCATGCTCGGGCGTGATCACGTTTGAGTGTTTGCCAAGCCAACCTAAACCCGCACGCACCGCCCAGGCTTTATCCATCGTCGGTTGAATGTCGACGCAGATCTTTCCTTCCGCTCGCGGTTCCTGCGCTTGAATCCACGCAAGGAGAGACGCAAGCTTTTCCTTCACGACATCGTGATAGTCGTCTCCCCACGCATAGCGGGAAACTTTCCCGGTCGCCGGACTTTGCTGGTGCTGGTGCGGCGTGTAGTAGTTGAGAGCTACAACTACGACTGACTTCGCTTGCGGAAAGATCTCGAGCGGGTTGGTGCGTTTTTCGACGTCGCGCGCCATCCAGCGCATCTCGCCGTGATAGCCGCGCGAAAGCCACTCTTGCAACCGGCGCCCCTCATCTTCAAGCGAGGAGGCGCCGACAATTCCCACCTTGTTGAATCCTTCGAAGTGAGCCCGTTCCTTGATGTGTTGTGCCAGGATCACTGCCCGGGAAGCTTCTGGATCGTCACGGTGATGATCGGGGTGTCGCCCGCTGTCTTGCTGTACGAAACCCAATAACCAGCCTTCGGATACCGCACGAGTTTGTACTTCGAGCCGTCGGGCTTAGCTTCAAAATCGGACCCAAACACCTGTTGCGGGGTTATTACTTCGCGCGCGCCGTTCATGAAATCGACCGAGATGGCGGTCACCTTCGAAGTCGCTTTATCGTAAAGGATCTGGCAGGCTTCGTTATCACCGAACCGGTAATAGTCCTGCTCGTCACCTTTATTGGCTGGACTGCCCAGCTTTTTGCGTACCTCGTCGGCGACCCAGCCGATTTTCACACCTCGATAATCGAGAAAAACAGGCTCCTCCTCGTGAGTGCCGGTCGGCTTTCGAGTGGTTTGAGCGAGTGAAGCTCCCGCAATTGTTAAAGAGATGACCACAAGTAAAACAACGCGAGTCATGGTTACTCCTTTCGACAAATATACGTGTTCACCAACAAACAGGTAGGAAAACAAACCGCCGGAGCAATTCAATAATCCGCGTGCCTGCTCGGGGATTGCTTAGATGTCGCGAACAATAATCCGAAAAAAGTGAGGTGTCAACACGCGTAGGCTCTCTCTGCGGTCCTCTGCGTATCTTTGCGACCTCTGCGTTTAATCCCCGTTAAGCGCAGAGAACGCAGAGATACGCAGAGGACCGCGGAGAAGTGGTACGCAGAGAAAAAGTTGACTCGGCACCCACTTTCGCGTAGAAGCAGAGTGCTTTTTGACTGGTCCAAAAGGAGTCGAAATCCAAATGAGTAGAAGCGTGGTGTCAGTGGCACTCGTCTTGACGATCCTGGGTTTGGCTGGCTGTCAGCCGGCGCGTGATACGAATTTAAATGCAACAGTAACTGCGAGCCCGGCGAAAGAAACGTTCGATGCAGCGGCAATTCAGGCGGAAGTGTTGAACGTTGGACGCGACTGGATCAGGGCAGGCGAAACGTACGATGTTGAAGCAATCAAGCGAATAGTTGCAGATGACGCTGTGCTCGTCTACCCCGACGGCAGTCTGGGAACTAAGGCCGACGAAGTCCGTATCGCCGAGACGAAAGCGATTACCGGCGACGGCTGGGAGCAGATAGAACCTAAGGTCACTGTCTTGAGCGCGGATGCTGCCTACATGACCGGACGAAGCTCAATCAAGAACGGAAAGTATAAAGAGCCGAATATGAAGCAAGCGATCGATATCAGTGGGGAATATCGTTTCCTGGACGTTTACGCTCGACGCAACGGCAGATGGCAGGTGGTTGCTTCGCAGGCCACAAAAATAGCGGTCCAGATGCCCGCTGCATCTCCAACGGCGAGTGCGGCAGTATCCGCACCACCTTCACCGCCGCGACCTTCGCCAACTGCGACGAGGACTCCTTAGACCAGGTGCAGGAGCAGGAATCAGGGGCACGTTACGTACCTGCTCCTGCCGGCTGCTCCTGCTGCTGATTAGTTCCAGATTCCGGGGATTGTGGTTGAGCACTTTGGACAACGGCCTTCGTTCGTAACTCTGACCTGACGAATCAGGTAACCGAAGCGCTCAACCAACAACTCCTGGCACGACGGGCAATAAGTGTTCTCCCACCCGCCAACCCTTCCCGGCAGATTTCCTGCGTAAATGTAATTGAGCCCTGCTTCGCGACCGATCTCACACGCGCGCAACAACTGTTCTGCGGTCGTGTTTGAGTTCTCAGTCATTTTGTAATCCTGGTGAAACGCCGTTACGTGCCAGGGGATATCCGGCGAGACTGAAGCAATGAAGTCAGCAGCACGACGCAATTCATCTTCGGAATCGTTGAAGCCTGGGATGATCAGTGTGACGATCTCTTCCCAGAAGCCACGTTCGTGGACCATCTTCACCGTTTCCAGAATATTGTCGATCACGCCGCCGAGTTGTCGATAGTTCTTGTCGTTCATCGACTTCAGATCGATCTTGTAACAATCGGTCCAGGGTCGCAGGTAATCGAGGACTTGCGGAGTCGCGTTGCCGTTCGAGATGAATGCGGTTCGAAAGCCCGCGGGCCGCGCCTTTTTGAAGACTTCGACCGCCCACTCGGCGGTTATCAATGGTTCGTTATAACTGCTGCCGACCATTGCAGCGCCGTACGCTTTTGCCATCGACACCAGGCGCTCTGGTGAAACGATCGTGGGATTCGTACCGGCAGCATCGTCGCGCAATGCTTGAGACGTCAGCCAGTTTTGACAGTAAGCGCAGTGCAGATCGCAGCCGAGCATTCCGAACGTCAGCGTATCGGAGCCGGGCATGACGTGGAAGAACGGTTTTTTCTCCGTCGGATCGCACGCCAGTGCGGCGACGTAATTCGCTGGTACACGAAGATGTCCGCCCTCGTTAAATCGAACTTTGCAGATCCCGCGTTTGCCCAAGTTGATCAAACATCGATGACCGCAGGCATAACACTTCAATGCACCGGCGTCGAGGTGCTCGGTCACCTCCGGCGCGCCCTCGATGGTCATCGAATCGAGTACGGTTGCGAGTGGCGCTGATTTAGTGCTTACAGGCATTTCCTTGTTCTTTGAGCTTTGTTCTTTGTACTTTGTTCTCGCTATTATCCTAGTAGTTAAGAGACGCGAACACAAAGAACAAAGACAGCTTTGCCTCAGAAGTGGGAATCGCACTTGGAGGAGGTCAGTACAGGGAGCGGTAGCGACCTGGTAAAGCGATGAGAGTCAAAACTCGTTAGGAAATATTGCATGCCGATCACTGACCAGGTCGCTACCGCTCCCTGTACTGACCTCCTCCAAGTCTGAATCCTGACTATTAAGGCAAAAAAGAACAAAGAAGCAAATGATCATCGAACAAATCACCGTCACAGCCTTCCAGCAACACACGCGCATCGTCGGCTGTGAAACCACCAAACAGGCGATCTGTATCGACCCCGGAGACGAGTCGGAACGGATTGTCGAAACTTTGGAGCGGCTCGGCATGAAATTGAAGGCGATTGCGCTTACGCATGCGCATCTCGACCACGTCGGCGCCGTTGCGTCACTAAAGAAACTCGTACCCGCGGCCCAAATCAATCTGCACAAAGGCGACGAGTTTATGTACCAGGCACTTCCCGAGCAGCCCGGGTGGATCGGCATTCCTCGTGCGCAGTGGGCAGCACTCGGGTTTGCCTTTGAAACGCCGCCGCCTGTCGATCACTATTGGACCGACGGCGAAAAATATTCTGTCGGTGAACTCGAATTCGAGGTGCTGCATTGCCCCGGACATACTCCGGGACATGTCGTCCTCTACGAACCGAAAGAAAAGGTCGTGTTTGTCGGCGACGTCCTGTTTGCGGGTTCAATCGGCAGAACAGATTTGCCGGGCGGTTCCACCGAGCAATTGCTGACCTCGATCAAAGACAAACTGTTGACGCTTGACGACGACGTGAAGGTTTATTCCGGACATGGACCAGCCACCACCATCGGAGAGGAACGACTGACCAACCCATTTTTAACCGGACGCTATCTATAGTCGGATTTTGC
>Ga0157372_10007258_pt1 | contig 11800 bp, 11 predicted proteins | sample C55metaG_FD_115307 | JGI IMG/M metagenome (GOLD analysis project Ga0157372, IMG submission 115307) | Corn rhizosphere microbial communities from Kellogg Biological Station, Michigan, USA - C5-5 metaG | ecosystem: Host-associated > Plants > Roots > Rhizosphere > Soil | place: USA: Michigan...
AACGCAGTTGTTGGTGGCCGGATTGATCAGCAGCGAGGTGTCGACGTTCGAGTGCGTGTATTCCTTGCGGTACGACGCACCGACCGCGAGCTGCATGGTGCCGGCAGGGAGTTCAAACAGACCGCCGTTCACGTCACCGCGCCACACCTTTTCCTGCGTAAAGAAGTTGCTGCTCGCCGGCGAGCCGACGGACTGCAACACCGCGATCGTGTTCGGATCGTTGAGGTCGAAGATGTTGATCGGCGTGCAACCCCTAACGACTGCGCCAGGCGCACCGCATAGCACCGTATTGACCGGGCCGTTGGCCGGATCGGTGTTGTAGAAGGACGGGCCCGTCGCTTTGTTGAGCTCAGTGAGATTGGGCAAACCCGACGTCTGGGTCTGCTGACTGACATGGCCGTAGTCCATGCCAACGTCCCAGTTCCACTGCTGGTCGTTCCACACGCCGAACGAACCCTTGAAGCCAGTCGAAACGTGATCAACTGCCGTGCCGAATGCGCCGCGGCGATTTCCGAGAGTGACCAGGCGCGTACCGAAGTTGCCTTCGCCCTTGCGATAGTCGATCCCGAATGGGTTGTAGTAGCTGTCCGTCGAAATCTGAAGGCCACCGGACGTGGTCAGCGGATCCGGCGCCAGCTGGAAGGCCGACGACGTCTTGTTGTGCATGACCGACGCATACACTTCAACGTTGTCGGTCAGCTTGTAGTTGCCGTTCAAGAACAGACCGGTGCGTTCCTGTGGGGTGAGCACCAGGTTGACCGTCGCGAAGTTGTATTTGTCGCTGGGTGTCGTCGCCGTGCCATTGTTGACGTAGCAATGGTAGTCAGTCGCGACGTTCTGTCCGGTCGTGCCGGGATTACGCGCCAGGAAGTGCGAGTTGCATCCGGGAAACACGTCGGCGAACGCATGTGGGATCTGGACATGGCCGAACGCCGATGAGGTCGAACCACCAATGGCGCCGCGGGGCACCTGCTGTCCGTAGGCCTGGCCATAAGGCGACAGACCATTGGTGCCGTACAGCGAGACCGAGTTCTTCGAGAAGTCGCGATGGCCTGCGAGAACCTGCTCGATCCGGTTGTAGCTGATGCCGGCCATGATCGAGCCCTTGTCGGACGTCTGGCCGAACGTGAACTGGTAACCCTGGCTTTCGCCGTCATCCCTGTCCGAGATGCCGTAGTTCGCGGAGAACTCGGCGCCCTGGTAATCGCTGCGCAGGATGAAGTTGACGACGCCCGCGACGGCGTCAGAACCGTACACCGAGGACGCACCGTCGGTCAGGACTTCGATGCGCTCGACCATGTTCGCGGGGATCGAGTTCGGATCGCCGGAGAGGTAACGATGTCCGTTGATGAGAACCAGCGTACGCGGCGAACCGAGACCGCGTAGGCCGATGCTCGATGATCCAGTGCCACCCGAGTTGTTCACCTGCGGGTTGGTGTTCGGACCGGTTACTGCCGGCAGCTGCTGCACCAAATCGCCGAGGGTCAACTTGCCCGTCTTCTGGATCGCGGCGCGATCGATCGTGATAACCGGATTGGATGTTTCGATGTCTACGCGACGGATGTTCGAACCCGTCACGGTGATGGTCTCCAGCTGCTGATTGCTCTGGTCTTGCGGCGCTGTCTGTGCGAATGAGGGACTGGCAAGAAGTCCCAGCGTTGTCAGAGCAGTCAGAGAAATGATGCCGGACGAAGCCTTCTGGGTGCCTCCAATGGTGCTGAGGGCACGCCCAATGGAATCCCGGAGCAGTGTGTGTCGCATGAAATTCTCCTGCGTTGTTGAGTAGCGGTCCACGACAGAGCGGTAGCGCGCGCAACGCAGAACATTAAGAAAACGTAATGATCGACTCTTGGTCGATCTTTCCAGCCGACTTGGGAATATTTGTCGGTTACTCCTTGGAATGACGCGCCCAAACTAGCGCGATGGACCAGCGCATTTCGCGTAGCGAAATCGGTTTCGAAAAAAGCGCGCGCCGTATCAGACGGCGATGGCACTCGTCTGGCTGCGCGCCGCTGTGGCGGTCTTGCCGAACCGGCGCTTGAACGATCGCGCGAACGCGCAGCGATCCTCGAAGCCGCTTGCCCTAGCCACTTCCGTGATGCTCAACTCGCTCTTGTGGACGAGATGCAACGCCTGCTTGAGCCGGCGTTCCATGATCAGCGAATAGGGAGTCGCGCGATACACCAGGTTGAAAGTGCGCACGAAGTGGCAGATGGAATAGTTCGCGGCTCGCGCAAAGGCACTCACACCAAGGTTGAGATCACTGGTCGATTCGATCAGGTTGTAGACGCGCTGCAGACGCACGAACACCGAACGGCGCTGTGCCAGCGTGCGACCTGGACATCGTTTGATCAGCGGATCGAACGCAGATTGGAGCTCGGTGACCAGCGTAGCGAACCGGACGACAGCCGCCGTTGCATCGGATTTGCCCGACATGGCGCGCACAGCCTCGCGCGCGGCTCGCACGGCCGTGCGACGGATCAACCGACTCGCGACGTGCGTCGCTGGCAGCAAGACGGGATCGGCGACCGAATGCTCGGCACTTGCGTCGAACAGCTGACGCCATACCGATGCGGGCGCAATAAATGCTATCCAGATTGCGCCACTCGTACCGACGGCCTGCAAAGAATGGCCGCCTTCCGCAACGTGCAGTTCGCCCGGGCGTAACATGCGCACACTTTCGCCGTCGGACAGGCGCACGCTCTTGCGCAACGGCACGATGACCGTTGGCGGCATCGTGTTTCCGTGCAAGGTGCAGCCGCGCCCGGATCCGACAAGCACGCGCAGCGTTCGATCCGAATGCAATTGGCGTTCGGCGACTTTGCGACGAAGCCGGTTGTAGCGGCTCATCGCATCGAATTCGATGCGAAAAGGCTTGGTCGAACGTCTTTCGGGAACGCTGCGATCGGGGCTACTCCCGTCCACGGGCCCCACCTTCATCGGCGTTGAAACGTGAACGACCGAGCGAAATGGTCGCCATGATCGCCGGACTTGAGAAACGGGCCATACACATCTGTCCCTCGGAAAATCGGAGTGGTCAGAATGTGATACGGAAAGAGATGAGCTCTTCCGCCACCTTTCCCGCGAGAGCGATCGGCGGATGCCTACGCGCGTGCGCGCGCGATCATGCCGCTTGCTTGGGAATCGTGCGATTCGTATGCGTCAGGTGATTGTGGCGATCGACATAGACGAGCTGCGGCTTGTGCTCGATCGCTTCGGCTTCGTTGAAGACGCCGTACGCGGCGATGATGATGATGTCGCCCGGTTGCGCGCGATGTGCGGCGGCGCCGTTGATCGAGATGATTCCGGAACCTTCGTCGGCGCGAATCGCGTACGTCGAAAAACGCTCGCCGTTGTTGACGTTGTAGATGTGGATCTGCTCGTACTCGCGGATGCCGGAGGCATCGAGCAGATTGCCGTCGATCGCGCAGGACCCTTCGTAGTGCAGCTCCGCGTGGGTCACGGTCGCACGGTGGATCTTCGCCTTGAGCATGTTGAGCTGCATGGACACTCCGAAGTCGTGTCTGTTGCTTCTGCGCAACACGCCTATTATATCAAAGCGCGGTGGGAATGCTGCGTCGCGGCAATATGAGCAGCAAGCTCTTGAGTTTCAAGAGTTCAGGACAAAAAAAACCCTCGCAGCGTTTCCGCGCGAGGGTTCTCAATCGGAGTGACGATTACCTTACAATGCGCCCTGCTTGCCGCCGGGGCAACTATGCGTTGCAAAAATCCCAGCGACGGTTGGGAGAATACCACAAGCCGAGTGGAAAACGCTACTCATCGAGCAAAAGATTGTCGATGAGGCGGGTCGAGCCCAGTCGAGCCGCGATCAGGGCGATCAAGCCGCGCCGCTCGCCCTCCGCCGGGATGCCGAGGTCCGCCGCCCGGCGGATGACCGCGTAGTCGGGCACGAATCCGCTCTCCCGCAAACGCTTGGCAGCCTCAGCCTCGATGTCGGTGAGGTTTCGCGCTCCGCCGGCGAGCTCGGCTTGCATCCTTCGCAATGTCGCGTGAATCAAAGCGGCACGCTCGCGCTGTTCCGCGTCCAGATATTGATTGCGCGAGCTCATCGCGAGTCCATTCGGCTCGCGCGTCGTCGGTGCGTCGATGATCTCGATCGGATATGCCAGATCACGCGCCAGCCGTAGAATCACCAGCAGCTGCTGATAGTCCTTGCGGCCGAATATCGCGATATCGGGTTGCACGAGGTTGAAAAGCTTCGCGACGACGGTGGCGACGCCATCGAAGTGTCCCGGGCGCAATTCGCCTTCGAGCATGTCGAAACCCGGCACGCTGACGCGCACGGTTTGCGCTGGGCCGTACGGATACATTTCTTCGACTGCAGGCATGAACAGCGCATCGCAACCGCTCGCCGAAAGACCTTTCGCATCCTCTTCCGGCGTGCGCGGGTAACGCGCGAAATCTTCGTTCGGTCCGAATTGCGTCGGATTCACGAATACCGTGGCGACGACGACATCCGCGTGCCTTCGCGCGAGCGTGACCAGCGAATAATGACCCGTGTGCAGATTGCCCATCGTCGGCACGAGCGCGATGCGCTTGCCGTGCATGCGCAATGGTGCGAGGAACGCGTGCAAGTCATGCGCGCGCTTGAAAATGGGCATTTCCATCTCAGTAGCTGTGCTCGGCCGCCGGAAATTCGCGCGCACGCACGGCTTTCGCGTAGGCCGCGAGGGCGCCGGCGATCGAATCATGTCCGGCCAGAAAATTCTTGACGAAGCGCGGACGCCGCCCGGTCGTAAGACCAAGCAGGTCGTACATCACCAGCACCTGGCCATCGCAATCGACGCCGGCGCCGATGCCGATGGTCGGAATGTTCAGATCGCGTGTGATCTCCGCGGCAAGCGCGGCAGGAACGCATTCGAGCACGAGGAGATCGGCGCCTGCGTCCTGCACTTCTCGCGCGGCGCTCTTCAGGTGCGCGGCCGCGGCGTCTTCGCGACCTTGCACGCGAAATCCGCCGAGCTTGTGCACCGACTGCGGAGTAAGACCGAGATGCGCGCACACCGGCACATCGCGTTCGCTCAACGCACGAATCACCTCCGAAGCCCAGCCGGAGCCTTCGAGTTTCACCATCGCGGCGCCACCCTCGCCCATCAGGCGCCGCGCCGTGTTGAGCGCGGTCGCGCTGTCGCGCGCGCTCAAGAAAGGCATGTCGGCGATCAGCAACGCGCGCGAGACGCCGCGTGCCGCAGCCGCCGAGTGATAGACCATCTGATCGACCGTCACCGGCAACGTGCTGTCATGACCCTGCACGACCATGCCGAGCGAATCGCCGACCAGCACGATATCGATGCCGGCCGCATCCGCCGCCGCGGCGAAGCTCGCATCGTACGCAGTCACCACGACGATCTTTTCGCCGCGGCGCTTCTGCTCGCGCAGCGCCGGCAGCGTGACCGGCGAGCGGCTATTCGATTGCGGATCCATGGATGGGGTCCTTGCGAAAGGCGGATTATTCCGTACCCGCGCTCATAGCGCACCCGATTCGGCGATCGGTGTGCAATCGGCGGTATCGACGTTGGACAGCAGCTCGCGCACTCGCCCGCGACCTGGCACGACGAGATCGGAATCGAGGTCGGCGAGTGGCATCAGCACAAAAGCGCGCTCCGCGATGCGTGGATGCGGAATGTGCAAGCCCTCCTCATCGAACGAACTCTCGCCGTAGAGCAGGATATCGAGATCGAGTACGCGCGGACCCCAGCGCGGACCCCAGCGCGGACCGTCGCGACGACGACCGCGCGCGCGTTCGATCGCGAGCAGGGTGTCGAGGAGTGTGCGCGCGGAGAGCCGTGTGCGCAGCGCGACGGCCGCGTTGACGAACGCTGGCTGCTCGGTCATTCCCCACGGCAGCGCTCGATAGAGACGCGACGCGCGCGTCACACGACTTTCGGACAACGCTCCGAGCGCTTCGATCGCGCTCCGGACCTGACGCTCGGGATCGTCGAGATTGCTGCCGATTCCGATATATGCAACGACCTCGTCCACTCCGCTCACTCGCTCGGGCTCGCGCCTTCGGGTTTCGGTTTGGGCTTGCGGCGGCGGCGGCGCGCACGCTTGCGTTTTACCGGCGCACCGTCATCGCCGGCTACAGGCGTTTGCGGCGCGAATTGGTGCGCGAGCTCCTGATGATCCATTGCCTGCGCCGCGGTCCACCATTCGGCGAGTTCGCCGAGTGCGGGCGATTCGGAGCTGCGCAACAGCAGGAAATCGTATGCCGCGCGAAACCGCGGATGCGCGAGCAGACGAAACACACGCTTCTTGATGCGCTGCTCGAAGCGAGGCTGCAAAACCCATATTTCTTCGATACCGCCGGCGAAACGACGCGGAATCGCGACGCGCTCCGCCTGCTCGCTCATGATGCGATCGCTGGCCGCCGTCCATGCGGCAACGGGTTCGATGCCTTCAGCGATAAGTTCTTCGGCCGCTGCGCGCACCGGCTCCCAGAGAAGCGCCGCGAACAGGAACGCCGGCGTCACGGGTTTGTCGGCGCGCACGCGTTCGTCCGTGCTTGCCAGCGTTCTCTCCATCAGCACGCGGAATCGATCCGCGTGCTCGGACTTCAGCGCGCGCGCGGTCGCCGGAAACACGTGTTCGAGCAATCCATGTGTTTGCAGCGCGTGGAAGCTCGCGAGCCCGTAACCCGACAGGAAAAGTTTCAACGATTCGTCGAAAAGCCGCGCCGGCGGCGCATCAGCGAGCAGCTGTCCGAGACGCGCGAACGGCGCCGCGGTTTCCGGCGCGATGGTGAAATCGAGTTTTGCGGCAAGACGCGCCGCGCGCAGCATGCGCACCGGATCTTCTCGATAACGCGAGTCCGGATCGCCAATCAGACGCAGCGTGTGCTGTTCCAGGTCGTGCATGCCGCCGACGTAATCGCGCACGCTGAAATCGGCGATGTCGTAATAGAGTGCATTCACGGTGAAGTCGCGACGCAGCGCGTCTTCCTCGATCGATCCGTAGACGTTGTCGCGCACGATGCGTCCGTCGACGAGATGACGATCGCCGGTGCCGTCGTCGGTGGTGCCTCGGAATGTCGCGACTTCAACGATCTCGCGTCCGAACACGACGTGGGCGAGTCGAAAGCGGCGGCCGATCAGGCGACAGTTGCGGAACAGGCCGCGCACCTGTTCGGGTGTCGCGTTGGTCGCGATGTCGAAGTCTTTCGGATGACCGCCGAGCAAAAGATCGCGCACGGCGCCGCCGACCAGGAATGCCTGGTAACCGGCCTCGTTCAGCCGGTACAAAACACGCAATGCGCCGTTCGAGATGTTGCGCCGGGAAATGCAATGGTCCGCGCGCGGCGTGCTGCGCATTTCGGGGGTGATCGCCGGTACCTGCCGCGTTGCGTTCGGACTCATTCCACGGAAACTTCCATTCGCAGCGGCAGGCGGTGCGCGATTGCCGCGTGTTTTTGTTTCGTTATACTACGCGACCGCCGTTTTTCCCATGGCCGCGCTCCCTTCGTCTAGCGGTCCAGGACGTCGCCCTCTCAAGGCGAAAACACGAGTTCGATCCTCGTAGGGAGCGCCAGTGGCTGCGTCGCTTGGTGATCTTGGTCAAGAGCGGTTCGTCCTATGCCCTTCGTCGTTATCGAGAATTGCATCAAATGCAAATACACCGACTGCGTCGAGGTGTGTCCGGTCGATTGTTTTCATGAGGGCCCCAATTTCCTCGTGATCGATCCCGAGGAATGCATCGATTGCACGCTGTGCGAGCCGGAGTGTCCGGCCAACGCGATCTTTCCCGAGGACGACGTACCCGCCGGCCAGGAGCACTTCATCGCGCTGAACGCGGAGCTCGCCAAGGAGTGGCCGGTACTGACTGAACGCAAGGATGCGCCGCCCGATGCGAAAGAATGGGACGGCAAGCCCGGCAAGCTGAGCCTGATCGAGCGCTGAGCGGAGCGCCAATCCAGCGTTGACTCGCTCAGCGTGCTGAAGCTCAGGACAAGCGCTGTTTCAAGGTCGCCAGCAGCGCCTGAGCGGCGTCCTTGGAAGCCTGATCCGTCGTGCCCTCTATCCCGACCTTGCTGCCGTCGCCTTCCGCCGTCACGCGCAGCTTCAGCTTGACCTGGGCCGTGGTCGTGCCCTTGGCCATGCCGAGCGTCACGACCTTCTTGAACCAGCCCGGCTTCTCGACGACTTGTCCGGTCGTCTGCACGTCGTAGCTGCGGCCGGCTTCGTCGCGCGCGAGAACGGTCGCGGCGCCCGAACGTTCGAGTGCGAGTCCGACGCGATTCCAGGTGCTGTCGACGGTATCGGTGACGTGCAGCGCATCGCCGGTGAGCACCGCAGACGTCGGAGCTGCGACGGCGGGCGCCGGAGCTTCCGCAGGTACGGCTGACGCAGCCACAGCTGGCGGGGCCGATGCATCGCTTGGCGCCGCCGCAGCGGTTCCAGTGCTCGCACCGGCGTCGGGAATCGTCAGCGCGCCGCTCGTATTGGGCTTGTCCAGATCCGGCGGGACTTCCAGCGGGTGCTCCTGAACGCTCGTCTTGTAGGCGTCGTTCTCTTTGTGGAAATGGCGATCGAAGTAACCGCAGCCCGCCAGCGCAAAGCTTGCGGTCGCGGCTATCGCCAAGGCTTGGATGTCCCGTCTCACGTTGGTCGGTCCCGTGGTGTGTGGTCGCGTAGTCTAACTGACCGCGCGCGTCGCCTCGATTAATCCGAGCCGAATCAGAAGCTCGCGACCCCGCGCATGATGGGCCTGCGACAGCGGAACAAGCGGGAGACGCAGTTGCGGGCCGCCGATGCCGAGTTGCGAGAGGCACCATTTGACGGGAATCGGATTCGGTTCCACGCCGAGGAATTCATAGAGTGGCTGCAGCGCTCGATCCGCCGATTCGGCGCCAGGGGCATCGCCGGCGGCGCATCGCTCGCACAGCGCGGAGAAATGCGCCGGCGCGACGTTCGCGGCCACCGAGATCACACCGGCCGCCCCACCGAGCATCGCGCGCATGGCGGTCGGATCGTCGCCCGACAGAATGCGGAAATCCGCGTTCGCAATGTTCAACAACGCACGCATGCGCTCGGGTTCGGCACGCGCTTCCTTGATGCCGACGATGTTGCCGTGCACGGCAAGCCGCGCGACGGTTTCGGGCAACAGATCGCACGATGTCCGGCTCGGAACGTTGTAGAGCACGACCGGCAACCCGCCGTGATCGGCGACTTCGCAGAAATGGCGGTAGAGGCCTTCCTGGGTCGGACGCACATAAGGCGGCGCAACGACCAGCGCGAAATCGACGCCGGATGCGCGCGCACGTTGCGTCTGCGCGATCGTCTTGCGTGTCGCGGAAAGCCCGCTGCCCGCAAGCACGGGAACGCGTCCGGCGATATGTGCGACGGCGAACTCGAGCAACGTCGAATACTCGCGCTCGTCGAGCGCCGCGGCTTCGCCGGTCGAACCGGCCATGACGATCGCGCGTGTTCCGCCGGCGAGCTGATAATCGATCAGTCGAGCGCAGGCATCGAGGTCCAGCGCCTCGTCGCGCAAGGCGAACGGCGTGGCCAGTGCACAGATGCTGCCGGTAAGAGCCAAGGCGGGAATTCAATGACTTGCGAGGCGCCGGATGTTACTTGCTACCCCCGACAGCGGCAAGTATTCTGGTGCGCTGGACATCGCGGACGATGTCGGTCGACAGGGTCAACGGAATCGTGAAGCCGGCAGGAAAGCAAACTCCGGGCGAAAGTGCACCGCGTCCCGCCACGAACGAAAACTACCTGCTGATCAGCGCCTTCGCCGCCGCCAACCATTCGCCGCTGGTCGCGATCAGCAAGCGCATTTCCGATTGCGGCTGCAACCTCGCTGAGGCACGCGTCGCCTCGCTCGGCAGCGATCTTTCGGTGCTCGCGCTGGCGCAAGGTTCGTGGGATGCGATCGCCAAGCTCGAAAATGCGCTGGCGCGGCTCGAACGCGACGGCGAAGTGCGCCTCGCGCACTTCCGTACCGGTGCGAAACAGCAGCAATCGAACCTGCTGCCGTATGTCGTCGAGGTCGTCGCTGCCGACAAGAACGGCGTCTTGTTCCAACTCGCCGAATTCTTTGCCCGGCAAGGCATCACGATCGAGCAGCTCCACTCGACGCGCTATCGCGCGATGCAGACCGGTGCGGACATGTTTTCAGCGCAGATCACGATCGGCATTCCGAACACGATGCACATCGCTGCGCTGCGCGATGATTTCCTCGAATTCTGCGACGGGCTCAACCTGGACGCGATCATGGATCCCATGAAGTTCTGACGATGCTCGAACCCGGCGACAAAATACCCAAGCTCAAAGGCACGCTGCAGGACGGCTCCACGCTGCGCGTCGCCGATCTTCTCGGCAAGCCCTTCGTGCTCTATTTCTATCCGAAGGACATGACACAGGGCTGCACGCTCGAAGCGCAGGACTTTCGCGATCTGTATTCGAAGTTCAAGAAGGCCGGAGCCGAGATTGTCGGGGTGTCGCGCGACGACGTCGCCTCGCACGACAAGTTCCGCCTGAAGCACAACCTGCCGTTTCCGCTACTCGCCGATACCGACGAGACCTGGTGCCGCGCGTTCGATGTGATCGGCGAAAAGATGCTGTACGGAAAATCCCATATCGGCGTCATCCGCAGCACCTTCCTCATCGACGCCGACGGCCGCATCGTCGAAGAATGGCGCGGCGTGCGCGTGCCTGGTCATGCGCTGAAAGTACTGGAGCGCCTGACCCGCAAGTGATCGTCATACTGATCTGCTATCCATTGCGTCACTCCGCTCGCGGCGCGCGCCGCGCCGGTTCCCTCCTCCTCCGCTACGAGAATCCTGCATGACCCGAGGCAAGCGCATCTACGCGCTCGATACGAACGTGCTGATGCACGACCCGACCGCGCTGTTCCGTTTCGAGGAACACGATGTGTTCCTGCCGATGACGGTGCTCGAAGAACTCGACGCGGCGAAAAAAGGCACTTCGGAAACGGCACGCAATGCGCGCCAGGTCAGTCGTTTCATCAACGAGCTGATCGAGAATGGCAACGGTCGTCATATCGAAGATGGCGTCGAGCTCAAGCATCCGCACGGCCTGCAGCTCGACAAGAACGCTCGCGGACGGCTCTACTTCCAGACGTTGACGCTGAATGCGACGGCGACCAAGGGCGGCAAGCGGCCGCTGCCGGACAACCAGATATTGGCCTCGATTCTGGCGCTCCGCGAACAGCTTCCGAAGGTGCCGGTCGCGCTCGTATCCAAGGACATCAACCTTCGCATCAAGGCGACGATCTATGGCATCGCCGCAGAGGATTATGAAAACGATCGCGCGCTCGACGATTTCAACCTGCTCTACACCGGGCTCGCCGAGTTGCCGGTGGATTTCTGGGATCGCCATGGCGAGCTGCGTTCGTGGTCCGAGCGCGGCCACACGTTCTACGAGGTCAAGCGCCGCAAAGACGAAGACTGGTACCCGAACCAGAACCTCTATCTTCCGGGCGACGACGACATTGAGCTCCGCGTACTGCGCCTGGATGGCGGCAAGGCGACGCTGCAGATCGTCGATGATTTCCGCAGCGGCTCGCACACGGTCTGGGGCATCTCCGCGCGCAACCGCGAACAGAATTTCGCGCTCAATGCGCTGATGGATCCAGACATCGATTTCGTCACGCTGCTCGGCACCGCCGGCACCGGCAAGACGCTGCTCGCGCTGGCGGCCGGGCTCGCGCAGGTGATGGATCAGCAACGCTACCGCGAAATCATCATGACGCGCGCCACGGTTTCGGTCGGCGAAGACATCTGTTTTCTGACCGGCACAGAAGAAGAAAAAATGAC
>Ga0157372_10007260_pt1 | contig 11799 bp, 3 predicted proteins | sample C55metaG_FD_115307 | JGI IMG/M metagenome (GOLD analysis project Ga0157372, IMG submission 115307) | Corn rhizosphere microbial communities from Kellogg Biological Station, Michigan, USA - C5-5 metaG | ecosystem: Host-associated > Plants > Roots > Rhizosphere > Soil | place: USA: Michigan...
CTCTGGAAAACATTTACCGCCGGGTCCAGCGTACGATGCACCAGCAACTCGCTTCCCCAATCGAACAAATTGCTTTCACTGGGATCCATGTGCGCGGCCGTCTCGTATTGATTTTCGGCTGGGACAAATTTCCCGTCCCGCTCTTCAATTTCCCCCAGCACGTTGTGCAGTTCAGCAGTGTCTTTTTGTTTCAGCAGATCCTGAATCAAATTTCTGCCGTCATCCAGCTTGCCTGTTTTTGCGTAAGCAAGCGCCAAATCATAACCATTGTCGTAAGCGGCGGAATTAATTTTCTGCGCTTTTTCAAGATACGGGACCGCCTCCGTCAGCTTTCCTGCAGCCAAGTAGATTTCGCCAAGGTTATGGTTGGTGTCGTAGCTGGCAGGATCAAGCTCAACTGCTTTTCTGAATTCCGTCTCCGCCGTCGCCACCTTTCCCAGATGGACCAGGTTAGTTGCAAGGTTTGTCCGGGCTTCCGCTGATTCCGGCTTCAATCGCACCGCCTTCGCCAGATGATCGTTGGCCTTTGATTCCTGTGATTCGGCGGCGTAGACCATCCCTAACAACTCATGTACATCAAAGCTCTGCGGCACTTGGCGCGCCAGTTCTTCTAACTGCTCAGCCGCTTGCGCATAATGTCCAGAATTGTACTGCGACAATGCTGCCTGAAACGCGCTATCTAGCTTTTGTGTTTGATCAGATTCGGCGGCGATAACCGGCATATGTCCCGCCAGGATGAGAAAGATAAATAGCAGCCGGTAACGTTGGATCACAGCACCCGTATGTTAGCACCGCGGGGAAGCGCAGAGTACGCCGTAAAGGGTTTGTTGTGGGAAAGGCGTTGGCTGACGCCCTCCCCGCAACTCTGCCGCCATCAGAAGTACAATTTCAGCGCAAACTGGATTTCTCGCGAGTCAGAGGGAGCATCGCGCGTCGATCCAATTTCGCCGAACGTTGAAGTCGTGAAGTTGTTTGCGCCGGACACCGCGACAACGCCGTTGCCGCCGAATCCAGGATAGTTGAAGTTCGGATGATTCAGAATATTGAAGAACTCGGACCTGAACTCCAGGCGAGCCCGTTCCGTGACCTGGAAATTCTTGAACAAAGACAAATCCAGGCGATGGAAACCAGGGCCTTCAATTTGCGACGGTTGAGTGCCGCCAAGAACGCCCGCCCCTGGAATGTTGACGCACCCGGTTGGTTTTCCAGGTGTTCCAAGTTCGCAAGGCTGAGCAAACGCTGCCGCATTCAGCATTCCTACGTTCCCATCCGCAGTCTTGTGGAACGAAGTCCTTGGGTTCTGCCCCGGCACAACAAACGAATAGCAGTTAGTTCCCGAAGTGGTAGCCGAGGGACAATCCAATTTAAATGGCTGCCCACCTTGCAGCGTGGTGGCCCATACCAGAGCCCATCCCCCTAATAGTCCGTTAGATACGCCGCTGGCATCGCCCATAAACCTTTTGCCTTTGCCAAACGGTAGCTCGTAACTGCCGCTGAAATGCACCACGTTTCGAATGTCGAAATTCGCCAAACCATAATCGGCATGAATTCCGAGACCCGGTACATAAGCAGCGCGGTAGCCGTTGCCGGCGAAGCCATTCAACAGATCAAGAGCGTCCGAACGAACTTTTGAGTAGGTGTAGGCAAGCAAGAAGTTGAGGCCCGTGGAGAATTTCTTTTCCACGCTGGTTTGCAGGCCGTGATAGTAGCTGCTGCCCTGGGTGGTCGCGTAGCTAGCGTTTTGCCCAAAATCCGGGAAAGGTAATCCACCCTTAGACGCGGGCAGAGGGCCGCCTGATGTACCGGCGAGTATTTTCGAACCTGTAAGTGTCGTGTTTGGCGGTAGAAGGGCAGTCGGGTTGTTGGAGCCCGGGAACACTTCCAGATGGCGTCCAAAAGTTCCTACGTACGCTGCTTGGACAGACATAGAGGGGGTCAGTTGATATTGAATGGTTAAATTGTCGCCGATCGAATACGGCGTTTGATACGCAAATTGGATCCCGCGCAACTGTAGACCTTGCGCGTTGACTGTAAGTGGGTCGAGCGGAATGCAACCAAAGCCGGTTTCCAGAGTTGGACCACCCGTCGGCGTGGCAGCGCTGCAGCCGGCGAATTGGTTGATCGGAGTAGAGTCATTTTTCTGCTGGAACTGGAATGAAAATTGAAACGGATAGTTCTCACCTAAGTTTGGAGAATACCCGCGGTTCTCAAATCCGTTGTAGAACATTCCTGCTCCACCACGAACCACAAGTTTCGGCGTCACCTGGTACGCAAAACCAAATCGCGGGGCAAAATTGCTGGTCTGTGATGTGCCCAATCCCTTGCCGTACTGCTTGGTAATTGCCAGCCCAATCCCGTCCTGCGCTAGCAGGTCGTTGAAACTGGTAGTACAAGCGCACGAGGAGTTAGTCGAGAGTTGAAATGCCCCGGCACTTGGCGGAATCAGGTACAAAGGCGCGCCGCCGGGAGGCCCAAAGGGAACGAAGTTGGCCTGCTTGCCGAAGTGGTCATACACCAACCCAAAGAAGTCCCAACGTAATCCTAGGTTAAGGGTCAAATTCGAAGAAACTTTCCAGTCGTCTTGAATGTAATTACCGTAATAATTCTTGCCATTATCACTTAGGGAAATATTCGATGCAAATTCATTGTTGGGGCCGCCAACATACGGGCAAGTGGTACCGGCGGGAAGCCCGCAGGGTACGGTGTTCGCTGTCGGAGTTAGCAAGAATTGCGCACGGCCTGTATTGCCGCCACCGACATTGGGAACGTCCGTGTAGGTCCCATCAAAGTTGAATTGTCCGCGCGACCACGGTGGCTGCAAGGTCGAAAACTTAACATGCTGATATTCGAAACCCATCTTGAACGTGTGCTTGCCATAAATCTTTGTGAAGTCGTCATTGACCTGGATCGTGGAGCTGACTTCATCGGAGGGCAGGAAGGAGTTGCCGCCCAAGGTTTGCAGGCCGTTAATTCCAAACGCCGGAAGGCCCCCGTTTTCGTGTACTTGAGGAATTCCCTGAATTCCAAAGCTCCCTGGAAGACCGCTCAGGTTATTGGCTTCTGGAATATTTCGCGTTGTGTGCAGGTAATTTAATCCGACCCGCGCAACGTTCACCGTAGTAGGCGAGATTGTATGCGTCCAAACCAAGGCACTCTGTTGTGCCAATGCTGTCTGATTGCCCTGGAAGAATCCACCGCCATCGGCTACGCCTCCGAAAATGCTTGGGATGAGTTGGGGATCGTCGGCCAAACTGAAGCGATAGAAGATCTGATCCTTTTGGCTGAAGTCCAAATCAAGACGGGTATCGAAAGATTGGCGATTTTCTCTCAATACCGGAGAAGCCGTGTAGTTTGAGAACAAGCCGCTGCTGGTGGGAAGTGGATACAGATTCAGTAGAGCGATAGCGTTGGGATCTAGTCGGTTCGCTGGAATGATGTTTCCAGGAAATGGGTCCCTAACAAACCCGCTTCCGCCGACGCGAGTCGTTGCTGGGTCAAAAATCGTCCCCTTCGGAAACGTTCTGTTCAGCGCGTCAGTACTGGTTCCGGATTGTCCGGTAATCAAGTCACTAAAGTCTGTGTATCCGCTATTCCGCTCCGCTACCGTCGGCACCGATCCCGTCTGAATTGTTCCTTGCCGACGCCTTAGGCCTTCATAATCACCGAAGAAAAATACTTTGTTACGCCCATCAAATACGTGAGGAATCACAACCGGGCCACCGATCGTAAATCCGTATTGGTTCTGGCGAAGTTCGCCCTTCTGTGTTTGCCACTGCCCGGCAGCGTTCTGGGTATGCTCGAAGTAGTCAGCCGCATCCAGTTTGTCGTTGCGGAAGAATTCCCACACATCGCCGTGGAACTGATTCGTGCCCGACTTAATTGTGGCATTCAGCACTGCCGCACCGGAACGCCCGTACTCCGCACTGAAATCTGTCGTTTGCACTTTAAATTCCTGAACCGCATCGACGGGAGGAAGAACTACGAAGTTGGTGCCGTTCAGAAAGTCAACTGTATCGGAATTGTTGTCCACACCGTCGAGCATGTAGTTGTTTTGCGCCGGACGGAAGCCATTGGCAGAGAATGCGCCCGTGGATGCGTTGCCCCGAGTGTCCGATTGCGGCGAGTTCACGCCTTGTACCAATTGAGCGAGGAAGGTGAAATTGCGTCCATTCAGCGGAAGCTGATTCACGCTGCGCTGATCAATGACCTGGCCGACGGATGCGTCCTGGGTCTGCAACACCGGGGCGGCGGCCGTGACTTCCACCGTTTCGGACGTACTGCCCGCTGTCAGCGTGAAATTAATTAAGACATTGGCGCCGACATCGACCTTTACCTCCGTCTGGCTGACCGTCTTAAAGCCTTGCGCACCGACGTCAAGCTTGTAAGTGCCGATCCTAACTGGCGAAAACTTATAGCTCCCGTCACTTCCCGTGGTCGTAGCGAGAGCGCTACCGGTCCCGGGATTCGTAAGAGTGACCTTGGCTCCGCTAACCACTGCGCCCGAGGGATCCGAAACTACCCCCGTGATCGAGCCGGTATCAACTTGCGCTTGCGCGACGGTTGCTAACAGCAGAGCGGTGACCAACATCGCTAATACGGCTTTTAGCGTGCAAGATGAGATGCCAACTCGCTTCATGACCTTCCTCCTAAGTCTTCGGCTCGAATGCTCGGGATTCTCGAGCTCGATTACCGACAAAGCGACCGCAAGGCCGGCGCGCGCAGAGCGCGACGTCAGCCCCTCTGAATCTTGAAATTTTGATCGTTGATTTCGACGCCTAAACCCCCACGAACGGATGAACCGCTTAACCCACGAAAAACCTGTTAACCGTTTAACCCGCCAGCCAAATCGCTTAACCGTTTAATCTCGCTGGTACTAAACGTGTTTGCGAGTGTTATCACGCGCAAATATCGATTGTCAAGCAAATTTTTGTCGGCTATACTCACCTCGCTTCTGCACCAAAATGACGCTCACCATCCGTGATGTCGCGAAAGCCGCAGGGGTATCGACCGCTACCGTCTCCAATGTCCTGAATAAAACCGGGAAGGTTGGACGCAAAACTCACCGAATGGTCGTCACCGCAGTGAAGCGTCTGGGCTATGTTCCAGATGCGCACGCGCGGCACCTGGCCTCGCGCGATCGCCACCGCACTTTGGGAATCATCGTCTCCGATATTGAAAATCCATTTTTTCCCGAAGTCATCAAGGGATTTGAATTGCGCGCTCAGCAATTGGGTTACGACGCGATTCTGAGTGACACCAATTACGATCCGCGGCGCACTCGCCGGGCGGCTGAACGAATGATGGAACACAAAGCCCGCGGTGTCGCCATCATGACCTCGGAGATCAGCCTGCGCCTGATTCACGAATTAGCCCGCAGAAAGATTGCTGTCACATTTCTCGATCTTGCTCCGACCCGCGCTTACATGAGCAATTTGCGAATCGATTACGCCTCGGGTGTGGACCAGATCGTTAAGCACCTTTACGATCTTGGTCACCGGCGCATTGCCTTCGTCGCCGGAAGGGAGGGGCTGAAATCGAACGTCGCCCGCTTGGAAGCCTACGAAGATTGCATGCGCGTTCTGGGATTGGAACCCGGACCAATATTGCCCGGCGACTTGCGCTTCGAGGGGGGCATGTCCGCCGGGCTTGCAGTAGCTAAATTGACGCCTCGGCCGACTGCGGTTATGGCCATTAACGATCTTACCGCGGTCGGCGTGATCAAAGGTTTAATGAATGCCGGTTGCCGTGTACCTCAGGATGTGTCGGTCACGGGATTCGATAAAACCAGACTCGCGGAATACAGTAATCCGTCTATCACCACGGTCGATATTCATCGCGAAACTCTGGGCCGAATCGCCGCCGATGCTTTGCACGAGCTTTCGAATTCCGCAACGCCGAATGGCAAGGAATACCAGATCGGAGCGGAATTGATCTTAGGAGAATCTTCCGGGCCTGCTCCCCTCTTCGAGCCTTGATAAACTCTTCGGCGGTACACTTCTCGAACACTAATGCTGGCTTAATTGCCGCAATTTTTCAGGATGTCTGCTCCCAAGAACAATCTCTGCCGGCGAACCTTCCTTAAAGGAATGCAGCTCGCGCCCGCGCTTTTCCTGCCGTCGCCGATACGACTCCTGGGATGGTCTTTCTCTTCTTCAATGCCGAGTTCACCGTCTCGCGATTTCCTGTTCGCCGACCTTCGCGTCACACCGCATTATCCCGCGAGTAACCCACTCGATGAAATTCTTCGCCAGGTAATTCCCGGCGGCGATGAGTACCCGACCGAAAAGTACGCATTCGAAATTCTCGCAATCCTGGACGAATGGAGCAAAGCTCTGAAGACGTCTACTTCTGCGCTTGGCAGCGTCTTGGAAAGATTTATCGATCCCACCTTGAAAGCCACGCCCCTCGCGGGGATTGAACAACCCGCCATACGCTCGAAGTATGGCATTGATGTTTGGCGTAGAAACTTTCCGGCCGAGCTACTGTCCGGGCGCACACAGTTTCTTGACCAACTCACCCGTTACCGCGCTGGCTTCTCTAGTCTCGACACTGCCGAGTTCGAAATTACTGCTATTGAGCAGATCAAAGATTCACCGCTAATGGTGAACGCCGAACTGCGTTACGAATTTGTTGGCGCTCACAAGAGTGGCGGCCGTGAACAACGAATTGGCTATTGGAAGACTCAATGGATTCACGCCGAATCCGAAGTTTGGCAACTAACGAAGTGTGAGGCCACCAGCGAAACCGTCAGCCGCGCGCATGGACCGGTTTTCGTCGACATTGCCTCTCAAGCGCTTGCGCCCGTCGAATCCTACAAAGCTCAGATGTTGCGTGGCAATGATTATTGGCGCACTGTCCTTGATGGCGCTTGCGGAATCGACGTGTACGGAAATAACGGCGTCGCTGTCGGAGACTTCAACAATGATGGCTTCGACGACATCTACATTTGTCAGCCCGCTGGACTGCCCAACCGTTTGTATCGTAATAACGGCGACGGCACCTTCGCCGACGTGACCGAACAAGCCGGCGTGGATGTTTTGGATTCCTCTTCCTGCGCGCTGTTCGCAGATTTCGAAAATAAAGGGCTCCAGGATCTCCTCGTAGTTTGCGAAGGCGGCCCTTTGCTTTTTCTGAACCAGGGAAATGGAAAATTTAAACTTAAGTCCGACGCTTTCAAATTTTCGCGTACTCCGCAGGGAACCTTCACTCATGCCGCCATCGCAGACTACGATCGCGACGGACGCCTGGACGTTTATTTTTGCCTTTACAACTATTATCTCGGCTTGGACCAATATCACTATCCAGCGCCGTACTTCAACGCCCGCAACGGGCCGCCTAACTTCCTTGTTCACAACCAGGGCAATGCCACGTTCGAGGACCGGACGGAAGCGGCTGGTTTGAATGTCGACAATGACCGCTACAGCTTTGCCTGTGCGTGGGGTGATTACAACTCAAATGGCTTGCCCGATCTTTACGTCGCCAACGATTTCGGCAGAAACAATCTATACCGCAACAATGGGGAGGGCACTTTCACAAGGGTGTCGACCGAAGCTGGCGTCGAGGACGTCGGCGCCGGCATGAGCGCCTGCTGGTTTGATTTTGATGGCGACGGCCGTCAGGACATTTACGCCGGCAACATGTGGTCTTCCGCCGGAATGCGCGTTACCGATCAGAAGAGTTTTCACGGACAGGATCCCGAAAGCGTTCGTGCTCTTTATCGCCGCCACGCGCGCGGCAATTCTCTGTATCAAAATCAGGGGAACGGACGATTCAAAAATGTGAGCGCGCCTTCGGGAGCTGAGATCGGGCGCTGGGCTTGGTCTTCCGATGCGTGGGACTTCGATCACGACGGCCGTCCCGATCTCTACATAGCCAATGGCTACATATCCGGACCCAATTCTCCGGATCTCGCAAGTTTTTTTTGGCGTCAACTGGTCGCGAAGTCGCCGGAGAATTCTTCTCCTTCACCCAACTACGAGCACGGGTGGAACGCCATCAACGAACTGATCCGTTCCGACGGTAGATGGAGCGGTTATGAGCGAAACATTGCGTACCTCAATAACGGCGATGGCACATTTTCAAATGTCTCCGGCGTGGTTGGCTTGGACTCTGTCGACGACAGCCGTTCCTTCGCTCTTGCAGATCTCGATCACGATGGCCGGCTCGAAGTCGTTCTTAAGAACCGCACCGCTCCTCAACTCCGCATTCTGCGCAACGTGATGAGTGAGATTGGAAACTCACTCGCGTTTCGCCTGCGCGGCACCAGGAGCAATCGCGATGCGATCGGTGCTGCAGTAACCGTCGAAGCCGGCGAGCTGCGCCAGACAAAATATCTGCAGGCCGGTTCGGGCTTTCTTTCGCAGCACAGCAAAGAACTGTTTTTTGGAGTGGGCGATTTTGCCGGTGCAGTTCGCGCAACCGTCCGCTGGCCGAGCGGGTTAATTGAAAACTTCGCCCAACTGCCGGTGAATCATCGAATAGAGATTGACGAGGGCGAGAACAATTTCAGTGCGCAGCCGTACTCGCGGTCACTCTGGTCGCACAGCGCGGCCAACATCTCGGAGAAATTAGAGCCGCTGCCTTCTTCCTGCGAGACCTGGCTCGTTGAGCCTTTGCCCGCACCCGATTTTTCTCTGCCCGATGTCTCTGGGAACACGTGGCAGTTGCGCTCCGTGCTCGGAAATTCCGTCCTGCTGAATTTTTGCGCAAACGACTCCGAGGGTTCACGTGAACAACTGAGGCTATTCCAGGAACACTACGCCAGTCTTAATTCCTCTGTACACATCACTGCGGTAAATATCAACGAAAGCGGGTCGCGCGCGCCCACGGAAGAACTCCCATTCCCGGTTCTCATTGCTACTCAGGAAGTTATCGGCATATACAACATCGTTTATCGATACCTTTTCGATCGCCGCAGGGACCTCCCGCTTCCCGCATCATTCCTGATTGATGATCACGGCAATCTCGTGAAGCTGTATCAGGGTCTCGTCCATCCTGATCAGGTGCTCAACGACATTCGATCTCGACCCCACACTCGTCAAGATCGAATCCGAAAAGCGCTTCCCTTCCCAGGCAAGCTTTACCAAGGTGATTTCCAGCGCAACGCGTTTACGTATGGAGTGGCTTTTTTTCAGCGTGGATATCTTGATCAAGCCGCGGAATCATTTCAGCATGCTATCGCTGCCAAGCCCACAGATGCCGAGGCATATTACAACCTGGGAACACTTTATCTGCGGCGAAGTGATCCTAAGCAGGCACGACAGAATCTTGAGCAGGCGGTGGCGCTCCGGCCAAATCATCCCGAGGCTTGGAACAATCTCGGCATGCTTTCGGCGCAAGAAGGCGATCCCGAACAAGCCATTCGCAATTTCAAACAGTCATTAACACTGAAACCCGATTACGTCATTGCAATGGTCAACCTGGCAAACCTGTACCGCCGTCAACACTCTTTTGATGAAGCGACAAAACTGTTGGAGCGGGCATTGCAACTCGAGCCCAATGATCCGGAAGTGAACTACAGCGCGGGTATGCTGTACGCGCAGCAGGACCAGATTCCGCGAGCGGAACAGTATTTACAGAAAGCCATTAGCCTTCGACCGGATTACACTGACGCCCTCAATAATTTAGGGGTCTTGTTTGTACGTGAGCAGCGTTATCCGGAAGCCGAAAACCAATTCAAGATCTGCATTTCCTCCGCTCCTAAGTACGATCAGGCCTATCTTAATCTCGCACGCCTTTATGTGATTCTCGATCGCAAGCCCGAAGCCCGTGAAATTTTAGAGGCGCTGCTGCGCCAGCAACCGCAACACCGGTTGGCCCAGCAAGCGCTGGAAATGCTACATTGAGCGTGTTTATCCCGATGTTGAATGGGCCCTCATTCCGTCATTGTTTCGTCAGATCAAGCAGTCGGGCATTGCTCACGGTCCTTCTGACCGCTTCTATATCCCTGCCATCAACTAGCCTGGCGCAGCAGTCTACTCATCACCCCGCACCTCATCAGGCAAAGCCGAAAGCTGAAGCATCGCCAGCCATTCTCGAAACACAGAATTTACTCGCCCAAGGTCGGCTGGATGAAGCTAAACAAAAAATCCAGGAGGAAATCAAAGCTGATCCCAATAGCGTGGAAGGCTACAACCTGCTCGGAATTATTTTAAGCAACCAGAAAAACTTTCTGGATGCTCTGGACGCTTTTCAGCAGGCGCTTCGGCTCAATCCACAATCCGTCAAGACTCACAACAATCTTGCAAATTTTTATCTTGCGGAAGGCAAGCCGGACCTTGCGGAAAATGAGTTCAAGTCTGCATTGGTTCTCGCGCCTGCGGACCGCGATTCCAACTACAACTACGGGCTGTTCCTGCTCTCGAGGGGATCACCGTCGCCTGCAGTTATTCATCTTTTGAGGGTTCATCCGCCGACAGTTGAGTCGCGATTTCATCTGGTGCGGGCATATTTTGAATTGGGAAAAACCGCCGAAGCGTTGAAAGTAGCCGACGCGCTTTCCGCCGAGCGAAAAGATGATGTGCAACTGCACTTCACCCTCGGAATCCTGCTCGCGTCCGAAAAGCAATACAAGACTGCCCAGCTCGAACTGGAAAAGGCCAACGCCCTTCAGCCTGAAACCTTCGAGATACTTTTCAACCTTGGGCAAACTTACTTACGCGCTGGCGATTACTCGAAAGCCGAACTAACGCTGAATCGGGCATTAAAACTCAAGCCCGATTCGCCTGACGCTCTGTATTTGCTGGCGCAGGTCTATTCAGATCAGGCACGACCGGTAGATGCCTTGGAGTTGCTGGTACGCGCCCATAAACTCGCGCCCCAAAATACCGACATCATCTTTCTGATGGCCCGCGTCAGCATGACGCAAAATTACTACGAGGATGCCATCCCGCTGCTCGAAGCTGGCCTGACCATCGCCTCCACACGTGCTGACCTGCGGGCGGCGCTGGGCGAAAGTTATTTCATGTCCGGAAAGACAGAAAAGGCAATTGACGAATTCAAAAAACTGGTCGAGGTTGATCCCTCGGCCGGCTCCTACGCTTTTCTCGGACTCTCTTATCGCCATCTCGGCAGATTCGACGAGGCCCGAAAATATTTTGAAGAAGGACTCAAGAAAGATCCGCATAATGCCGCATGCTTATTCAATGTCGGCTACATTGAAGAGCGCCAGGGAAACTATGCGGCCGCCGAACGGCTATTCGAGCAGGCCCTGCGATCTAATCCGGATTTCGAGGATGTCTTGCTCGAGCTTGCCAATCTTCGCACCCGCGACAAAAAATTCGCGGAAGCTGCGGACCTGCTAAGAAAATACGTCAAGGTCAGCCGCGACCCGTCCGCCGGATATTACAAACTGGCGATGGTTGAACGCAGCATGCATCAAACCGCCGCGGCCCAACGTGACTTGAATGTTTTCCAATCACTTTCAAAAAATTCGGCGACCGGACCCTATCCGTTTCAACATCTTTTCGATTATTTAGAAAATCGGTCGCAGTTGACATCTCGACAACGCACTCAGCTCGATGTGTCGGAACTCACTGCGCAAATCCAAAAAAACCCGGGTCAGCCGCAGGATCTTTACTTGCTCGCCGAAACCTACTTGAAGCTGGGTGAACGCGATGAAGCCGGAAAAACCATCGCGCAACTTGATCAGGTAAGCGCAGATGACTACCGTACCCAGACTGGGGTCGGTGTGCTGCTGGCCCGATATCACCTTTACGACGAAGCGATTCGCCATTTCCAAAACGCGCTTCACGCCAATCCGGATTCCGATGACATCAAGTTCGACTTGGCTGACGTCTA
>Ga0157372_10007261_pt1 | contig 11796 bp, 8 predicted proteins | sample C55metaG_FD_115307 | JGI IMG/M metagenome (GOLD analysis project Ga0157372, IMG submission 115307) | Corn rhizosphere microbial communities from Kellogg Biological Station, Michigan, USA - C5-5 metaG | ecosystem: Host-associated > Plants > Roots > Rhizosphere > Soil | place: USA: Michigan...
GGGACGCCGCCGGGCCGGTAATCGAACCCGTTGTTCCCCTCGACGCCGATCTCGAGCTGCGCGAGGACGTTGCCGCTGCCGAGATTGGTGGGGAAGCCCCGGTCCGCGAGGTCGGGATTCGTCTCGCCCTGCTCGAGGTCGGAATAGAAGAGCATTCGCGTTCCCGCACCTGTCGCGCCGGTCAGGTGACCGGCGTTGTCGGTGAAGCGCAGCCAGTCGCTGATCGGGCCGCCCGCGATCTCGGCGAAGCTGACGTCGCCGGCGACCACGGGCTCGGGCAGCATGTAGGTCAACGCGAGCTGCTGGCCGACGCCGACCGCGACCGACGGATCGGGCGCGAGGACACCGGCCAACGTGGTGACGGGCCCGCCGTTCACCTGAATCGTCGCGTGGCCGTTCTCGTCGAAGCGGACGAGAAACGGCCCCGCAGGCGTCAATGCAGAGAGGCCGGGAGCAGGCGTCGTCTGCGCAGCAGCGCCCATGGGCAACGCCGCGAGAAGACTGCCGACGACGGCAGTCATTCGGAGAATCGGAAGACCTCTTGGTTTCATGTCGGCTCCTTCCGGAACACTCGTTGTGCCCGGCTCACCGCGCGGAACCACGCACCGGCTTCCGCAGCCGGGTAGCTCGGAGCGGCCGCACAGCGGCAGACACTGCGCTCGCAGCTGCGGAGCTCGGTTCCGCTGCGATGCCGTCGACTCGAAGCGCTGTCAACTCTAGAAACGCGCCGCGAGGTGTCAATGCCGACGCCGCCCGCACCCCCGCGATCGCGGGAGTACCCGATCGGGTAGTCCGACAATCCGTGCGATGCAGGCTTCTCCTTCGATTCGTCAGCGCATGGTCATGCTCGTGCTGCTCGGCAACTTCGGCGGCGCAGTTCTGACGTTCATCTATTTCCACGAGGTCGACCCGGTCGCGGGCGGCATCGACATCGGTGCTGCCGAGCTGGCGTTCTTCGCGTTCGGCTTTTCTCTGCTGTCCGTCGTCGCGCAGCTCGCGAGCTCGCGCTGGATGCGACCGATCAACCAGGCGCGCATCGAGTCGCCGGCCCGCGCCGACGCCGGCGTCGCGCGCCGCCGGGCACTCTTGATGCCTGCGTTCATGGCGCTGCTGACGTTCACCGGTTGGGCGGCCGCCGGGCTGCTATGGGGCGTGCTGTGGCCGTTGCTGGCCGGCACCTTCGCGCTCGAGCCCGCACTGCGTCAGCTGTTCGGCATCACCTTTGTCAGCGGCATCTTCGTCGCCGCGTGCATGTTCTTCGGCGTCGAGCGCATCTGGCGCGCCGAGCTGCCGCGTTTCTTTCCCGCGGGCGACCTCAGCGCGGCGCGCGCGCCACCGCTGCGGGTGCGGCCGCGGATGCTTGCCGTGCTCCTCATCGTCAGCCTGTTGCCGATGGCAGTGCTCGCGATCGCAGCGCTCACGCGGGCGCAGGCACTGCTGCACGCCGATGCCGCGGCGTCGGCAGCGATCATCCGCAACCTCATCGCCGTCATCGCGGTGCTCGGGGTCGGCGGCGTCGTCGTGTGCGTGGGACTGGCGACGCTCGTTGCGAGCAGCATCGCCCGGCCGCTGCGCGATGTCCAGCGCGCGATGCTGCAGGTGCGCGACGGCGCGCTCGACGTGCGCTGCGCGGTGGTGTCGAACGACGAGATCGGCTCCGTCGCCGAAGGCTTCAACGGCATGGTCGACGGCTTGCGCGAGCGCGAGCGCATTCGCGAGACGTTCGGCCGCTACGTCAGCCCCGAAGTGCGCGACGAGATCCTCGCCGGGCGCGCCGATGCCGGCGGCGTCCAGCACGAAGTCACGATCCTGTTCGCCGACCTGCGCGACTTCACGCCCTGGGTCGAAGCCACCCCGGCGCATGAGGTCGTCGCGGACCTGAACGCGTACTTCGGCGAGATGGAGGGTGCGATTCGCACGTGCGGCGGCCTCGTGCTGCAGTTCATCGGCGACGAAATCGAGGCCGTCTTCGGCGCGCCCGTGTCACGCGCCGGCCATGCCGACGCCGCTGTCGCTGCGGCGCGCGCGATGCGGACGCGGCTCGCGGCGTGGAACGCCGAGCGGCGATCGTCGGGCCGGCGCGAGCTGCGCCACGGCATCGGCATCCACACCGGAACGGTGATCGCCGGCAACATCGGCAGCGGCGAGCGCCTCTCGTACGCCCTGGTCGGCGATGCCGTCAACGTCGCCTCGCGCATCCAGTCGCTCAACAAGGAGCTCGGGACGACCGTGCTGCTGAGCGGCGCCACCTGCGCGAGGCTCGCATCGACGGCCGGCTGCACGCCGCTTCCCGAGATGCAGGTGAAGGGGCACCGCGCCGCGGTGTCGGTGTACGCGCTGGCCTAGGGCCTGTTCACAGGCCTTAGGCCGCACGCTTGCGATCGTTCTCGGCGAGCGCCTTGCTGACGCCGAGCGCGAGCTCGCTCGTGAGCCGCGTGACCTTGTCCGCCTGCGCGGTCCACGCGCGCAGCTTGAGGTTGAGCGTCGGCGGCGGCGCCACGTCGCCGAGCAAGACCTCCGGCGGCGGGTCGTCGGCGACGAGCCGGTTCGACTTCGCCGTGTCGACGAGAAGCGCGACGACGTGCTGGATGTCGTCGCCGGAGTTGACGGTGACCGGGATCTCGACGCCGCGCTTTCCCGCGCTCAACGTCCAGTTCTTGACGTTGTCGCTGATCAGCCTGCTGTTCGGGACGATCATTTCGGAGTTGTCCCACTGTCGGATCCGGCTCGCGCGGATGCCGATGCGCCGCACGATCCCGGCCGCGTCGCCGACCCGGATCTCGTCGCCGACTTCGATCGGCCGTTCGAACAGCAGGATCAGCCCCGAGATGAAGTTGTTGAAGATCGTCTGCAAGCCGAACCCGATGCCGACGCCGAATGCGCCGACCAGCACGGTGATTCGCGTCAGGTCGAATCCGGCCGCGCTCACGGCGAAGAAGAAGCCGATCAGGAGGATGGCGTAGTTGACCATCGCCGAGATCGCGTACGGCACGCCGCGCGGCAGCGAGAGCTGGGGGAAGACGTCTTCCTCGAGGGCGAAGCGGACGATCCGAGAGAGCACGAACGCCAGCCAGACGACGAGGAAGAAGACGATCACGTCGCCCGCCGAAATGCGCAGCGAGCCGAGGGTCAGCTCGGCCCCCAGCAGGTCGCCGGCGACACGAAACACGGCGGCGCGCAGCGTGAAGAACTCGAGCGTCGCCGTCACCCACACGGCTGCGACGACGAAAAGCGCGAGCCGGCGCAACTTGTGGCGAATCCGCGGCCCGCGATTGCGCGCCATGTGGAGCAGGTTCAGCGGACGGAAGCGCAGCGCGAACGCGACGAAGGCGTCGAAGATCCGGAAGACGACGTACAGGACCACGGCCGCATAGAGGCTGCGCAGCACTCCGCCGCCGAGCAGCGTCGAAAGGTTCACATAGCCCAGCACGTTCGCGACGACGGCGATGGCGAAGAACGGGAGAACGACGAGCGAGCCCATGCGGACGATCCGGTAGACGTGCCCGCGCCGCATGTCCTCGGGCGGCGGCTCGCGTCGGAGCCGCGTCGCATGGAACCAGACGAAGAACGCGAACCCGCCCAGCATCTCGAGCACGAAGAGCGGCCGGGTGAGGGGCGGCGCGCCTTCCGCGATCGCGCGCAGCTGATCGATGAAGAAGAAGACGACCAGCGCGTACAGCAGCGGATAGAGCGTGCGTGCGAACAGCCTCCGCAGGATGATCGCGGCGGGGACGAGCGCGATCGCACCGAAGATCGCGCTCAGGATCTGCGGCGTCTGCGGGTAGATGCGCGAGTTGGCGAGCAGCGCGAGGATGAGCGCGGTCGAGACGGGCAGCTCGAAGACGGTCGCCGGCTCGGCCAGCTGCGGATTCGCCTGGACGAGCGGCCGTGCCCGATGGCGCAGATAGAGCAGCGCCGCCGCGAAGAACACGAAGACGACGCCGTGCACGATCAGCCGATCGCCGTTGCGCGCGGCGAACGCGCTCAACCCCTGCACCTGCGCCCGGACCGAATCGCGGATGTTCTTGCGCGACCCCGTTTGCGTCCACAGCTCCGCTCTCCAGATCGGAGGGCCGTCCTGCACGAGGAGATGGCCGACGAGGGCATCGCGCCGTGCGGCGATCGTCTTCACTGCATCGTCGGCGCGGCGCTGTTGCTCGGCGACCCTGCTTTCGAGTTGCAGGACGCGCGACTGTTCGACCGCGATCGCCCGCCCTGCGCTGCCGACCGACGCCAGGATCGCTTCGGCGCGCGCACGGATTTCCGCCGGCGCTTCGGCGCCGCGCAGCTGCTCGAGCGTGTTCTGCCAGCGTTCGCTCAGCGGCCCGAGGCGGCCGAGGTCGTCTTCGAGCTTGCGCGCACGGGCACCGAGCCGATCTCGCCAGGGCGCGAGATCCTTCGTCAAGGTTCTCCAGTCCGCCTCGAAGCTCCTGAGCTTGTCGAGCGAGGTCGAGCCTTCGACGGTTTGCGCCGTCTCGTCGAGCCTGGCGTCGATCTCGTCGGTCAGCGCCGGCAGGTCGCGCGCGATCGCCTGCGTCGCCGGATCCGGCGACGCGTCGGCCGCGATCTCGCTCAGCGTCGAAGCAGCGCTCTCGGCCTGCCCGACGACGTCGGAGAGCGGAATCGCCGCGATCGGCGTGGCCGCGGACGCGCTCGCGGCGGCCTGCGCGGAAGTGCCTTGCGCCCACGCGGAAGAGGTCGCGATGCAGGCAGCAGCCAGCAAGGCGACGCAGCAGGTTGTTGTTCTTGTCATGTCGGATGGCGCCGGGCCTGGTGCGGCTCCTCTCGCGTTGTCGCACGACTCGGCTGACCCTGAGGTCGACCCGGTTGCGTGCCGCTGCCCCGCGCCGGCACCCGCGCAGCGAGAATCACGCTCGAGGGGCGATGAAACGGCGATGCAGCGAAACGACTTCCATTGGCTCCGACGCGCGGCCGTCGTCGCGCTCGTCGGGGCGGTCTGCGGCTGCAGCTCGCCGCAGCCGCCCCGAGACGCACCACGGGAGACGATCCCGTCCGTCGCGCCGAGCGCGCCGGACGATGTGCTGTCCGCCGACATGATCGCCCGCCTGAACCCGCAGATTTCCCCCGCGGTGGCGCGCGCGATCGAGTTCGTGCTGCGGCAGCCGTCCGACCATCCGCGAGCCGCCGTGCTGGACTTCTCCGCGCACTCGAGCACGCCGCGATTCCATCTCGTCGACCGGATGAGCGGGCGCGTGCTGCAGAGCTTCCGGGTGGCGCACGGGCACGCGTCCGAAGGCCCGCGCAACGACGGCTACGCGGAGGTGTTCTCCAACGTTCCCGACAGCAACACCAGCAGCCTCGGCCTCTACCGGACGGCCGAGACCTACATCAGCGCGGTCTATCCGGGGCTCGCGATGCGCATGGACGGCCTCTCGCCGACGAACTCGAATGCCCGGTCGCGATTCATCGTGATTCACGCGGCCAAGTACATGGAGCCCGAGCCGTCGAAAGGGAAGAAGGCGTGGCGACCCGGCCTCAGCGACGGCTGCTTCGTCTTCTCGAAAGCCGACCGCGACGCCGTCGTGTCGAGTCTCGAAGGCGGTGCGCTGATCTATGCCATCTACGAGAAGCCGTGAGGCGGGCGGTGCTCGGCATTAGCGCAAGTTCTTCGTCAGGAACGCCTCGACGCGCGTCCAGAAGTCGATCCGGTTGTCTGCCCGCAGCCAGCCATGGCCTTCGTCGCCATAGACGATCCACTCGGGCTCATGGCCGTTGGCACGAAGCGCCTCGCGCATGCGAATGCCGTGCTCGATTGGCACACGCCGGTCCTGAGCTCCGAATGCCAGGAAGATCGGTATCCGGATCTCGGCGGCACGTTCGGCCGGGGCGGCCTTTCTCAGCAACTCGGCATCCTTGACGGGGTCGCCAAGCAGCATCGGCGTTGAGAACTCGCGCATCTCACGGTCGTAGTCGTTCACCCAGCTGTTTGCGAACAACAATCTCGGATCGGTGACGGCGACGAAGGCAACGCCGCAGCGATACAGCTCCGGATACCGGATCGCTCCCATCAAGGTCGCGTACCCGCCGTAGCTGCCGCCGGCAACGCAGATCCGCTTCGGGTCGGCGATGCCCTTGCTGGCCGCCCAGCGCACGGCGTCGGCGACGTCGTCCTGCATCGTCGTCTCCCAGTTCTTCCAGCCCTTCTGGAAGTGGTCGAACCCAAAGCCCGTGCTGCCGCGAAACTCGGGCTCGATCACAACGAAGCCGCGCGACGCGAGAAACTGCGCTTCGGCGTCCCACTTCCATTGCGTCCCCCGCAACCACGGACCGCCGTGAACCAGGACGACCGCCGGCCGGGGTCGGTCTGTCTTCTGCGGAGGCGTCGTCACCCAGACCGGCAGGTCTTCGCCATCGCGCGCCTGGATGCGATGAAGGTCGAGGGTTGCCATCCGTCGCGCGTCGATCGCGGGCCGCACGCTGCCCACCGAGGCCCACTCGCGCGTCCTTTGACGGTAGATCCAGAACTCGCCCGGAGCGCGATCCGAAAACGAGTGCACGAGCACCGCGGCGTCGTCGGTACAGCGCTCGCAGCTGATGCGGTTGACCCGGCCCGGGAAGCGCTTGTCCGCGATTTCCTGCAGCGCCTTGCGATGCGCGTCGAACCAGATCGACGTCTCGGCGTCGGTCTGCATCCGAATGCCGACGACCTTGCCTTCGACGATCAGCAACCGACCCGAGAAGTCGAAGCCGGGGGCGGAAACGATGGGCTCCGATTCCGGAGAGTTGCTCTTGAAGTCGAAGCGTGTCAGCGCCGAGGTGGAATCCCGCTGCGACCTCGTCACGTACAGCGTATCCGAAGAGTCGACGGCGACTGGACGCCACGACAGCTTCAAATACGGCATGCGCGCGAGCGATCGCCACTCCCCGCCGGCCTTCGCGTGCCAGAAGAACTCGGCCATGCCGTCGCGGTAGACCGCTGCGACGCGGGCGACACCATCCTCGTCGAAGACCCAGCCACTGGTGTCTGCCGGGTAGCCGATGACGGTATCCGTGACGCGACCGGTCGTGACGTCGACCCGCTTCGGCGTGATCGAAACGATCTCGCCGATGTCATTGAACCGACGCTCTCCGGCGATCACCTCGTTGCCGCCGTTCGTCGGCACCGCAAGCAGGATGCTGCGCCAGTCGAGCGACTGCGAGGAAATGTGGGTGCCTGTTTGCGACCGGGCCCAACGCCAGGCCGGGTCGATGAGCACTCGCGATGGGCCGCCGTCGCGCCTGACCGAGGCGAGCCCTGAGCCGAAGCGCTGGTCGCCGCCGCCGGACTGCAGGTCGATGAGGTCGTACACCAGCCAATCGTCGTTGACCCAGCGAAAGGACCGGATGTCGACCCGGCGATCGCTCGCCACCACGACAGGCGTCTTCAGCTCGTCGGTGGCCAGCACTGCGAGCGCGAGTCGACCCTCTTGCCCGGGCACGGTGAGCGCGATGTGCTTGCCGGACGGCGAGATGCGAACGTCGCCGATCTCCGGCTGAGAGAAGAACGACGAGACGGGGATCGGTTCGTCTGCATACGCCGGCACGGCAACGCTTGCGAGAGCGACGACGAGCAGCGCGTGCAAAGGGCTGCGAACGCGAGCAGTACCGAACTGCATTGCCTGGCTCCTCAATGGCTGTTCATGATCTCACGGGGCATTCATGTTGAATGGGGCACCGAAATCCGGAACCCGCCCGTTGTCCAGCTCTCTGATCCATGTCCGCAAGGGATCCGGATCGGCAAACAGCGGGAACTCGAACGCGAGGATGGACCGGTCGGTCGCCTTCCAGAAACGCCGGATCGAGCTGAGATAGTCGGACGCGGCCTTGTACTCACCCACCTGCGCCAGCTCGCGCGCAAGTAGCAACGAGGGACCGAAGGTGTCCAGCTGAGGCGAGCCGGGCGTCTCGCCGGCAGCGTACAGATGGACGACCGCCTCTGCCTTGCGACCCCTCCGAAGTGCTGTCAGCCCCAGGATCACGTTCGCGTTGTGCACAGCGTTGCCGTAGTTCCAATTGCACGGGAACTGCTTGGCGGTTTCGAGGTACTCCAGAGCCAGCGATTCCGCCAGCGCGTAGTCGCCGTCCCGGTACGCAGCGGAGACTTGGCCGGAAAGATCGTAGAAGCGATCGAGCGCCGGCGAAGAGTAAGAGACACCGCCGTTCCAGCGCTGCTCCGGGGGCAGCGCTGCGTCATGACAGCGACGCGAAGCGTTCGCTGACGAACACGCGATCAAACATGCGGTTAGGAAGGCGAGTCGCAACTGCATGGATGTGACGCCCATGGACTGCACGAGGCCATCCGGTCGCGTGCGCCCGATACGTGAAGCGGCCGAGAACCGTATCCACCGCGCGCTTCTCTGCCGATCCCCCTTGGGGGCGATGCGCCGGCCCTCGAAGTGCTGCCATGCCGCCAACAATCGCCCACGACCTTCGTCGCACGGACAGTGGCGAATGGAGAGGCGTCGAAGGGAGAATACGCGCGAGGAAGTCAAAGCATGATCGACTTCAGGTCGCTGAGCAAATCGTACGGAGCCTTCGATGCGCTCCAGCCCTTGACCATGACGGTGCAGCGCGGCGAGGTCTTCGGCTTCCTGGGTCCGAACGGCGCCGGCAAAACGACCACCATCCGCATGATGATGGGCATTCTGGTGGCGTCCGCAGGGAGCGTGACGATCGGTGGCCTCGACTGTCACCGCGAGCGCGCCCAAGTACAAAAGCTCGTTGGCTATCTTCCGGACAACCCGGTTTTCTACGACTACCTGCGCGGGCGCGAGATCCTCCAGTTCGTCGGCGAAATGCATGCCTGCGCCGCGGCGAAGCGGCGCGACAAGCCGAGCTCTCGCTCCAGGAATGGGGTTTGACCGAGGCGACCGACGAATTCGCCGTCAACTACTCGATGGGCATGAAGAAGAAGCTCGGGTTGGCGTGCGCGCTGATGCACCGACCCGACGTGCTGATCCTCGACGAGCCCATCAATGGCCTCGATCCTCGCGCAGCTCGCGAGGTGCTGGACCGACTCAAGACGATCGCCGGAGAGGGTCGCACCATCTTCGTGTCGACCCACCTGCTGGACATGGCTGAGCGGCTATGTACCCGCATCGGCATCCTCGATCGCGGCCGCCTCGTCGCCGCCGGGACTGCGGCGGAGCTGCGCCGCGAGGGGACGACGTCGGAGTCGCTGGAAGACATCTTTCTGCGTTTGACCGAAGAGCCCAACGAGGCTCCGGGACTAGCTCCTCCGCGCGCCGCGTGAACGCGTCGGTTCTGCCCGCGTGGCGAGTCGCCTGGCTGCTGACGCGGCTGCGCTTGCGTCGCATGCTCAACCTGGCTGGCGCACTTGGCGAGGGCAAGAACAAGCGCAAGGGAACGCGGCGCAAGAAGCCGACCTCGCTGTTGCTGACGGCCGCCGTCGTGCTCGCAATGGCGGCGAGTTTCGGCAATCTCGCCCGCGACGCCGTCGTTCACCTCGGACGCCTGGTCGCTCACCGCCCGCTGGGCGTCGGGCAGGCCTTCAGCCCGGCCTTGGCCCATGTGCTGTCGGTCGAGGTGGCGCTGATCATGTTCGCCGGCACGCTGATGACTCTCGCGTCGCGCGAGCTGACGCGCGCCGATTGGGACCTGGAATGGCTGGTCACGCTGCCAGCCGAAACCGGCGCGTTGCTGTGGAGTCGCATCGCAGAGCGTACGGTCGCGAATTCCTTCGGCCTGCTGGCGCTATGGCCGACTTGCACCGTGCTCGCCTGGGAGGCGGGCTTCCGCTACAGCGCCCTCGCGGTTGCACTCGTCGCAACGCTGCCCTTGCTCTCCTTGACGGCGATGGCGCAGACGCTTGTCGACACCGGTTTGCGTCTGCGGCTCGCGCCGTCGCGGCTGCGCAACCTGCAAGCCCTGATCTCGATCGCCGGCATCCTCGTCTTCTATTTGGTGATTTCGCCAGGCATGCCGTTCGGAGGTCAGTTCCTTCTGCGGATCGCACAACACGTCCCCGACTGGATCCGCTGGAGCCCGCCGGGATTGATGCTGCAGGCCATCAACGCTTCTTCGCTGGCAGACGCGCTCTCCCGCTCCGCAATGCTCGCCGCGGAAGTGCTGCTGCTGCTCGTCGCCGGCATGCAAGTGCTGCGCACGTTCCTGGCTCACGGCGTTGCCGCCGCGGGAGCACGCGAGAGTGGCCGGGCCGCGTCGGCAAGCTCGAAGCGCAGGCTCACCGCGGTGGGCCATTCGGCGCTGCTGTCCCCGGTGCAGCGACGCGAGTTGACCCTGCTGGCGCGGGACCGCAATTTCATGGTGCAGACGCTGGTCCTGCCCGTGGTGATCATCGGCATGCAGTGGATGCTCAATGGCCGCGTGGACTCGGTCGCGCAGATCTGGTCCGACGCTCGGGCGGTCGCTGTCGGCGTCTTCGGAGTTGCCGCCTATGCGTTGATGCTCTCCGCGTTCCAGACGCTCGCCGCCGAAGGCGGTGCGCTGTGGCTGCTCTACACGTTTCCGCACCCGATCGAGGCGATCCTGCGCGACAAGGCGCGGCTATGGAGCGTGCTGGCCCTTGCATACCCGGTGATCGGCTTCGCCCTCCTTCTCGGGTTCGGCTCACAGGCGGACGTGGGCACGCTCGGGCTGATGGCCATGACTGTCCTGGGTGTCCCGATCTACTCGGTCATTGCCGTAGCGCTGGGCGTCTTCGGTTGCGACCCGCAGGCGAACGAGCCTCAACAACGGGTGAAGTTGACCTACTCGTACCTGTACATGCTCCTGGCCGGCCTCTATGGCTACGCGTTCTTCGCAGCTTACTGGTGGCAATCGCTGATCTTCATCGTGCTGTCCGTGCTCTTGGCCCAGGCGCTCTGGCAGAAGGCTCGAGACCAGTTGCCTTATCTGCTCGACCCCGTGGCGAGCCCGCCCCCGCGCATTTCGACCGCCGACGGTCTGATCGCTGCGATGCTGTTCTTCGTGCTGCAGATGATCACAAGCCTCGTGCTGTATTGGCAGGACGGACCGCCGAGTGGATCGGAGATCGCGCTCTCGTTTTCCGTGGCCGGGGTCCTCACGTACGCCGGCGTGCGCTACTCGCAGTGGCGGGCCAAAGTGTCGAACGTCCCAGCGCTGCTCGGATCACGCTGGCCGCACGCGTTGCGTGCCGGAGCGATCTTCGGGATCGTGGCGGCCGCTTCGGGCATCGCCTACCTGCAGGTCCTCGATGAACTCGGGCTTCTCGAACATGGGTCGCAGCACGCACGCTCAGGAAACGTCTTCTCGCTCGGCGGTTGGATGCTGCCCTTGGGGGTGCTCGCTGCACCCCTCTTCGAGGAGTTCATCTTCCGAGGTCTCATTTTCGGGGGGCTCCGCCGCTCCATGGATCTGCTGCCGGCCGCCGTTGCGAGCGCGGCGGTGTTCGCGATCGTGCATCCGCCGATGTCGATGATCCCGGTGTTCGTGCTGGGGCTCTGTGCTGCCTTGGCGTACGAGCGCTCACGCCTGTTGATCGCTCCGATGGTCGTGCACGCGATCTACAACGCTGCCGTCATCGGATGGCAGAGCTTGCCGTTCGCATCCGCTTAGGCTGCCTAGGCGCTATTGAATCACCTCGTCCGCGTGCGCGAGCAGCGACTGCGGGATCGCGAGGCCGAGCGCCGTCGCCGTTTTCAGGTTGATCACCAGCTCGAACTTGGTCGGCTGCTCGACCGGCAAATCGCCCGGCTTCGCACCCTTGAGGATCTTGTGCACGTAGGTCGCGGCGCGACGATGCAGATCGGCAGAGTTCGCTCCGTACGACATCAGCCCGCCGGCATCGACGAA
>Ga0157372_10007262_pt1 | contig 11796 bp, 10 predicted proteins | sample C55metaG_FD_115307 | JGI IMG/M metagenome (GOLD analysis project Ga0157372, IMG submission 115307) | Corn rhizosphere microbial communities from Kellogg Biological Station, Michigan, USA - C5-5 metaG | ecosystem: Host-associated > Plants > Roots > Rhizosphere > Soil | place: USA: Michigan...
AGCGGCGGGGAACCCCGCCGAGCGCTCACGATAACGTGGACGGGTGGCCGGCTACAGGGATGTTCTTCGCACCCCGGGAGTCGCACGGATCATCGCGGCGCAGCTGACCGCCCGCTTCCCGAACGGCATGACGAGCCTCGTCATCCTGCTGCACATCGAAGGGATCACCGGCTCGTACGGCGCTGCGGGCACGGTGCTGGCCGCCGCGTCGATCGGCCAGGCCCTCGCGGGACCGGTGACCAGCCGCCTCATGGGCCGATTCGGGATGCGCCGGGTCATCACCCTCACGACACTGATCTGCGCCGTGGCGCTGACCGCGATGGCGTTCTGGATCGCTCCCCTGTACGTCTACATCGTGCTCGGGTTCATCGCCGGCCTGACGACGCCCCCGATCGTCGCCGCCGCCCGCACCATCTACCCGAAGCTCGTGACGTCGCGGCAGCTGACGGCGCTGTACTCCCTCGATGCGTCGCTGCAGGAGATCATCTGGATCCTCGCGCCCGTCCTCATCACGGTCACGGCGACGCAGTTCGGCACGACCCAGGGCCTCATGCTCGTGGTCGTCATCCTCATCGGCGGCTGCAGCTGGTTCGTCCTCTCCCCCGAGGTCGGCCGCGTGCGCATCCCGCCCAGCAAGCGCGCGTTCGGCAAGGTCCTCAGCCGGCCGCCGGTGCTGCTGGCCGCGATCATCGGGTTCCTCTTCATCGGGTCCTTCGCCGCGGTCGAGGCGAGCGTCGTCGCGACTTTCAACCACCAGGGGCTCGACGCCGGCATCGTGCTCGCCGTGTTCTCGATCGGCAGCCTCATCGGCGGCTTCGCGTTCGGCCACCTGCCGATGGGTCCGTGGGCCATGGCGCGCCGCCTCACCGTGGTGACGATCGGCCTCGCCCTCGCGAGCCTGTGGCTGAACGTGTGGTGGATCAGCGTCACCCTCTTCGCCGCGGGGATCGGCATCGCGCCGGCTCTCGCCGTCGGCTCCGCCATCACCACCGCGAGCGTCAAGTTCAGCGACACCGCCGAGGCGTTCGGATGGACGGGCACGGGCCAGCTCATCGGCGCCGCCGTCGGCTCGGCCGTCGCCGGCTTCCTCATCGACATCACGGGCGGTCCGGCGGCCGGCTTCTGGGCCGCGACGGCGCTCTGCGCGCTCGCCCTGGTCGTCGCCGTCGTGTTCGTGCGGTCGATGCCCGATCTCCGGGTGCGCGGCGCTGCGCCGCTGCCCGACACCGACGTCATCCGGACCGTCGCTCCGTCGCCGTAGAGTCGGGATATGCCCTTCCCGCTCGCCCTCCCCCGCACCTCGTGGGGACGTCCCGATGCCGAACGCCGGGCGCTCCTGATCCACGGACTCGGATCCGACGGCGCCCTCATGTGGGGCTACGGCGTGGCCCTCGCGGACGCGGGATGGCGCGCGGATGCCGTCGACCTGCGGGGCCACGGATCGGCGCCGCGCGCCCTCGACTGCACGCTCGAGGCGTACGCCGCCGATGTCGCCGAGGTGCATCCGAGCGACGGCGGACCGTGGGACCTCGTCATCGCGCATTCCCTCGGCGGCGCGGCCGCGGTGATCACGAGCGCCGACCACCCCGAGTGGACCCGCCGCCTCGTGCTCGTCGACCCGGCGATCCACCTCGGCCCCGAGGATCGCGCGCAGGTGCGACAGGGCCAGGAGGAGTCGTTCACCGACCCGAGCGCGGCAGCCGTGCGCGCCGCGCACCCTCACTGGCACGAGCTCGACATCGAGCTCAAGGCCGCGTCGACGCTGAGGGCGAGCCGCTGGATGGTCGAGCAGACGAGCGAGCAGAACGAGACGTGGGACGTGCGGGGACCCGCATCCCGACTCGCCGTCCCCACGCACGTGCTCGGCGCCGACCCGGCCGTCTTCAGCATCTTCACCGGCGCGACGGCCGCGGAGGTGCTCCGGAACCCCCTCGTGACCATGTCGGTCATCGAGGGCGCCGGACACTCGCTGCATCGCGACCGTCCCGAAGCCACGATGAACGCTCTCTTGGAGGTGCTGCCGTGACGTTCGACCGCGCATTCGACCCCGCCGCGATCCTGCCCGACGACCTGCTCGCGCGGTTCCGCGAGCGCGCCGCCGTCCACGACCGCGAGAACACGTTCCCGGACGAGGACCTCGCCGAGCTGAAGGCCGCCGGCTACCTCTCGATCCTGGTGCCCGTGGAGCTCGGCGGTGCCGGACTCGGGCTGGCCGAGGCATCCCTCCTCCAGCAGCGCCTCGCGGGCTCCGCGCCAGCGACGGCCCTCGCCGTCAACATGCATCTCGTCTGGACCGGCGTCGCGAAGGTCCTCGCCGACCGGGGGATCCACTCCCTGCGCTTCGTCCAGGAGGGGGCCGTCGCGGGCGAGGTGTTCGCCTTCGGCATCAGCGAGGCGGGCAACGATCTCGTGCTCTTCGGCAGCGACACGGATGCAGTGCCCCTCCCGGACGGCGGCTATGTGTTCACGGGCACCAAGATCTTCACATCGCTCGCACCGGTGTGGACCCAGCTCGGCCTCCACGGCCTCGACACCACGTCGCCGGACGGACCCAAGCTCGTCTACGCGTTCGTGCCCCGCACGGGTGCCGTGCACACGCGCGACGACTGGGACACGCTCGGCATGCGCGGCACGCAGAGCCGGACGACCGAGCTCGGCGGTGTCGTCGCGCTGCCCGACAAGGTCGTGCGGCGCATCGATCCGGGTCCGTCCGCGGACCCGATCGTCTTCGGCATCTTCAGCGTGTTCGAGCTGCTGCTCGCGTCGGTCTACACCGGCATCGCACGCCGCGCGCTGGAGCTGGCGGTGGATGCCGCGACGCGTCGCACCTCGAAGAAGACCGGTCAGCCGCTGAGCCAGGACCCCGACATCCGGTGGCGCATCGCCGGGATGGGGATCGCGTACGACGCCCTCCCGCTGCAGCTCGCATCGCTGTGTGCGGACGTCGACGCCACCGTCGACCACGGGATGCGGTGGTTCCCGCTGCTGTCGGGCGTGAAGCACCGCGCCGTCACCATGGCGAAGCACGTCGTCGACGAGGCGATGCTGGTCGCCGGCGGGTCGTCGTACTTCTCGCGCAACGAGCTCAGCCGTCTCTACCGGGACGTGCTGGCGGGAATGTTCCACCCCTCGGATCCGGAGTCGGCGCACTCCACGGCCGCGAACGCGCTGCTCGGGCCTCCGGCCTAGACGCCCATCCGGTCGAGAGCCGCGGCCAGGCGGGCGACCGTTCCGTCGACGTCGCCCAGCTTGTCGAGGCCGAACAGCCCGACGCGGAAGGTCGAGAACGTCTCGGGCTCGCCGCAGTGCAGGGGCACCCCGGCTGCGACCTGCACGCCCTGCTCGGCGAATCTCGCACCGCTGCGCAGGCCGGGATCGTCGGCGTGCACGACGACGACGCTGGGGGCGGCGAATCCGGATGCCGCGACCGAGGGCAGCCCCCGCGATGCCAGCAGATCCCGCACCCGGGAGCCCAGCGAGACCTGCGCTTCACGCAGCTGATCGAGCTGTCCGACGGTCTCCGCCATCTGCCCGAGGTTGTGCAGGATCGAGTCGGTGGGCATCGTGGCGTGGTAGGCGGCCCGGCCGTCGCGATACGCATCCGAGATCTTCAGCCACGTGCCGAGGTCGACGGCGAAGCTCGTCGCCGTGCCCGCTTCGACGGCCGCTCGCCCGGCGGCGCTCAGCATCACGTAGCCGACACCGGGAGTGCCGCTCCATCCCTTCTGGGGCGCGCTCAGCAGCACATCCACGCCGAGAGCAGCCATGTCGACCCACATCGCCCCGGAGGCGATGCAGTCCAGGACGAGCAGGCCGCCGTTCTCGTGGACCGCATCGGCGAGCGCTCGGACGTATTCGTCGGGCAGCAGCATCCCCGCCGCCGTCTCGACGTGCGGTGCGAAGACGACCTCGGCGCGCTCGGCACGGATCGCCGCGACGACGTCCTCGATCGGTGCCGGCCGCCAGGGGGCCTGCTGCGCATCGGAGTCGGGCCGTGCAGCGCAGACGGTGATCGCCCGCGCGATGCTCCCCGTCTCGAGGATCTGCGACCACCGGTACGAGAACAGGCCGTTGCGCACCACGACGACGCTGCGATCCGCGGCGATCCGGCGCGCGACCGCCTCCATGGCGTAGGTGCCGCCTCCGTTGACGAGCGCGACGCTGTCCGCGTGGTACGTGGTGCGCAGGATGTCGAGGGTCTGCTGCATCGTGCGGATGAAGCGCGCCGACATGTGGTTCAGGGAGCGGTCGGTGAAGACGACCGAGTACTCCAGCAGTCCGTCCGGGTCGATATCCTCATGCGGAAGGCTCATGCGCCCAGCATCCCACGGCGATAGCGTGGCAGGATGGCGACCCCTTTCGATTCCCTCGACGACTACATCGCACTTCCCCGGATCGAGGGACTGACCCTCTCCCCCGACGGCGCACGCGCCATCCTCACGATCGCCACCCTGAAGAAGGACGCCACCGGCTACGAGCGCGCACTGTGGTCGATCCCCGCGGATGGAAGCTCGGGTGCCGTCCGACTGACCCGCTCGGCCAAGGGCGAGTCCTCGCCCGCCTTCACCGCTGACGGCGACCTCCTGTTCGTGTCGGCGCGCCCTGACGGCGACGAAGAGGATGACGCGGGCGGCCAGGTCTGGCTGCTGCCCGCGGGCGGCGGCGAGGCGCGCCCGGTGACGGCCATCGCCGGCGGCGTCGAGGGCATCGCGGCCGTCGCCGACGGCGCGGACCGCGTGCTCATCACGGCGGGGCTGCTCCCGGCGGCCGACGGCGTGCTCGAGGAGCACGCGAAGCTGCACGCCGAGCGCAAGAAGCACAAGGTGTCGGCCATCCTGCACGAGACGTATCCCGTGCGGTTCTGGGATCACGACCTCGGCCCCGCCGAGCGTCACCTGCTCGCCCTCGACCTCGGGGCCCTGCAGGAGCAGGTCGGGATCCCGCAGGACGACGATACGGACGAGGACGAGGAGTCGGGGGACAAGACGGAGCCGTACCCGGCATCCCTCCCCCGCCCCCGCGATCTCACGCCCCGACCGGGTCACCCGACATCCGTCCCGTCTGCCGCCGTCACCCCCGACGGGACGCGGGCGATCGTGTCGCAGGTCGTCCGCGAGGGATACGACGAGCGCTACCGGCTCGTCTCGATCGACACGGCGACGGGCGAGCTCACGGTGCTGCGCGACGAGGACGGGTTCGACATCGAGAGCCCGGCCGTCAGCAACGACGGGGTCCGGATCGCGTTCGTGCGGACGGCGAAGGCCGATCCCTCCGCGCCGGCGCAGATGGAGCTCTGGGTCGCCGACCTCGACGGCTCGTCATCCCGCCGCATCGCCGCGGAGTGGGACCGCTGGCCGAACACGGTCGCCTTCGATCACGACGACGCGTCACTCGTCGTCACCGCCGACCAGGACGGCCGCGGACCGATCTTCCGCATCCCACTCGACGGGTCGGACGCCGTGCAGCTCACCGATGACGACTTCACGTACACGGATGCGCACGTCGACCGCGCGACGGGCGACGTCGTGGCTCTCCGCTCGAACTGGATGGCGCCGTCGCACCCCGTCCGCGTGAGCCGTGAGGGAACCGTCACCGTGCTCGCCGCACCCGTCGGCCTGCCCGAGGCGCCGGCGACGATGGTCGGGGTCGACACCGCCGCAGGAGATGGGGCACGCGTCCGTGGCTGGCTGATGCTGCCGCCCGGAGCGACGGCGGATGCGCCGGCCCCCCTGCTGCTGTGGATCCACGGTGGCCCGCTGCACAGCTGGAACGCCTGGAGCTGGCGCTGGAACCCTCAGCTGGCGGTGGCACGCGGCTACGCGGTCCTGCTGCCCGACCCGGCGCTGTCGACGGGCTACGGTCTCGACTTCATCGCGCGCGGCTGGAATGCGTGGGGTGCGGCACCGTACACCGATCTCATGGCGATCACGGACGCCGTCGTCGCGCGACCGGACATCGACGAGACGCGCACCGCCGCCATGGGCGGATCCTTCGGCGGCTACATGGCCAACTGGGTCGCCGGTCACACCGACCGGTTCCGCGCCATCGTGACGCACGCGAGCCTGTGGGCGCTCGACCAGTTCGGCCCGACCACCGACTTCTCGCCGTATTGGCAGAGCATCTTCACCGCCGAGGCGATGGAGGAGAACTCTCCGCACCGGTTCGTGGACGAGATCCGCACGCCGATGCTCGTCGTGCATGGCGACCGCGACTACCGGGTGCCGATCGGCGAGGGACTGCGGCTGTGGTCCGAGCTGAACAAGCGCTACGCGGCCGCGGACGGCTCGAGCCCGCACCGGTTCCTGTACTTCCCCGACGAGAACCACTGGGTGCTCAAGCCCCAGCACGCCGTGGTCTGGTACGAGACGGTGTTCGCCTTCCTCGGGCAGCACGTGCTCGGCGAGGAGTGGACCCGTCCGGCGCGCATCGGGTGACGGCGGGCCGCCCGAATCGTCGGAAGCGCACGGCGGAACCCGCCGTGCGCCTCCGAGGACTCAGCGTCCGGCAAGCGAACCGCCGATACCGCCCACGCTGAAGTACTTGTTGAGGAAGGCGAAGACGATGACGGGCGGGATCATCATCACGACCGCGACCGCCATCACGGATCCCCAGTCGGTGGCGTTCTGCTGGAAGAACGTCTCGAGGCCCTTCGGCAGCGTGTACACGCTCTGGTCCTGCAGGAAGATGAGCGCGATCAGGTAGTCGTTCCAGGCCAGCAGGAACGAGAAGATCGCGGTCGACAGGATGCCGGGAAGCGAGTTGCGCATCACGATCCGGGTGAAGGAGCCGAACACGCTCGCCCCGTCCATCCAGGCCGCCTCCTCGAGGGAGATCGGGATGGAGTCGATGTAGGCCGCCATCATCCAGATCGCCACCGACATCGTCGAGCCGATGTAGACGATCGCCACGCTGGCCAGCGTGTTCGTCAGTCCGAGCACCGAGAAGGTGATGAACAGCGGGATGACCGCGGTGACCACCGGCAGCGACTGGATGACGAACAGGATGAGCGAGTACCCGGAGACGAGGCGGTTGCGCACCCGCGACAGCACGTAGCCCGCCGGAGCGGCGACCGCCACCGCCACGATGACAGTGGCGAGGGCGACGATGATGCTGTTCTGGAGCCACAGCAGCACGTCGGTCTGCGTGAAGACGAACACGTAGTTTGCGAGCGTGAATCCGGTCGCGTTGCTCGTCGACTGGCTCGGCTGTGTGGAGAGCACCACGACGGCGATGATCGGCGAGATGATCAGGAGGGTGATCACCAGGATCAGCAGGAAGCGCCACCACTTGCCGCGCTGTCCCGTCGAGATGTCCGACTTCCTGGTCTCCTGCTCGATCCGGCCGAGCGTGACAGGCGCCTGGGAATCGGCGTGAAGTATCTGGCTCATTCGATGTTCACCTTCTTGATCTGGCGATACAGCACCACCGAGATGATCACGAGCACGAACGTCATGATGAACGCGATCGCGGTTCCGATGCCGGTCTGCAGGTTCTGGAACGCGTACTGGTACGCGAGCACGATGAGGGTGGTGGTCGCGTTGACCGGGCCGCCCTGGGTCAGCAGGAAGATCGTCGGGAAGTCGTTGACGCAGAAGATCGTCATGAGGATCCACGAGATGTACGTGCTCCGCGAGATCATCGGCAGCGTGATCCCGGTGAACGTCTGCCAGCTGCTCGCCCCGTCGACCTTCGCCGCCTCATAGACGTTGGTGTCCACCGACGCGAGCGCCGACGCCATCATCATCATCATGAACGGGAAGCTGATCCACACCTTGAAGACGCACACCAGAATCTGAGCGAGCAAGGGGTCGCCGAGGAAGTTCACGTTGTCCATGCCGAACCACGAGAAGAGCACCGGCAGAGGACTCTGCGGGGTGGCCACCATCCAGTTCCACGCCGTCGAGGAGACCACGATCGGCACGATCCACGGCAGCAGGAGCAGGACTTTGAAGGCCGTGTTGCCCGGGATGCGCGTGCGCAGCAGGAGGGCGAGACCGAGTCCCACGATCCACGAGCCGAAGACGCCGACGATCGTGAAGACCAGGGTGAACTCGGCGGCCTGCCAGAACTGCGGCGACGTCAGGACGGTGACGTAGTTCTGCAGGCCGACGAAGTCCGCCTCCCACGGCAGCGTCGACGGTGTGCCGTTCTGCAGCGACTGCAGGAATGCATAGATGACGGGGAAGAGATTGAGAAGGATGAGCAGGACCAGCGACGGCAGGGCGAACGCGGTCAGCGTTCCCCAGGAACGCCCGAGTGTCGTTCGTCCCTGCCGCGGCCCGCGCGGCGAAGGGGTGGCCGGACCACGTCCGCCCACCCCCACCCCACGTCTTGCTCTCTTCAGTCCCTCCACGGCGTTCGCTGTCATTGCGACTCCCCTCTCTGCGGTCGCGTCACCGGGCGAGACTGCCGGATCACGCGGACTCGAGCGCCTTCTGCAACGTTGTCAGGGCGTCCTTCGCGGTCGTGTTGCCGCCGAGAATACTCTGTGCGAACGCGATCATCGGCTGTGTTCCATCAACTTTGGTGACGTTGTAGAACACGGTGTTGGAGCCCGGGGCGCCCCAGGTCTTCGAGATCGGCTGCCACGTGTCGATGATCTTGGTCGCGTTCGGGTCGTCCGCGTAAGCGGCCTTGGCGATCGACTTGAGCGGGGGAAGGCCGATGCCGGTCTTCTTCGTCCAGAGCGTCTTCATGTTCTGGTAGTAGTAGTTCAGGAACGCCTCGGAGCCCTCGATGCTCGGCGAGTTCTTGAACATGAAGATGTTGTTCGGGAAGTAGAGCGCGCCCTTCTGCCCGGACGGACCCGTCAGGGGGTCGCCGACCACCAGTTGGCTGGCCACGTTGGCGTTGACGTTGGCCGGCGTGCCGGCGCCGTCCCAGATCATGCCGAACTGGCCGGCGTTCATCTGCGAGTAGGCGTTCGCCGACGTGTACGTCGCACTGCGGGGGTCGACGTATCCGTTCTTGACGAGACCGAGCACCCACTCCATCGCCTGGATGTTCTGGTCGGTCACGACGTTCGGGTTCTGATCCTTGTCGAACAGGCCGCCGCCGTTGTTGATCATGTGTGCGACGAGCGTGTGACCGCCGGTGAAGGCGCCCGCGCCCGAGTACGTGCCGTACCCGTACACGCCGATCTTCTTCAGCGCCTTGCAGGCCGCCTCGAACGAGTCCCAGTCGGTCGGCAGCGAGGCGCCGGCCTTGTCCATGAGCTGCTTGTTGTACCAGTAGAGCCGCATGTCGAGGTTGTACGGCACAGCCGCGTAGCCGTTGGCGGTCTTCATCGTGTCGAGCAGGCCCGGCAGGAAGTCGTCCTTGATGCCGTTCGATGCCCACACCTTGGCGATGACGTCATCGGCGTAGTGGATCTTGCCCTCCTTCTCGAACAGGAACGCCGTCGTGCCGCCACCCGAGCTGACCGACGGGTTGGTGTTGGCGGCCACTGCCGTGGTGAACGTCTGCGTGAAGTTCGCCCACTGGATCTGCTGGTAGCTGACGGCCGGCAGGCCGCTCTTGGGCTTGTACGCGGCGACGATCCGCTTGTCCTCCTGCGGGAAGGCCGTCGGGGCGCCCCACGGCATGTTCCAGAACTTGATCGGCTTGCCGGTGCCGCCGCCCGTTGATCCCCCTCCGGGAGAACACGCTGCGAGAAGCGTGCTGGCGGCCGCCGCGCCCGCGAGGCCGATGAAGCCTCGCCGGGTGAAACCGTTGGCCTTGGATTCGGATGTCATCTTGGACCCCTTCCACACTCGCCTCCGTGGCGGGTGTCTTCGTTCTCCGTCGAACTGCTGGTGCACGGTGCAGCCTCGCGTCGTGCGCGCACGTCATCGAGGTGCGCTCCAGTCTTCAAGGCTTTGTCGTCGTCGTCAACATTTATATTTCATCGTTATGCAACCGCTCCCACGCGCGGAATTCCGCGCCCGGTGTTGAGTCTCCTCTTGCCGGGCCGCGGTTTCCAGGGCATGACACGACTAGGACCGCGTTTCGAAGTCGAACGCCTTGAGCAGCTCCCCGACGGCCTGCTCCCGCTGCTCGCCGCCGTGCTCGAACATGGACGACACGTGGGTGCGGAGGTGGTTCTCGAGGAGGAGCTTGTTCAGCGAGTCCAGCGCCTTCTGAATGGCGCGGGACTGCCCGATCATGTCCATGCAGTACTCCTCGTTCTCGATCATCCGGGCCAGCCCGCGCACCTGGCCTTCGATGATCGCCGTGCGGTGCAGGGCGCGCTTCTTGATGTCCTCGATCACGGGGACAGGGTACCTCCGAGCTCGCGTGGGAGGATGACGGCATGGCGAGCACCTCCACCGCCCGGAACAGCCGAATGGAACTTCTGAGCCCGGCCGATCGCGAACGACTGCGAGGGCTGCGGGTCATGAAGGGCATCGCCCTGGGCGCACTGATCGCGCTCTCGATCGTCTTCGTCTTCGCCTTCGCGCTGCAGGGCCGCTACCCCGCGCTCGCGTATGTGCGGGCCGCCGCGGAAGGCGGGATGGTCGGCGCCCTGGCCGACTGGTTCGCGGTCACGGCGCTCTTCCGCTACCCGATGGGGATCCGCATCCCGCACACGGCCATCATCCCGACGCGGAAGGACGAGATCGGGCGAACCCTCGGCGAGTTCGTGGAGACGAACTTCCTGTCCGCGGAGGTCGTGCGCACGAAGATCCAGGGGACGCCCGTCGCGCTGCGGCTCGGCGAGTGGCTGCGAGTGCCCGAGCACGCGGAGCGCGTCACCGCCGAGGCATCCGGGGTCGCGGCCGGCATCCTGCGCGCGCTCAGTGACGAGGACGTGCAGGAGGTCCTCGAGGGGCTCGCGCGGGAGCACCTCATCGCGCCCGAGTGGGGACCGCCGGCGGGCGAATGGCTCGAGCGCGTCGTCGAGGCGGACGCCCACCGCGGCGCGGTCGACCTCGCCCTCGACTCCATCACGACCTGGCTGGAGAACAACAAGGCCGCCTTCGACGGTCTCGTGTCGCGCCGGCTGCCGGGGTGGGTTCCGTCGATCGCACATCGCTTCGTGGATGAGACGGTGTACAAGGAGGCGCTCACCTTCGCGCACGCCGTGCAGACCGATCCGCAGCATCCCGCCCGGCGCGCCATCGACGGGTACCTGACCCGCCTGGCCGACAACCTGCAGCACGACCCCGCGATGATCGGCCGCGTCGAGGATGCCAAGTCGGCCGTGTTCGACTCCCCGCGCGTGCGCGCTCTCGCGGGCGAGGCGTGGAATGCGGCGAAGGCGGGGCTGCTCACCTCGCTCGCGGATCCGGAGAGCGGGCTGCGCCGGCGCGCCGCGGAGGCGGTGGCCGAGATCGGTGAGCGACTGGCGACGGATGCCGCTCTCCAGAGCCGCGTCGACACCTCGGTCGCCGGCACCGCGGTGCTGCTGGTCGACCGCTACCGGCACGACATCGCCTCCATCATCACCGAGACGGTCGAGCGCTGGGACCCCGCGGAGACGACGGAGAAGATCGAGCTCATGGTCGGGCGCGACCTGCAGTACATCCGCCTGAACGGCACGATCGTCGGCGCCATCGCAGGCCTGGGGATCTACACGATCGCGCAGGCCCTCCTGGGCGTGTCGGGCTGACCGGGCGGTACCCTGGCCACGTGACCGACGCCCCAGTAGACCAGCTGCTCTTCTCGTACGGGAACCTCCAGCAGCCGGACGTGCAGCTCGACGTGTTCGGGCGCCTCGTCAACGGCGAGGTCGACTGGCTGCCGGGGTACACGGTCGACTACGTGGAGATCGACGATCCGCGCGGGACGGATGTCTCCGGCGTCTCGATCGAGCCG
>Ga0157372_10007265_pt1 | contig 11794 bp, 11 predicted proteins | sample C55metaG_FD_115307 | JGI IMG/M metagenome (GOLD analysis project Ga0157372, IMG submission 115307) | Corn rhizosphere microbial communities from Kellogg Biological Station, Michigan, USA - C5-5 metaG | ecosystem: Host-associated > Plants > Roots > Rhizosphere > Soil | place: USA: Michigan...
CAGGCTAGTCTGTCAGTGGCGTGTCTGTCCGCAGCTGCCAGGCGAATGTAAAGACTGACTAAGCATGTAGTACCGACGGTGTAGTAATTTCGGACGCGGGTTCAACTCCCGCCAGCTCCACCACATTATGTACCGGATACGTCCGGGAAAGTCCTGAAAGCCCGCTTGGAACCAGCCTCGCGGGTTTTTTTATGTCTGTAGTAGTCCGTAGAGATCCAACCAAATCCGGTGATAATTGGTATACATATTGGTATACGGTAAGATATATGCCAATAACGTATACCAATTCACGCAGGAAAGCCCCTTATGGCAAGGACTACGCGCCCTCTCACCAACACAGAAGTTCTTCGTTCCAAAGCCATTGATAAAGATCTGACGCTGCATGATGGCGACGGACTTTTTATGGTGGTGAAAACCACAGGAAAGAAGCTTTGGCGTTTCCGCTATCAAAGGCCAGCGACAAAGCAGCGCACCATGATGGGCCTCGGTGCCTTCCCTGCCCTATCGCTGGCAGATGCCAGGCGTCTGCGTGCTGATTATCTTTCCTTACTCGCTAACGGCATAGACCCACAGACACAAGCCGAGCAGATTACAGAACAGCAGCGGATTGCATTAGACAGCATTTTCTCAACCGTGGCCGCTAACTGGTTTACTTTGAAACAAGCCAGCGTTACGGCGGATTATGCAAAGGATATCTGGCGCTCTCTTGAGAAAGATGTTTTCCCTGCCATTGGAGAGATCCCTGTGCAGGAAATCAAAGCTCGTAAGCTGGTAGAGGCACTGGAGCCGATTAAGGCCCGAGGTGCTCTCGAAACCGTTCGTCGTCTGGTACAGCGTATTAACGAGATTATGATTTATGCGGTTAATACCGGGCTAATTGATGCTAACCCTGCGTCAGGGATTGGGATGGCTTTTGAAAAGCCTAAAAAGCAGAATATGCCCACGCTAAGGCCGGAGGAATTGCCGAAGCTTATGCGTTCGCTGGTAATGTCTAATCTATCCGTTCCAACTCGTTGCTTGATTGAATGGCAGCTCCTTACTCTCGTGCGTCCTTCTGAGGCTTCTGGTGCTAGATGGGCAGAGATCGATCTCAATGCAAAACTTTGGACAATTCCAGCCGAACGGATGAAGGCAAAGCGTGAACACATTGTCCCTTTGTCACCTCAGGCTTTAGATATTTTAGAAGTGATGAAGCCTATCAGCGCACATCGTGAATATGTTTTTCCAAGCAGAAATGATCCTAAACAGCCCATGAATAGCCAAACAGCTAATGCCGCATTAAAACGAATCGGTTACGCAGGTTCATTAGTTGCGCATGGGTTACGTTCGATAGCCAGTACTGCTATGAATGAAGCAGGTTTGAATCCTGACGTGATCGAAGCGGCTCTAGCTCATAGCGATAAAAATGAAGTTAGAAAAGCTTACAATCGTTCTTTATATTTAAATCAGCGCGTTGAAATAATGAATTGGTGGGGTATATACTGTGAGCATGCAAGCATGAAAGATAGTTTATTACGGAAAGTAAACTTCAATTATTGATGAATGCATTCACAATCAAACCATAACATTTTTTGATTTTATGCCATGCTAACACCTCATGATTTCACTCAATTATTTAATGATCAACTTGCATTTCAATACTGAACACTGCCGACCATATTAATTATATTATTTGGCTTGATTTATTTAGGAGAGGGCAGAAGCATGAGAATTACAGCATAATAACTCAAAGGGACTTCAAGTTCAGTCCCTTATAAATAACAACCTGACTACCTTCTCTTATGTTCAGTCCGCGCGGCTATTTCTGGAGTATTTTCGCTGGCTGATATATAAGTACTAACCTTAGCTGTTGAAGACATATGTTTATGAACTAAACTTCCTAAAGGCTCACCGGTTGCTTTAGATTTTTCAATCAAATCAGCTATTAAATCTCCTGAGATAGTCTTCCCTTCTTCTGCAATAATAGTGGTCGACATATGATATATCGCTTCATCTTCATTATCAGCCAATATCATATGCTCAAATGCTGATTGGCTATCCTCGCCAATCATATCCATGGCAAGTTCCATACCCCCGCCATGCTCGCCAAAATTATAAAAAAACTTATCAGGATGATTCCGAGACATCGTAATAGCAAAAAGATCGTCTGCGCTAAAAGGTAAGTGATAACTATTAAAATTTATGAATTGGCGCCCATCAATTCTCATCTGAAAATGATAGTGTGGATAATCTATTGCAGTTCCTGAATGACCACGGAAATCTGACTCGGAACAATCAAAAGTCCATTCTATATTTTTCCACTTGATAGTATTGGATATTACCTTTCCGGCTTTAATCTCACTTGACATATCATTTATGTTTACCATGTGCTTTTCGGAATTTGCACACCATCTTAGAAAAGCAGAAATATTTGTGTAACCAAAAGAAGAATAAATAAGAGTAATATCTTTAGGCTTAAACTTACATTGCCTCAACAGCCAATGAAGACATGGTTTTTCTTTGCTAATAGTTTTGAATGATTTGCCACATAAGTAACACTCACCTTTTTCATACGCTTGTTTAAATGCTGCATGCTGCTTATTAGAGTCTGAATCCATTCTCTTATTTAAATACTCAAACTCTTCATCAGTCAAACTTTCGAGTTTTGCCAGCACATTTTTTTCATCAAACATAATTATTGCTCTTATAATTTTCAATACTTTTGATAATCGGGAGGGGTATTTACAAACAGTACTTTTGTTAAAGAAATAATTTCCATTCATTCAACATTGTCATATCAAGATAGCTAATCCAATTTATACAACCTTACTTAGAGGTTTTGCAAGCATCAGCGCGCAATGCTACCCCCGCCTCGCCTGCCCGCTTTGTGCATTGTTTTTTATGCAACTGCATGACCCGGGTGAAGCCGCGCCGGTCGTGGCCTGACGGGGTATCTGTAGCACCGCATTCTGCATGCAAATCCATGCACCTTATGCATGCATTGCTCTTTACAAACCGGGCTGGCCAGAAAAAGGGCATTGAAAGGACGAAAGGCGGAGACAAAAAAACCGCTGTTTTCAGCGGCCGTTGTGGTCAGTGGAGAGTGCGGAAGGACGAACCGTAACGCCCCAGCATTTGCCGTTCTTTCACCCGCTCCGGGGTGACTACGGGAACCGCTTCGGGCTGCGGCGGTGCGGTAATGAATTTGGTAATGCTCTCGCTGGTTTTGAACGAGCAGGAGCAGTCGAGGTTAGTGCACTGGTGATAGCGCTCTTTCACCTGCTCGGACATATAGCGGCTTGATTTGGCGTGTGCCGGGCTTTTGCAGTACGGGCAGTGCATCATTTCTTTTTACCTTCCTTTATCCACGGGCGGTGTACATGGATGGCATCCCACAGCTTGTGGCGCTTCCCCGGACTGGCATACAGCGCCATATCCACGCCGGTAAGTGCCGGACGCCACAGGCCGATATTCTCCAGCACCGGCGCTTCTGTCAGCGCTTTCTCAGGCAGCGCGGCGGCCGCACGGGTCAGCGCATTGCCAATAAGCTCCGCCACGACCTGTACGTCGCTGCGGTCGTCGTCACGGGGATTCACCTTCTCACGCTGAAGGCGCAGGCGGATGGCCCATAGCAGGGACGGGCTGACGTTACGCAGCGCCGATTGCCAGGTCGCATCGGCAAACTCGTTAAACAACAGCCTGTGTGCGTAGATATAATCCTTACCCGTGCCGCATGCATTCAGCATGGAGACCTGCTTATCCATCTCCAGCTCTTCAATCAGGCCGGTGAACTCGTCGGCCAGTTCACGACTGGCAATGCGCTGGCTGTGTTCCGCCTTCAGCTCGTCGGTCAGGTTGCCGCGCAGGCTGCGAAAGCGGGTGCGCCAGTTCGTTTCGGCTTCCTTCCCTGCCTCAATGGCAGCTTCACGCTCTTTCGTGCAGCGGGTAATGTCGGCACAGATGACGTTGTACTCTTTCATCTTCTCAAGGTGTTCGATACGGGCCTGCTCAAAGGCTGTCAGGGTGCCACTGTTTTCCGGGGTGCTCATAGCGTTGTCTCTCTGTCTGTAAAGTATGTCGCTATTCTGTCGTTCACCACCGGACAAATCATTTCATTGCTGTCTGCCTGTCGCTGAGCAAACACGGCCAATTCTCCACCGGAAAACCCCTCTGAGCTTTTAGTTTTATATAAAACTGTTCACTACTCTTCACCCTTGAAAAAAAGATAATAAATACAATCAGTAAAGGGGTGAACACTTCAGGGTGAACTGTTCACCGGGTATTCACCACTGTTCACCCGATTTTTAAACAGCCTTTTTCTGGCAAGCCTGATTTTGAAATTAAAACTCCTCTAAACAAGAATAGAAGGGAGGTAGATTCAGAACTTTTTAGAATATGAAATCAAATTTTAATAACAGGTATTGGCATCCTCAATTGCCACAATATGCCAGGATATGCCAAAACATTGTCACAGTTTATCTCTCTTACAAATCAACCACTTTGTTCATTTACCAGCAAAAAAACGCTTGTTTACACGGGCAAAAATATTCTCACAATAGGGGGTTACCAGCACAACACGACCGGAACCGGCCAGCGCCGCCCGGATACAACACGAGGTAACACCATGCTTTCAACCGCTTCATCTTCCATCCCTGCCACGCCGTCCGTAAACGACCTGCAGTATCCCCGCGACCGCTTTATGCGCCTGCCGGAAGTTATCAGCATCTGCGGCCTGTCACGCTCCACCATTTACGATTTAATCTGCCGTGAGCAGTTTCCGTCACAGATTTCTCTCGGCGGTAAGAACGTTGCCTGGCTGGCGTCAGAGATTGACGACTGGATGCAGGCCCGCATCGCCCTGCGTGCCGGAGGTGCAGCATGATCAAGCTCAACTTTGGCACCCGGACCTATCCGCTCAGCCAGGAAGAAGCCGTGTACGTGGCCGAAAGCCTGCTTTCCGCCGCCGCCGGCAAAAATGCCACGCTGCCCGCGTTTAACAGCAGCCGCCACGGCCATATTTCCGTGCTCACCGAAAAGCCGAAGCCTGCAAAGGGGTGTAAGGGTGAGCAAAGCGAGAACTTCCGATCAAATCCGCCGCAATCCGATCACGTCCTGACCGATTGCTGAGGAAAAAGGCCCGATGTGTGAAAAAAGGCTTTTTTCTGGCGAGCCGCCGGTGTACTGTTTTCCCGCTGCCGCAAAATCGGCAGCCGGGCGTAGGAACCCGAGCAAAACAAAGGCGACACGACACGCGCCATGCGTGTTTTTTTACGTCGTAGCCTCAGTGCGCCCATTTATCGGGCAGCGGTTCTTATGCCGTTGTGCCGTCAGAAAAATGGTGGCCCGGGCGGGGCAGCCTTCGGGCTGGCCGGTTTCCTTTGTTGCCGGTATTCCTACCCCCGTCCGGGCTGCCACCCATGAGTGTAGGAACTCCGGTGGTAGCTTTTACAAGCTAACAAAGGAGTCTGCCATTATGGCCGCAACCCTCATTTCTGCATGCATGCAGTTCACCTTTCTTTTTTCCGCCGTGCGCCGTGCCGACACCGCTGCCCGTCCCTGCATACTGCGCACCATCGCCGAAACCGAATCTGCCGCCCGCCGCCTGCTGGCCTGCGATTACGTACTGTCCTTTGCCGGTCGCCTGCCGCTTTGTGAGGTGGCCGCATGAATACCCTGTCCGCCCGACTCAACAACCACGACAGCTACCCCATTCCGCACGCCGATTTTCTGCGTCTTCAGCATGCCCACAGCGTGGGCGTGACCGTGCTCGACATGCTGGACGTTATCGAATGCTCCGGCAACCGTAAGAACGGCCCCGACGGTAACGCGCTGGCGTCCGTGGTGGCGCTGCTTACCGACCAGCTGGGTAAAGTGGTCAGCACCTGTGAATCCGTCATGCTCACCGATATGGAGGTCTCCCGTGACAACTAATAATTTTAATAATCAGTCCTGTCTGCCCGTTGAGGTGCGCACCGCCGTTTATCGTCGCGCCGTGGCCCAGGGCTACCTTTCTGCCTGCGAACATCACGGCCTGAACGTGTCCGCCTCGCTGGACGAGGTACAGATGACCATCGCGCTGGAGCTGGAAGGCTATTACGTACGAAAGTACGGCCCGGAAAACGGCATGGACATGGCCTGCACCATGCTCAGCGAAATGGTACAGCCCGACGTGCTGGTCGCCGCGCCGCAGCTGACGCGCATGGGTGAAACCATGATGGACGAATTGCTGTGCGGCCGCCTGGCCGCCTCAAAAGCCACGCTGCATTAAGGAGGCCGCATGAAACATATCGTCACCGACACCGTAAGCGCAGCCGCCGGTCACTGGCCTCAGCTGCTGCCTGCACTGGGCATCAGCATTAACGCCGCCGGTCAGCACTCGCCGTGCCCCGTCTGCGGCGGTAAAGACCGCTTCCGCTTTGACAATCAGGCCGGGCGCGGGACGTGGTTCTGCAACCGGTGTGGTGGGGGCGACGGGCTGGCGCTGGTTGAAAAGGCGCTGGACGTCAACACCAGGGAGGCCGCCTGCCGGGTGGCTGACCTGATTGGCACCCTGCCGGTTAAGCTGGTTCAGACGTCCACGGAGAAAACCGACGAAGAGAAGGCGCAGGCGCGCCTTAACGCCGCACAGGAAGCCGCCCGGCTTATTGCCGGTGCGAAAGCGCACACAGGTAATGCCTACCTGACCGGCAAGGGGCTGGCTGACGTCAGCGCCCTGATGCTGACCACGACCAAACGTATCAGCGACACCACGTACCAGCCCGGCGACCTGCTCGTGCCGCTGACCGGTTTTACCGGCGAAACGGTCAATGCCCAGCTGATTAACGCTGACGGCGTGAAGCGCACGCTGGCGGGCGGTCAGGTGAAGGAGGCGTTCCACCGCCTGGGCGAACCCGGCGACACGCTCTGGCTGACCGAAGGCTACGCCACCGGCCTGACCGTGCACCGCCTTACCGGGCAGGCGGTTGTTGTGGCATTAAGCGCCAACAACCTGCCCGCGCTGGCAGAACGCTTGCACGCCGGATACCCGGAGGCGATGATACTGATTGCCGCTGATAATGACGAGAACGGCACCGGCCAGTTACGCGCTGAAGCGGCCGCGAAGCGCAGCAACGGCAAGCCCGCGCTACCGCCCGTCACCGGCGACTGGAACGACGTCTTTCAGGCGCAGGGCGAAGTCGCCACTCAGGCAATGCTGGCCGCCTTCACCCAGCCGAAAGCGCTCAGCCCGTTTGAATCGGTGAGTGAGGCCGACCTTAAGGCCATGAGCGCCAGCCAGAAGGCCGAACTGCTGGCCGCGCACTACCTCAACACGCTGGCCGTGCCGGTCGTGGGTGAAGACCTGTGCCGCTATGAGGGCGGCGCGTGGCAGGTACTGCCGTACCGCGTGCTCAGCCGCGAAATCGCCGCGCTGTTTCAGAAGGTGCGCGCGCCGTTCTCGGCAACCGGTATCGGCGGAATCGTGGACACGCTCAAGCTGATGGTGCCGCAGATGGGCGCACCGGCCCGGCGGCTGATTGGCTTTCGTAACGGCGTATTCGATACTGCGACCGGCACCTTTGGGCCGCATAAAAAAGAGCACTGGCTCAGAACCATCAACAGCGTCGACTACACCACACCAAAAGCGGGCGAGAATCTGGCCGACGATGCTCCAAACTTCTGGCAGTGGCTGACGCGGGCGGCCGGACGTAATGAGACGAAGCAGGAGCGTATCCTCGCGGCGTTATTCATGGTGCTGGCAAATCGCTATGACTGGCAGCTGTTCCTTGAGGTCACCGGCCCCGGCGGCAGCGGGAAAAGTGTGATGGCCTCGATTGCCCGCCTGCTGGCCGGGGAAGACAACACCACGGCGGCGACTATCGACACGCTGGAGTCGTCCCGCGAACGTGCCAGCGTGGTCGGCTATTCGCTGATTATTCTGCCGGACCAGGAAAAATGGAGCGGCGACGGTGCGGGCATCAAGGCGATTACCGGCGGCGACGCCGTGGCAATTGATCCGAAGTACCGCGACGCCTACTCAACGCACATCCCGGCGGTGATACTTGCGGTAAACAACAACCCGATGCGCTTCAGCGACCGCAGCGGCGGCGTGTCCCGTCGCCGGGTGATCCTGCCGTTTCCGGATGTGATACCGGCAAACGAGCGCGACCCGCAGCTGCTGGAAAAGATTGGCGGTGAGCTGGCGGTTATCGTGCGCTATCTGATGCAGCGTTTCCAGAAGCCGGACGAAGCCCGCGAGCTTTTGCAGGCGCAGCAGTCGTCAGAGGAAGCGCTGGAAATCAAGCGCAGCGCCGATCCGCTGGTCGACTTCTGTGGCTACCTGACGCCGCTGAGCACGCCGACCGGCCTGTTTATCGGCAACGCGAATATCCGGCCCATGAACCCGCGCCGTTACCTCTATCACGCCTACCTGTCGTTTATGGAGGCCAGAGGCCATCAGCATCCCATGAGCTTGACCGCGTTCGGCCAGGCGGTGCCGCAGACGCTGAAGGAGTACGAGATAGAATTGCTGAAGCGCAAGACAAAGAATGGTATCCAGACCAGCCTGGAACTTAGCGAGGACTGCGAGGCCGACTGGCTGCCACGCTGCGATGCATAAGTAATCCAATAAACAAAAAACCGGCCTAGCCCGGTTTTTTTTTGCATCTGACCGAAGGTGCCAAATGAAATAAAATCAGATTTCGCTTTTGCGTTTCATCTGCTCAGGGAGCGTTTATCATTGAACTAATACCAGCATAAATCTGGAGCTACTACACCCTACCACTGCCCTAAAATATTTCATTTTTCTAGTTAACTTTATGGCGTAGGGGGATGTCGCTCACTAGTTTTTTACTTAGCAGTAAGTGGTTCATAGCTCCCCAATGCTTTCTCTTAATTATTGATTATTGATTATTGATTATTGATTATTGAAACCATAAAACAGGGAGCACTCCGCCCCCGTATTATATTCTTTTAAAAATAACACCATTTAAGAAAATAGCACTACAAGATGCTTTAATTACCCCCCTCAGTCACTCTTCAAGGCCTGTTCTAATGAAAGTAATTATATCATCCCAGAAACACGCATTCTCCTCATTAAAAATATCAATCATACCTGCACGAATAAATATTTCAGAAGTAAAATCAAGTTTATTGCTTAAACTGGAAAAGTATAAATGATGATCGCATGCAGAATTGACAACACTATCTATTTCTTGGCTTATCCTATCAACTGAAAATCTTGTTAATAGGCACCTTTGCCTTAGTACTGATACGATGTTATCTTTATTGTTAGTTATGTAATTAAAAACAATCGAGTCTGGATAAGTATCTCCTAAAAATTTCGCATTTTTTGGCAATTCGTCGACACCCGGACGCCCTTTTATATCACCATCAATTAACGCTATTGAGGGGCTGGCTATTGTAGGGTTCTGATTATGGAAGTGGCTAACTTTAACAACATTTGGATAACCTCCAGCCGTATAAACCTTAACGACTGATGCAATATCGGAAGCATAACGACCAATTGCATTTTCCACCCATTCTTTAGCAAAACTATCTTCAACATAAATAACTTTAGAATTAATCACTTGACCCGTTATTGCTCTTAAGCTCTCAATACTAAGCTTTCCATTCCAAGCTTTTTTGTTAATCGAAGCCCATACTGCTTCTGGTGAAAGTTCATTAACAGCATCTTGAGAATGAGTTGTGAAGACAATCTGAAGTTTTTTCCTTTTAGATACATTTTGTAAATAATGCACAAAAAGACGAACCGCAACTGGGTGCAATCCGTTCTCAAGCTCTTCAATCAAAACTAATGAATTATCTATTGAATTCTCAATACGGTCAATCGTTTCAATCACAGATGCCTCGCCCGCTCCAAAATGAAACTGGGAATAACTAATAGCACCATTAGCTACACCTACATACATTTTAGTGGATTGATCAGAACGTTTTATAATCGCTTTGTAATTTGCGATATCTTTATCAAGAACGGCGGTTGCATATTTAATAGTATCAGCATTTAAGGATAACTCTTCAAAATCATCTCGATTTCCCGCCAGAAATTGTTTAAATTTAGAAAGTTCCCCCGCTGGCACTGTTCTCTGAATTTCTATATATACAACGTCCCTTTCAGGAAAACTATCCCTTCTCCATTTTGATTGTTTGAACTTTGCGGTTCTTGTTATATTTCTATCTGAAGCAGTTTTTTTATCAGTGATTTCCATTTCAATCTCCCACTCACTCATTGATTCGTCACCAAAGAATGATTTTGGGAAGAACTTACCAGGCTTGACTGTTTTATAGGCTAAGGCCAACGCTCCTAGAATTGTAGATTTCCCTCCCCCATTAGTGCCTATCAACGCTGTAACTGGAGTTTTGAAATCTATCACCTCCTCACTAAAACCTCTTACTTTTCTTAATGTCACTCTCTTAACATATTTATTGAATTTATTGTCTCTAACTTTATCCATTTCATCTTTAAGTTCATTTGGCGATGGTTTCACAAATACTCCTTTTGCTATGTGTTTTTATGTGCATATAAAATTATTGCTATAATCTAGCAATTCAGATTTTAACTAAACCCAAGAAAACATCAACTAAATAGTAAGAAATACTTAACAATTATCATATAATCTATAAAATTTTTTTGCCCTGTGATTGAAGCTTTCTACATAAATGCTCATGACATGCGATTCATTACTTAAAGAAGAGCGCTTTTAGTTTCTTGGCTATGACTTTATAAGCTTTGCATAAGGGATGACCAGCAGGTGCGCTTCTCACTTACCGCCGCCTTTCGGTATAGATAATGACCACGAAAGATCGACGTCTTTGTCTGATTCACCGGTTAGGGATATGACGTTTAACCACACCCTGAGATGCCTCGGCGACCGTAGCTAAGTTCTTACTTTTTTAAAGGCCATCCTAACCGTGTTCAACCAAGTTGTATTACTAAGGCTAAGGAGCACAAGATTTACTTGCTGAAGCACAGGAAGCAGTATCCCGCCCCTCTTGGGGCTGAGCGAAGGCGGTAAAGCGGACCTGCTGCCACTTCACGATACACATGCTCTATAAAAAAATTCATTCAGTCTCGGCCTTTTTTACGCTTGAAAGTAAAGGGTGTTCACCTTGGGTGAAGAGTAGAGAATAGTGTCCACTCAAGTAATCACACATTAAGATATTGATTTTAATAATAAAAATTGAAAGGGTGAACAGGGTGAACACTTCTCCGTAAAATCTTTTTTTTGGAAACGTTAGCAAATCTCGTCTAATAATTACTCTTTCATACCAAGGCGTCACATCACCATCTTTGTTAATTTTTAACCTTCCATAGCGAACGGTAACCAGTGGGACTGTCCAACCCTGACCACTACCTATTAACCTATTGAAAACCACAGACGAAACGGTATTGGTATACGCTTAGGTATATCAATCAAAGTTGAATTCATAAAAAAACTTTAAAAATAAGCAGTTGTAGTTAAAATTCAGACTCCGCCAGCGCAGTAGCCTTTAAAGCCACCACAACATAATCCCCAAAGGGTTTTGCAGCTGCTGCTTACCAACCCAGGCTTACCGTACAGCACTTTTCATTTTCTTCCCTACCTATCCCCCATACGACTCCCCCACCCATCCAAACAATAACTCAGCCAAAACCCTGCATTCGCCATTTCAAAATCCGCCCCTTAGCAGCAATACTCTGCAGCTATTTTTCCAGCTGACGTAACCCCCTCAGCACGTTTCATTCACTTACAGTTTTATCCTGGAGCGCAACGTTGCTCAGTGTGCCACTCTTAACTACGCTCATATCACCAAATACGTTAAATGAGGGACTATGATG
>Ga0157372_10007267_pt1 | contig 11792 bp, 8 predicted proteins | sample C55metaG_FD_115307 | JGI IMG/M metagenome (GOLD analysis project Ga0157372, IMG submission 115307) | Corn rhizosphere microbial communities from Kellogg Biological Station, Michigan, USA - C5-5 metaG | ecosystem: Host-associated > Plants > Roots > Rhizosphere > Soil | place: USA: Michigan...
CCCTATGACGACGAGGTCGATCCCGACCTGATCAACGCGGGCAAGCAGACCGTGTCGGAGCTGCCCAAGACCGTCTATTTCTCCTCCGCCGACAGTTTCGCCATGATCCGTGGCGGGCATATCGACCTCGCCGTGCTTGGCGCGATGGAGGTGTCGGAGAAGGGAGACATCGCCAACTGGATGATCCCCGGCAAGATGGTGAAGGGGATGGGCGGCGCGATGGACCTCGTCGCCGGCGTCAAGAAGATCATCGTCGTGATGGAGCATACGAGCAAGAACGGCGATCCGAAGTTCATCCCCGAATGCACGCTGCCGCTCACGGGCAAGAACGTGATCGACATGATCGTGACCGACCTGTGCGTGTTCCAGCGGCCGGATCATCATTCGCCCTTCAGGCTGGTCGAGCTCGCGCCGGGCGTGACGGCCGAGGAGATCCGCGCCAAGACCACCGCCGCCTATATCGAATGATGCGACCGCAACGGTTCGTCGCACGACGAGCCGAGTAGGGGGGCGATTGACCCTCGGAAAATCGCGCCCCAAGCAGGGTTCGTGACTTCGCCACGCCGGCCCCCCCGTTCAAACCGTTCCTCCGGTCCGCTCTGGCGGGATCCGGTGATCGTGCGCAGCATCCAGCTCGTGCTCGCGGCCATCCTGGTCGCCGAACTCTTTGTGATCATGCGGCATTTTTCCGCGAACAAGCCTGTGCGCGAGGGCATACGGACCGCCGCGCAGGCAGAGCGCGCGTTGGGTGCCGGGCCGCTCAATCCGCGCCGCTACCGCGTGGACTATGGCTGGGTCGATGCCCGTGCGCGCAGCCTGGTCGATCGCAAGGACATGGCCGGCCTCGCCGTGGCGGTGATCGAGGACGGGCAATTATCCTTCATCAAGGCCTATGGCGTGGTCGATGCCGACACCGGCGAGAAGGCGACCGCGCAGACAGTCTGGCGCTGGGGCTCGGTGTCGAAGGGCGTTGCCGCGACGCTGGAAGCGTTGCTCGCACGCCAAGGCAAGCTCAGCCTCCACGATCCCGTCTCGAAATGGTCCTCCACGCTTAAGCTGCCGAAGGACAATCAGAACGTCGCCACCCTCGCCGACGCCTTGTCGCACCGCCTCGGCATCGTGCGCTTCGCCTATGACGACCGGCTGGAGGACAATATCGATCCGGCGATCATTCGCGGCGAATATGGCCCGCTCTTTCCGATGTGCCCGCCCGGCACGTGCTGGGCGTACCAGAATGTCGCCTTCGACGTCGCCCACGAGGCGGTCGAGAAAGCGACGCACCTTACCTATGATCAGGCGGCACGCCGGTACATCTTCGCGCCCCTCGGCATGACCGAAGCCAGCACGACGCGCGAAGGTCTGGTCGGTTCGCCCAGCTGGGCGCGGCCGCACGCGGGCCGCCACCCTATCCCGGTTCAGGAAGCCTATTACCGCATCCCCGCAGCCGGCGGGGTCAACAGCTCGATCGTCGATCTCGGCATCTGGATGCGCGCGCAGATGGGCGGCACGCCCAATGTGCTGCCGCCGGACCTGCTCTGGGAATTGCACCTGCCCCGCGTCTTCACCCCGCGCAACGGGCTGCCGCCGTACGATCTTGCGCTCAAGAATACCGCCTACGGACTCGGCTTCCGCACGGGCGACTATCAGGGCCACCATCTTGTTTGGCATCGCGGCGCGGTGCGCGGCTCGCGCGCGGCGCTCTATTTCGACCCTGCCGAGCGGTTCGGCGTCGCGCTGCTGTGGAACTCGACCTCGGTCAAGCCGAGCGGCTTCCCGCTCGAAATCTTCGACCAATATTACCGCCTGCCGTTCCACGATTGGGTTGAAGTCGGGCGGCCCTGATAGCCGACCGCGATGCTGCCGCATGCCCGCCGGGCGTCGCGCTAGGGAACCCCGATCACGCCTTCGGGCTGTGCGGGATAGGCGCGCAGCAGCGCAGCCGAAAGGTCCGCCGCGACCGTCGCGTCCTGCCCTTTGCGGGTGCCCGCCGCACGAACGGTGATCGCGGTGCCCTGCCAGATGATAGTCGGATCGTCGCGCTTTCGCATCCGCACCTCCAGGCTGGTCCGCTGGAGCGGAACCGGCGTCGACTTGCCCGTCGAGAAGGGGATGATCACACCCACCCCAACCGCATTGGGCGCGCCACCGGGTATGACGTTTGAGCGGTCGTTCGGCACCTTGGCCATGCCGGTGCCGACCTCCGCTCGTGCCAGGCTGAATTCGACCACATAGGCGGCATGGCCCGGCTGTTCGAGCACGACGAAACCCCGGCCCTCGAACGCTCCGGCCAGCGCGCTCGCGAACAGGGTGGTGGATGAGGCCGGCGCGTCGTCGCCGCTCTTCGACTCCACCGAGATCGTGCCGGAAGCGGGCGGTGCGGCGGCGGAGAGGTTAGACGCACAAAGGGTGGCCCAGGCCATCCCGGCCGCCGCGACCCAGCCGTTCATCCTCATCACCCTGCGCTCCCTCGCGCCGTTCCTGCCGCCCTGGGGCCTAGCAGACCGCGGAAGGCGGACAACGCGCATTGCGGCGGATATGGACGAAAGGATTGCTTCTGCCTGAACCGCTGCTTGCTCACGGTCAAGCGATAGCGGGAAGCCTGCCTTAACAAGCTGATACGCACCCTATCTGGCCATAACCCGCGCAGCCTCTTATGTGCCCCGCATCATGTCCGCACCCCGCACCCTCTACCAAAAGATCTGGGACGCGCACGTCGTGGCGCGTCGCGATGATGGAACCTGCCTGATCTATATCGATCGCCACCTCGTTCACGAGGTGACGAGCCCCCAGGCGTTCGAGGGGCTTCGTGCGGCCGGGCGCCAGGTCCGCCGCCCCGATCTCACGCTCGCGGTCCCGGATCATAATTTGCCGACCACCGCGCGCGTCGATGCGCACGGGCACCGCCTGCCCATCGCCGATCCGGAAAGCGCGAACCAGCTGGCGGCGCTCCGCCAGAATGCGCCCGCATTCGGGATCAAATTGTTCGACGAGGTCGCGCCCGAACAGGGCATCGTCCACGTCGTCGGGCCGGAGCAGGGCTTCACCTTGCCGGGCACCACATTGGTCTGTGGCGACAGCCACACCGCTGCCCACGGCGCGCTCGGCGCGCTCGCCTTCGGCATCGGCACGAGCGAGGTCGAGCATGTGCTCGCGACGCAGACGCTTCTGCTCAAACAGTCGAAGACGATGGAGATCCGCGTCGACGGGACGCTCGGTTTCGGCGTCAGCCCCAAGGACGTGATCCTGGCCATCGTCGGCAAGGTGGGTGCCGCCGGCGGCACCGGCTATGTCGTCGAATATACCGGCCAGGTCATCCGCGACATGTCGATCGAGGGCCGGCTGACCGTCTCCAACATGGCGATAGAGCATGGCGCGCGCTCCGGCCTGATCGCGCCCGACGAAAAGACCTTCGCCTATCTGAAGGGCCGCCCGATGGCACCGGCCGGTGCGGAGTGGGATCGCGCGGTCGAATATTGGAAGTCGCTGCCGACCGATGCGGGCGCGTCTTACGACAAGGTCGTAACTCTGGATGCGGCGGACATTGCCCCCAGCCTGACCTGGGGCACCAGCCCCGAGGACGTCGTGCAGATCACCGGCATCGTTCCCGATCCGATGAGCTTCGCCGATCCTTCCAAGCAGGAGGCGGCGAAGAAATCGCTCGATTACATGGGCCTCGCGCCCGGCACCCGGATGCAGGATGTGGCGGTGGAGAACATCTTTATCGGGAGCTGCACCAACAGCCGGATCGAGGATTTGCGCGCCGCCGCGGCCGTCGCCAAGGGGCGCCACGTCGCGAACAATATCCGGCAGGCTCTGGTCGTCCCGGGCTCCGGCCTCGTGAAGCGCCAGGCCGAGGCAGAGGGGCTCGACCGCATCTTCATTGAGGCGGGCTTCGAATGGCGCGAGCCCGGCTGCTCGATGTGCCTTGCCATGAACCCGGACAAGGTGCCCGCGGGCGAACGCTGCGCCTCCACCTCCAACCGCAATTTCGTCGGTCGCCAGGGTCCGGGCTCGCGCACGCATCTTGTCTCGCCGGCAATGGCGGCGGCGGCGGCGGTCACCGGCAAGCTGACGGATGTGCGTGAGTTGATGGGATAACTCCTCTCCCGTTGGGGAGAGGGCACCTGCCGCGCAGCGGCGGGAGGGTGAGGCTACGAAAGGGAGCGGTAGGGATGAAAGTGGGGCGGATCTTAGTGGCGCTGACAACCATGCTCATGGCGGCCACCGCCCACGGCGCCACCGCGACCGCGCCCGTCCAGCTCTGGCGCCTCGATTGCGGCAAGGTCGTCGCCTTCGATCTCGACGAATTTTCCGACACGCGTGCTTATGTCGGCCAGCACAAGGATCTGGCCGCAAGCTGCTACCTGATCCGCCACGGCGATACGTACATGCTGTGGGATGCCGGCCTCCCCAGGGCGCTGCTCAACCACGTGCCCGATCCCAAGCAGGGCCTCGACGCGACGCTCACCGTCACGATCGTCGATCAGCTCGCCAGATTGGGCGTGAAGCCCGAACAGATTTCCATCCTCGGCATCAGCCACGAACATTTCGACCATACCGGCCAGGCTGGCGACTTCCCGCAGGCGAAGCTTCTTATGGGGAAGGGCGACATCGACGACATGCGCGGCCCCAATGCGGAGCGTGGCGCGCCGCTCGCCCATTGGCTAAAGGATGGTGGTGCGATGGAGCCGGTGGTCGGCGACAAGGATGTGTTCGGCGACGGCACCGTCACCATGCTCGACATGCCCGGCCACACGCCGGGCCACCATGCCTTGCTCGTGAAGCTGGCGCACAAGGGCTATGTCCTGCTCTCAGGCGACACCGCCCATTTCGCCGAAAATTATGCGACCGATGGGGTGCCCTCGTTCAACAGCAATCGCGCGGACACTCTGGCCTCGTTCGATCGCTTCAAGAAACTCGCCGCCAACCTTAAAGCCACCGTGATCATCCAGCACGAGCCCGCGGATATCGCCAAATTGCCCGCTTTCCCGAAGGCTGCGGATTGATGGGACGGATCGCGAGCACACGCCGCTCGGGTCGGGTAGGGTTCGGGCCTGTCGAGAAGCCGTATAGAGACCTCACCATAGGCCAGACCTCAGGAATACGAAGCCAATGACCCCGCTCACCACCGTCGAAGGCAAGGCCTATCCGTTCGGCCGCAAGAACGTCGATACCGACGTGATCATCCCGGCCCACTGGCTGAAGACGATCACGCGCGCGGGCCTCGGCCGCGGCGCCTTCGAGACCGTGCGAGCAGAGCCCGGCAACGTCTTCGAAGACGAACGATATAAGGGCGCGCCGGTCCTGATCGCGGGCGACAATTTCGGCTGCGGATCCAGCCGCGAGCACGCCGCCTGGGCCTTGGGCGACATGGGCGTGAAGGCGGTGCTGGCGCCCAGCTTCTCCGACATCTTCTCCGGCAATGCCTTCAAGAACGGCATCGCCACCGTCGTGCTGCCGCAGGAGGCGATTGACCGCCTGATGGAGGTCGCGAAGACGGACGAGATCACCGTCGATCTCGAAACCCAGACCGTGACCACGCCCTATCAGGATCGCTTCACCTTCCAGATGGACCCGTTCCGCCGCGATTGCCTGATGAAGGGGCAGGACGAGATCGGCCTGACGCTGGCAATGGCGGGGGACATCGGGCGGTATGAAGCTGCCATGGCACAGGATCGCCCCTGGCTCTGAGGTTTTCCGATCGGAGTCAGGTCCTCAAAGCTTGATGTTCCAGCGCGCATATTCCTGCTCGATCTGCGGCGAGATCATCTTCGCGTCCGCGACGTCCTGATCGCCGTGCTGGCGGTCGCCCTTGGCGCGTTCGATCAGCCCGCGCAGATAGAGCGAGCCGGGAGCCGCAGGCTGGAGGTCCAGTGCCGCATTGAGATCCGCCAGTGCCTCGGGCAGCCGGTGCAGCCGAAGATAGACCAGGGCCCTGCTGTCGAGGGCGGCGGAATTGTGGCTCGCCAGTTCGATGGATTGCGTGCAGTCCTGCAGCGCGGTGTCGAGTTGCACGCTCAGCGTGCCCTTGATCCAGCACCGCGCGTTGAGCAGGCCGGGATTGCCAGGTTTCGCCGCGATCGCTTCATCCAGCGCCGCGAGCGCGCCTTGCGCATCCTTGGCGCGCGCCAGGGTGTTGGCTTTGATGCTCAGCCAGTCGGGCCGGTCCTCGCCGGCATTGTCGACCTGGCTGTTGACTGCCTCCAGTGCCGTCGCCTTCTGACCGGAATCGACCTGAAGCTCCGCCAGGCCGGCGAGCGCCGGCTTGGAGCTTGGGTCGAGGGCCAGCGCCGCCTTGTAGTCCTCCGTGGCCTTACCTGTGTTTCCCAACTCCTTGAGCAGCCATGCCCGGCTGAGCAGATTCGCTGAGCTCGCATCGATGGAAACCGCTTTGTCGAGATCCGCGAGCGTCTCCGGCCACTGAAAGGCCGATGCGTAATACATGGCGCGCGCGGCGTAGCGGCTCGCGTCCTCCGGCTTGTCCGCAATGTAGGTCGTCAGCAGTGCGGCGCCCGCATCCAATTTGTGTTCGGCCCTGGCCTGCGCGATCTGGCGCTGCGGCGGGACATAGTCGGTGGTCGTTGCCAGCCGCACGAGCCGGTTACCCGCCGCGGTGAGTTTGGCGCGCGCCGCCGGCAGGTCCCCCGCTGCGAGTTCGGCGCCGCTCTCCAGCACCTCCTCCTTGAGAACGATCGTCCCGTCCGTCAGCGATGCGCTGCGCACCACGGTGCGGCCCGCGATGTCGAACGTGGCTGTCTGGTCGCCTTCGAGTGCGACGCCGCGTCCCTTGTCGGGCAACAGGATCGTGATCGTGGTAGCGCTGTGGCCAGGTTCGCCGCCATAGATCGGGATCGCCTTCCATGCGGCGCGCGCCCGATCGGTGTTGAGATTGATGCTGCTGACCGCGCTGCTCGGCCGGATGCGGTATCGATGTTCCTGCCGTGGCCAGCGCCACGAATTGGTCACTCCGCTGACCTCGATCGTTGCGGTTGCGGCCGCGGCATCGAAGGAGATTTTCGGGGAAACCGCGATTGCCTGGTTGCCGACGGCACCGCCAAGGCTCAGCAAGGCGAATTGCTGCAGATGTTCCTTGTCCATCTGGGCCACCATCGCCCGCAGGGCGTCCGCGCGGCTGCCGCGGACGGTCACCACCGCGTGATACGGCGCCGGCAGCGTGATACCCGCGCTTTGATCGATCGTGACCGATGTCATACGCGTCGGCATCGCCGGCGCCTTGGCTGGCAACTGGATCAGCTCGGCTCCGGCTGGCCGAGCCGGAAGCACCCATCGGAAGGGCGGTGGATTCTGTAGATCCTCGATCCGGGTACCGCGATCGGTCCCGTCGAGCCACAGATCGTCGTTGCCGATTTTTGCATGGACGAAGATGTGGTTGAATGCGCTGAGCGACGGCAGGCGGTCGGCGACGAAATCGCCTGCTCCGATGCTCGCCAATACCGGTTCCGCCTGCACGTCCAGAGCATCGAGCAAGGCGAGCAGCAACATCGTCTTCGCCTTGCAGTCGCCATATCCCAGGGACCAGGTCTGTGCGGGCGCCTGCGGCATGTAATTGCCGCCCTTCATCCCGTTCGCGAAATAGCGAATGCGGTCCTGGACGAGCGCCAGGGCGGTCGCGGTGCGCTTGCGTGGATCGCTAGTAGCCGCGCGGATGCGCCGAACCTCCTCCGCGAGCGTGCTACCGGCCGCGATCCGACCGTGCGTATCATAGAGCGGCGCCACGATCCTGGAGACGTCGCCCCAGCTCGCGAAACTCGCCGCCTCGGCCATCGGCAGCCGGTGAAAGCGGGGAGGGGCATCGTCCGGCAGATCCGGCTGCTTGGGTGCCGGCAGCTTGAGCGTGACGTCGTGCCAACCGGCTTTGTCCGACTCGGTTGCGACGATCCCGACGGGATAGGCCTGCCACTTGATCGGCAGGCCGGTCGGCCACAGAAAGCGGCTCCGCGCGAAGCCGACCTTGAAGGGTTCGGGGAAGGCGGGTGCGGAGACTTGGACCTGCCCTTTGAGCACCGGGTCTTTCGCCGTCACCGAATAGGCATAGTCGAGCACGTCGCCCACGCGCAGGCCTTCCACCTGCAGCGTCGCCGTCAGCTCGCCGTTCATCTCCAGCTCTTCAAGTTTCTGCTCGCGCCGTATCACCGCGAACTTCTGTCCGGCCTTGAGCACATCGATGCGCTGGCCGTCGCGGATGATGTTGACCCGATGGATGATGATGTCACCGTGGAACGGCTGCCAGGCCAGGCTGATCGTCCCGACCCGTGCCAGTGCATCGGCCGAAAGCGCGCTGACCGCCACTTCGCCATAGGTCCAGACACCCCCGTCCGCGATCCGGCTCTGCTGATCGAGAATGCGTACCAGTGGTCCGCCGTCATCCGCCGGGGCCGGCGTGGCCGCCCGCAACGCCCAGGCCGGGGCGGGCTCGTAGCGGGGGGTATCGCCCGCCCAGACCTGGCTGGAAAGCCCCGCGCACAGGATGATACCAAACCGCAAAGCCGTCATATTTCCCCCTGTTTCGCTCAGCATAGCATGTCGCCGATGCGCTGCTAGGCGCTAAGAAAAGCAGTGTCCGGAACGGCTGCATCTCGGCCGGGAACGAGCACCGCGAGCGGCTTCGCAGCGTGCGGCGGAACAAATCCCGGGTCCCCGGGGTCCAGGGCCCATGACAATCCGTCGGGATGATTCTACGGGGTCTGTGTGCTCCTGCTCCGCCGCCACCTGAAGCTTCAGCGCTGGTTCGCGGCGTGGCTGGTTGTGGTCGCGCTCGCGGTGCGTCTGGTCGTGCCCGCCGGCTACATGCCGATGGCGGGCAAGGCTGGGCTGGAGATTTGCGCGGGGCAGAACGCGGATCTCGCCTCGATCGGCTCGATGCCGGGCATGGACGCGATGCCGCATCACGCCGCCATGCCCATGCACGGCATGAATCATGGCAAGGCGATGCCCGGCGATCACGATCATGATTGCGGCTTCGCTTCCGCCGTCGGCGGCTCGGCCGATCTGCCCGATCTGATCCTGCCTGCCATGCTCGCGCCGGTTGCCTTGCCGGTTGCCTTCGTGGTGCAGGCCATCGTCCGTCCCGGCCTCGGCCTCGCCGCACCCCCACCGCCCAAGACAGGCCCGCCCTCCATCCTTCGCTGACAGGACCTTGATCGTCCCGGGCTGCAAGCCTGGGACGTGACTCAAGGTCCCATCATGGCTGTCGCGGGAACCCCCGCGTCCTGACGTCATCGAAGGATCATCATGTCTATCACCCTGCGCAGCGTATCCATCGGGTGCGCCCTCTTACCCGTGGCGTTGGCCGCGGGCGCCAGCCCTTGCCTCGCCGCAGCCGCGGAGAATGCGGATGCCGAACAAACGGTCGTCATCACCGGCCAGAAGCCGTACGCAACCATCGAGAATGCGCCGTCCAGCCATGCCTCGGTCACGGCCGACGTCATCGCCACCACCGTCAACGCCGCCAATGTCGAGGATACGCTCAAATATCTGCCGAGCCTCGTCATCCGGAAGCGGCACATCGGCGACACTCAGTCGCCACTCGCCACCCGCACCTCGGGCGTGGGCGCGAGCGCGCGCAGCCTGATCTATGCCGACGGCGCCTTGCTCTCGTCGCTGATCGGCAACAACAATACGTCCGCCAGCCCGCGGTGGGGCATGGTCAGCCCCCAGGAAATCGCGCGGATCGACGTGCTCTACGGGCCATTCTCGGCCGCCTATCCCGGCAATTCGATCGGCGCCATCGTCAACATCACCACGCGCCTGCCCGACAAGCTTGAGGCGACCGCGAGCGCGGGCACCAGCCTCCAGACCTTCCGCCAATACGGCACCGACCGGGATCTGCCCGCCTGGCGCATCGGCGCGACGCTGGGGGACCGCGCCGGAGCCTTCGCCTGGTTCGTGAGCGCCGACCATATCGACAGCAAGAGCCAGCCGCTCGCCTACATCACCGGCGCGCGCACGAGCGGAACGGCGACGGGCGGCTATGACGATGTGAACCGCACCGGCGCGCCCATCCGCCTCCTCGGCGCCGCGGGCTTCGAGCATCAGCGGCAGGACGATCTCAAGCTCAAGCTCGCCTACGACATCGCGCCCGACCTGCGACTAAGCTATGTCGTCGGCCTGTTCCTCAACGACACCGCCGCCACGGCGCAAAGCTACCAACGCGATGAAGGCGGCAATCCCTTCTTCACCACCGCCTACGACAGCAACGTCTATCGCTATAACGAGCGCCATTGGTCGCACGCGCTCTCCGCCAAGGGTGATGGCAGCGCGTTCGATTGGGAGGTGATCGGCACGCTCTATCGCTTCCATCACGACGTGCAGCGCACGCCCACCGGCACGCCGCCGGCCTCCTTCCATGGCGGCCCCGGCAACATCACCCGCCTCGACGGCACCGGTTGGGATACACTCGATGCCAAGGGCGCCTGGCACGTCGGCCCGCAGACGCTCAGCTTCGGCGGACATTGGGATCGCTTCACCCTCGCCAGCAACCGCTACGCCACCACCGACTGGCGCGAGGGCGGGGAGGGGGCGCTCAACCTCGTATCGCGCGGCAGGACGCGCACGGCCGCCTTTTGGGCGCAGGATGCCTGGGCCGTCGCCGCACCGCTGACCCTTACCATCGGCGGCCGCTACGAATGGTGGCGCGCCTTCGATGGCTTCAATTTCTCCGGCACGCCGGCCCTCAGTGTGGCCCAGCCCACGCTCTCGGCCGCGCGCTTCTCCCCCAAGGGGTCGCTCGCCTGGACGCCGGGTGGCAGCTGGAAGGTCACCGCCTCTTTCGGCCGCGCCTGGCGCTTCCCGACGGTAAGCGAGCTCTATCAGGTGGTCACGACCGGCTCCACGCTTGCCGTGCCCAACCCGAACCTCAAGCCCGAGCGCGCCACCTCTGAAGAGCTGGCGATCGAGCATAAGGGCATCCGCCTGTCGCTGTTCAACGAGGTGATCGACGACGCCCTGCTCTCGCAACTCGCTCCGCTGAACGGCGGACCGGTGCTGGCGACCTTCGTCCAGAACGTCGATCGCGTCCGCACGCGCGGGATCGAGCTGGCGTTCGACAAGCTTAACCTGCTCCCGCGCTTTGACCTGTCGGGCAGCGTCACCCTGGTCGATCCGAAGATCATTGCCGACGCAGCGCTACCTGCCGCGGCCGGGAAACGTCCGCCGCAGGTGCCGCGGCGCAAGGCCACCCTGGTGGCAACGTGGCATCCCTCCGACCTGCTCTCGTTGACCGCGGCGGCGCGCTACAGCAGCCGCTCCTTCGGCACGATCGACAATTCGGATCGCGTCACCCACACCTATCAGGGGTTCGAAAATTACCTCGTGGCGGACGTTCGCGCGGTGGTGAAATTGTCCCCGCACTGGTCGCTCGCGGGCGGCGTCGATAACCTCACTGACCGCAAATACTTCCTCTTCCACCCCTTCACCCAGCGCACCTTCACCGGGGAGGTGAACTGGAAATTCTGACTAAGGCTCTGCCCCTTGTGCGGGAGGGTTGGGAGAGGGGCAGCCCGGCGTTTCTCCCACAAGGGGAGAGGAGTTATAGTTTGGCAAACCGCGCCTCGATCGCATCCCAGATCAGGCTCGGCGTATCCGTCCCGTTGAAATTGTCGATCGCCACGATTCCCGTCGGAGAAGTCACGTTGATCTCGGTCAGATAACCCGCAATCACGTCGATCCCGACGAAAACCAGCCCGCGCTTTGCCAGTTCGGGCCCGATCTTGGCGCAGATTTCCAGCTCGCGCGGCGTCAATTCGGTCGCCGCGCCCTTGCCGCCGACCGCC
>Ga0157372_10007268_pt1 | contig 11792 bp, 9 predicted proteins | sample C55metaG_FD_115307 | JGI IMG/M metagenome (GOLD analysis project Ga0157372, IMG submission 115307) | Corn rhizosphere microbial communities from Kellogg Biological Station, Michigan, USA - C5-5 metaG | ecosystem: Host-associated > Plants > Roots > Rhizosphere > Soil | place: USA: Michigan...
AGTGAACCATCACGAACGTCGTCAGTTCCGCTGCCGTCGTAATCACGATCCAGATTGCATGCTTCGGATTTCTTTCGCGCGACGCGATCCACCACGCAAGAAACATCGAAATGGAGAATGGGACAAACGATTCCTTCGCCAGCGCCCCTATCACTCCCCACAGCGGAAGCAGGTACCAGCGTTGGTAGAACATGCTGGCGACAACCGCCATGAGCAGACAAGCTTCCGCAGCATCAACCAGTGCGGCAAGGTGAAGATTCGCAATCGCGAAGTTCAGCAGGTACAAAGTTGCTGCAAGTAATGCCACAGACGCTTCGGGCACGATGTCTCGTCCGATCCGGAAGAGCAGGTACCCCGTGGTCGCGACAAAGAATGCATTCACCCCCAGAAACGAAAACATGAGCGGGTCCCACGAGCCTGTGTGATTTCTCACGACCAAGAACACCGATCCCGCCATCGCTGGAACGAGCACGCGAAATCCCAGAGGAGTGTTCACGGCGGACGGCCCATGCACCGCCATTTGGGCGTAGATCGCGGCATCCGGTATGGCCACACGCGGATCGTAGCGATTCAGCGTCGGATATCCCAACCCCGCGCTGATCAGGAATAGCAGAGTCCAAACGCAAACTCCGCGCAGGAGCCTTGGGGTGTTCACAAGATTGGAATGGAGGTGCAATTTAATTGCGCGTGATTATAGGACAACAACCCCGGCCGGCGCACCGGAGATCGAGACCTGTGGTGGCTACCTTGGAGGAATTTCTGAGTACCCTGGTGCGGCTTGCTTGATATTTTGCGTCAGCGAAGCCTTGGCGTCGCCAATCGACCAACGAATGCCTCCGCCGAGAAGGTTCAAGAAGAAAGGACTCGACCAGTTTTCCGGACGATCGCCAATGGCGGTGTAGAACACGCGTCCCTTGCCTTCCATCCGAGCCCAGGTCATCGGATAGGGAGCACGCTCATAAGGCTTGCCGGTCATGCCCTTTGTATCAAGAGTGAGAATCACGTGCATGTCGGTGCGGAAGTCTTTGAGCGAATACCACTCATCGTTGAACTTCACCGGAGAGGAGACGCCCTCGAGTCCAGGAAACTTGGGATCATCAACAAGGAGGTTCGTATCCTGCAGGCGCGGTGTGCTGCCATGGGTGATGAATTCGCCGCCGAGCATACGCAGGTATGGATCGGATTGCTCCCCGTGGGCGATGTAGCGGTTCGAGTTATCTTGCGGATCGGGCGGCGTGTGGAAGGTGTCGCTGGCGGCATGAATTCCAACGAACCCCGTACCGCCGCGAATTGCATCCAGCAACTTCTGTTTGCCGGCCCGGGACATTGGCGGATTCTTGTCGGTGCCCCCTGTCGTCAGATCGCCCGTGGTGAAGAACACAACGGCCGCATATTTGTGGAAATCAGGCGAATCGAAAATAGTCCCGTCCTTGCTGGCAGTGACACTGAAGCCATACTTCTGTCCCAACGAAGTGATTGCCTCGTCGACGATGCTCGGCTTGCCGTCTTTGAGCTTCACCACATCATGCTCAAAGCCGGAGGACTTGGTGAAAACCAGCACCGACTTCTTCCCCGCCGCCAGCGCTCCGGAAGGAAGGGCAAGGCTCAAGCCAGCAACTGTTCCTATTTCGACAAACTGACGACGCGTAAATTCACGGCTCATAGGTATCCGCCTGTTCTGCTTCTAAACTTCGTTACGCCGAAAACGCTCGGCCAGATGATCGCACGCACGCACTGCCAACGCCATCATGGTGAGCGTGGGATTCTGGCATGCTGAGGATACGAAGCATGATCCATCGGCCACGACGACATTCGAAACATCGTGCGACTGACTGAACGGATCCAGCACCGATTTCTTTGGGTCCGTCCCCATACGTGCCGTGCCAACCTCGTGAATCGCCATACCTGGCATCTCGGTTCCTGTGGTGACGCGAATGTTCTTTGCCCCCGCGGCTTCGAGCATCTCCGCTGCACTCACTGCCGCGTCCCGCATCATGGCCGCTTCGTTCGCGCCATGCGCCATGCTGATACGCAGCGCAGGGATGCCCCATGCATCTTTGAGGTCGGGATCGATCTCGCAGAAATTGTCGAAGCGTGCCAACGACTCGCCGAATGCGCCGAGTGACACATCGTACCGGCCCTGCTTCACGGCTTTTTTGTAGGTAGCTCCAATGCCCGACGCGCCAAAGTCGAAGGATGGCATGGAAGAGCCTTGATATCCGTAGCCGCGAATGAAGTGCGGATACTTGCCTGTCGCCGGGGTGTTACGGAAACGCACGGCATAAATCCCGGTTGGCCGATGCGGAGGACTCGCGTTAGGTTTGGCTTGCAAGTCTTCGAATGTTCCACTGGCCCCGCCGCCGACTACATGGTCCATCAGATAGTGTCCCAGCACGCCACTGGAATTTCCCAGTCCTTTCGGATATTCCCGTGTTGAGGAGTTGAGCAATATGCGCGTGGACTCAAGCGCTTGCGCGCAAAGCACCACAGCTTTGCTACGGACCTGCTTCGTCTCTTTGGTAGTGCGATTGACGAAGGTGACGCCCGTCGCCTTGTTGCTGCCGGAATCCATATCGACATGGCTGACGATTGCGTCAGTGATCAACGTGCAATTACCCGTCTTCACCGCATCTTTCACCGTCGTGAACGGACTGCTGAAGTACGAGAACGTGAAGCAGCCGCGTTCGCAAGGTCCGCAGTAATGGCATGGTGCGCGGCCGTTGTGAGGCTGCGTGAGGATCGCAACACGACCCATCGTCAGGGTGCGTCCAAACTTCTTCTGCATGCTGTCGCGCAGGCGAACCTCTCCGCAACTCATCTTCATCGGAGGAAGAAACTGCCCGTCTGGCAGCATCTCGTTTTTCTCCGATGCACCGCTGATACCGACATATCGTTCCACGATGTCGTAATAGGGCGCGAGATCTGCGTAGGAAATCGGCCAATCTACGTCGTACCCATCCCGGCTCGCAGCTTTGAAATCGACGTCGCTCAGGCGATAGCTGTGGCGTCCCCAGACGAGAGAACGTCCACCAAGCACACGCAGCCGCTGCCAAGTAAAGGGACGATCCGCCGGAGTGCTATACGGGTTCTCCAGATCGTTCACGAACCATTCGTAGTTGTATTCCATGCAGGCGTAGCACTGCTGCTGAATGGGACGCGTCTTGGCGATTTCCGGGTCCCGCCCACGGTACTTCAACTGAAAGACGGGCATATGCTCGGTGAATTCTCGCGGGGTCACAGTTCGTCCGGCCTCAAGCAATGCGACTTTCAGGCCGGCTTCCGAGAGCCGTTTTGCCGCCCAGCCGCCGGTCGCGCCCGAACCAACAACAATCACATCGTAGGTTTGCAGCAACGGGTCGTTTGGCATGATTAGGTGTGCGTGCCGTTCGCGTGCTCACATCCAAGATAAGGACCGTGGGTCATCTCGCCGTCCCAACCAAGTTCTTTTTGCCCGATTTCGGATTCGTAATATCCGGTGGCAATCATGCTTTTGAGAAGCTGGAAGTTTTGCTGGCTGGGATCGCGAGATTCTCCATGGCGGTCGGCAGACTCCGTCCAGCGGCTGCTTTCGCGCGTGTACGCCCACTGATCGAGCAACCACACTTGGTTTTCCGGAGTGAGTTGCACGAAATCACTTTTGAACTCCTTTTGGCTCTCGTCATCGATGAAGGCTAACGCTCCGGTGAAACGTTGCTGAAACTGGGCGGGCTGCACGGAAAGAATCAGGTCCAGGTAGCGATTCACCAGGGCGTCTTTGGCGCCGGGAGTGTCGGTGGCCGGAATGATCACGTCGCTCAGTACGATCAAGGTTGCATTCTGGTGCCCGTTAAGAAATACCGGCTTCCAGTTTGGATCGCTCAGAACCGTCGATCCGTCTTCACCGCGGGCAGCCGCGGTAAGCCCCGACGAAACCGCCTGCGCCACCGAAAAACTCGGCCCTAAAATAGGCGCGATGCTGGCGAACAGCGCGGCGCGAATGAGTTCACGCCGATTGAGTGAGGAAGAGGACGAAGATGACTGCTCTTCCTGGTGGAGAGCTGCGCGGCCAAAGACTTCCATCTCGCGAAATGATAAAGGGAGCACCACAATTTCACAATTCAGAACTGCAGGGCCGGCGAAAGGTTATCGTGAGATGGTGTTCCATGCTGATCCGTTTTGCGATGATTCAAGCGCAGTCTTGATGAATCTCACGCCTTCTACTCCATCCTCGACAGTCGGTACTAACAGTGACAACGGGTTGGGTGCGCGTTTTTCGCGCCGCGAAATGATCTGCTCGGCGAGATCATTGTAGAGTTGCGCGAAGGCCTCCAGATACCCTTCCGGATGCCCGCTTGGAATGCGAGTCGCATGAGCAGCGGACCGTCCAGTACCAGCACTGCCGCGACGAATGATTTGCTTCGCCTGACCCAGCGGGGTGAAGCTTAATTCATTGGGATTCTCCTGGTGCCACTCGATCCCGGCCTTCTCTCCATAAACACGAAGTCGCAGATTGTTCTCGTTCCCCGGCGCCACCTGAGTCGCCCAAAGACTTCCTTTCGCGCCACCTGTGAAACGAAGCATCATGTGGACGTTGTCATCGAGGCGCCGTCCGGGAACAAACGTGCTCACGTCAGCCGCCACCTTTTCGCAACTCAATCCAGTCACGAAGCACGCAAGGTTGTAAGCATGAGTGCCGATATCGCCCAGCGATCCGCCGGGTCCGCTGCGCGCCGGATCGGTGCGCCACTCGGCCTGCTTTTGTCCCGTCTTCTCCAGGGGCGTGGAAAGCCAGTCCTGGACGTATTCCACTTGCACAAGCCGGATCGGACCGAGTTCGCCCGCGGCCACCATCTCGCGTGCCTGTCGCACCAGCGGATGGCCCGTGTAATTGTGCGTCAGGCCAAATACGAGGCCGGTGCGTTTGACCGTCTTGGCGAGGTCGAGTGCGTCTTCCAATGTGGTCGTCAGCGGTTTGTCGCAGATGACATCGATGCCTGCTTCGAGGAATGCCTTTGCCGGAGCGTGGTGCATGTGGTTCGGCGTGACGATCGAAACGACTTCAATCCCCTCCGGCATTTTCGATTCCGCTGCTGCCATTTCCTGGAAGCTGCCATAGGCTCGGGGGATATTGAGTTCCTTCGCCCCCACCAGGCTCCTTTCCCGGTCGGAACTCAGCGCGGCGGCAACTAGCTCGTATTTATCGTCCAGCCTCGCAGCAATGCGATGTACTGCGCCAATGAAGGCTCCCGGACCGCCCCCTACCATCCCTAATCGCAAACGGCGCCGGGATCCTTGGCCCTTCCCCTCAATCGCCATGTTTGTTTTCCTTTCGATTCAAGCCCAGCATTCTACGGTTTGCCTCCAAATCGGCGCCTGACTTTGCAAAGTCATCGAAGGCGCGCTCCGCCGCTTGAATGATGTGGCGAGCGATGAACGGCGCACCCTCTTTCGCGCCTTGAGCGCTGTTTTTCAGGCAGTCCTCCCACTCGAGCACCGCCCAGCCTTCAAAGTCGTACTCGGCGAGCTTGGAGAAGATTCCGCGGAAATCCACTTGGCCATCCCCGAGCGATCGGAACCGTCCTGCACGAGAAATCCACGGCTGATACCCGCCATAAACGCCCTGACGCCCGCTCGGCCGAAACTCGGCGTCCTTTACGTGAAACATTTTGATCCGCTCGTGATAGATGTCGATGAATTCCAGGTAATCCAGTTGCTGAAGAACAAAGTGGCTTGGATCGAAGAGGATGTTGCAGCGTTTATGTCCGCCAAGCCGGTCGAGAAACATCTCAAAGCTGATGCCGTCATGCAGGTCCTCGCCGGGATGCAACTCAAAGCAGAGATCGACGCCAGCCGCGTCAAACACGTCCAGAATCGGCTTCCATCGTTTGGCCAGTTCATCGAAGGCAGTCTCAATCAGCCCCGGCGGCCGTTGCGGCCACGGATAAATATACGGCCATGCGAATGCACCCGAGAACGTGACGTGCGCCTTCAGCCCAAAATTGGCCGAAGCCTTGGCTGCGAAATGAAGCTGCTCGACTCCCCATTTCTGGCGCGCCGAAGGATTGCTACGCACAGACGGTGGTGCGAAGCCGTCGAAAGCTTCGTCGTAGGTAGGATGAACCGCCACCAGTTGTCCCTGCAAGTGCGTTGAAAGTTCCGTGACTTCAACTCCGTTCGCCTCCATCATGCTTTTGATCTCTTCGCAATAGGCCCGGCTCTCAGAGGCCTTCTTCAGATCGAAAAGACGTACATCCCATGTGGGAATCTGCACGCCTTTGTACCCAAGCGAAGCTGCCCAGCGCGAAATCTCATTGAGATTGTTGAACGGCGAAGTGTCGCCCGCGAATTGCGCCAGAAAAATTGCAGGACCCTTGATGGTTCTCACCTCCGACCTCCAGTTATGCGCTGCCAGATTGAGGGGTATAGCGCCGCTGCCCGGCGTTTTCCCTGAGAAAGTATAAGGGGCTAGTTGTGAATTTGGGTGGCCAAAGAAACGAGGACATCCATGGTGTGTGCTTCTGCTAACCGCCCCAGGAGTGGAAGTCGTGATTTCACGCAACCCTAAATTGGACGGTGATCGTGGGCGCCTGCGAGATTGATTCTGCGCTTTGGGATGCCCTTCTGGTGGCAATCAAGGCATTTGACGGAGTGAATGTTATGTTTGCTGGTCTTGTCGTTGAAGGTGGTATCCATCTTCTCAACATCGAGTCTGCAGTCGAGATGCTGGGCGTGGCAACTGTCGCAGGAAGCGCGAGTTTGCTCGCCATGCTGCTGATGGCAGGAAAAGCAGCTCAGGCCTTCGTGGACGCCGATCGGGGTGCGATCGTCGCCAGAATATACTTCCCGCGTAGCGATGGGCGCGTGGCATTGATAACAGAGCGCCTGCCGCTGGTCGCGACTCATCGCAACGGGACGCGAATGATCGAGCATTGCGGGGAGCGGCAAGTCCGCGACCGCGATGTGGTCAAGTTCTCTTCGATCGAAGAAGGCGAGCGACGGCCTGGTAATCTCCTGCTGTGGACCGGGTAGCGCCTCCTTCGGTACGGACTTCTGCAAGCGGCTGCCTTCGTGATGCAGTTGATGGCAGGCCAGGCACGGCACTGCCGGTTGTTGCGCAAGTGCAGCAGATTTTAACCGCCACGGGCCGTGCGTTTTGATTGGAGTGACCAGGTCCCGAATGCCTCCCTGAAAGTGCATAGCGTGGCAGCGCAGGCAGTCATCGATTAATTCCTGTTTCTGATTTTGAGATGCGTTCAGAAAGATGTCTGAATATGTGGTGCTGTGCCGACTGGAGCGCCACGCCGCGAACTCCTGTTGGTGGCAATTCTGGCACCGTTCGGTCATCGCGAGCACGTCAGCGTTCTTGAGCAGCGGCTTCTCCGGAATTCTCCCGCGAAGATGTGAGACTACCCGGCTCATGTTCTTCAGGTGGAATCCAGCGTCCAGCGTGAATACATTTCCGTGACAGCTGGAACACGAAAGGTTGCGGTGAGTGGACGAGTGCCAGTCTGTGTAGGGTTGCCAGATCTCGTGGCAACTGGCACAGGCGCTATCCGAACGTTCGTAGTACACGCTTGGAGCAGCCATCGAAACGGTAAGGACCACGAGAATCGTGGTCGTTCCGGCCAGCCAGGTGCCGAAAAAGAAATGCCAAATTCTCCGGCGCTTTGCGGATTGGCCAGTTGCACTCACACGGACTTCCAGTTCTTGGCGATGTACTCGCCCACGCGGTATGCGTTCGCCATGATGGTGAGCACCGGATTGAATCCGCCATTAGTGACGTGCACGCTTCCGTCGGCGACGAAAAGGTTCTCCACATCGTGAACCCGGCAGTTGCGATCAACTACTGAAGTCCGGGGATCGTTCCCCATGCGGCAGGTTCCGGCTTGATGCTGTCCTCCGCTCAACTCGCGCCCAGGGAGCCGCGGCCAAGTTTGAATGGCTCCCGCTTCTTTCAGCCACCGCTCGGCTTTTCCCGCAATGTATTTCGCCGTAACGATGTCGGAAGGATGGCGATGGCCTGAGAGTCTTGCGACCGGAATGCCCCAGAAGTCCTTGACCTTGGCGTCAACCTGCACGCGCGCATCGAAGACTGGGAGTTCCTGCACGGGGCCCATCACGATACTGGACTGCCGGTAGTACTTGCGCATGTAATCCTTGTGCACCTGCCCCCAGCGCGGCATTCCGGGCGGAGTCATTCCAGAAAAGTGGATCGGCAGGCGGATGAACTCATTGCATAGCAGCGCGCCACCAACCAGTCCCGGATTGCCATGGTTGTAGTCGCAGATAGCGATTGAAGCCCCGGGGCCGAGATCGTCGAACAGTTCGAAGTCGAAGAGAGCCATCGCTCCGGTGTAAGCGTGGCCCTGCAGATTGCGTCCTACCCAGTCAAAACGATTGCCAATGCCATTGGGAAAGAGAAGGCTCTTGGAGTTGAGCAGAAGGCGCGCAGACTCGACTGCCGACCCAGCGATGACTACCACATCTGCGGGCTGTTCCCGCAGGTGGTTGTGCTCATCGAAATATGCGATTCCGGTGGCGTGTCCTCGGCCATCGGTGAGGATTTCCTTGACCATACAGTTGGTCCTCACCTCGCAATTACCTGTGGCAAGGGCCTTGGGAAGGACGGTGTTGTGGGTGCCGTTCTTGGCGTCCACCTCGCACGCGAATCCCACACACCAGCGGCAGCGCATACATCCACCGCGGCCGTTGTAAGGAATCGTGTTACGCAGCATGGGGATGTGAAACGGGTGGAGCCCCAAACGCTTTGCCGCGGAATCAAGCAGCAGGTGCTCTTTGCCGTCTGAGAGCGGCGGCATAGGAAGAGCTTTCTTGCGCGCTGGTTTTTGCGGAGGCTCAGCGCCACCCGAAACGCCAATTTCCCATTCCGCTTTTTCGTAGTACGGTTCCAGCTCCTCGTAACTGATCGGCCAATCTTCCAGCGTGCTTCCTTCGACAGCGCCATACGTTGAACGCATGCCAAAATCCTGCGGCATAAAGCGCCACGCCATTGCGCCGTAGCTGAAGCTCCCACCGCCGACGCAGGCGGCGTTGTTGGAGTAGGCCCAATCGTTCGACTTGACTACGCGAGCCTCCCCGCTGTCGTTCACGGTGACGCGGGGATTGCGATCGTCCGGGCCAAAGGCGCAACCAAGGAATGAACTTCGCTGATTGCGCAGGTCGTCTTTGCGGCAGTCGAAGGCGGTGTGCCAAAGCCCGCGCTCCAGCACAACCACGCTCATGCCGGCAGAGGCGAGTTCTTTGGCGACGACTCCTCCTCCCGCGCCCGCGCCCACCACTACTGCGTTTACCTTCTTCAGTGGCATTGCAGTACCTTGATCACAGGCTGCGCGGGTCGTACTTCAACCGCCCCCGCACCTGCGGATATGCCAGCCCGACCATCTTCCAACTTGCGCGCGCTCGATTGCCGCCGTGGCGCGGATCCCCGTAGAACCCTTCCATGGTGTGCGAAAGTACCGTCTCGAAGAACTGGCGTGGGTCGACGGTTTCCCAGATGGCTTTCGAAAGCGTGCCCCGCTCCATGGCGTTGAGAATGTCGAATTGCTGTTTTCCGTCCAGTTCAGCGAAACGCTTCTCGAACCAGGCTCGCGCGGTTGCGTCGGTGTAGCCGAGGCCATCGCGATATAAGTCTTTGGCGTCGCGAAACGGGCCGCAAAGCTGAATGTCGATGAAATTCACAACCTGCGCCCAGTCGGCCCCGGGATCCTGGTCCGGAGGAATCAGTTGGTCACAGATGGCGGCGAGAGCACGTGCTTCACAAAGACGCAGGAAGCGCCATGGCGTTCGTGACCCGGAGCACGCGGTCATGCCGCTGGCGGCCGCTGCTGCGGCAGCCAGCTGGATGAACTCCCGGCGGCTGAGATTCTTGTACCAGCTCACAGCAATACAGGCCTCGTCAGGCCTTGTTCAAACATTGTGGAATGAGCAGGAAGTCGGGGAAGTGATGGCCGTCACAAGACGTGGTATCCGCATACACCGGGATAGTTGTGAACTACCTAATCACGGCTTGGGATGTGGGAGAGAACCGGCGCTGAGTTCGTCGAGCAATGCTGCAGCCTTGGTGAGATTATCAACGCCAAAGATCAGCAACACCTGCGACGAGCCTGGTTCAAGTCCGCAATAGCTGTAGTCGATGTTGATCTGTGCCGCACCAAGACTCGCAGCAGCGCGGGCCAACTCTCCGGGCCGGTGCGGCAGCCTGGCAACGGCTACGTCGGTTTCCTCGAAGATCATGCCCATTTGTCCGAGCACAGCCTGGGCGGTTAGAACGTCGTTGACAACGAAGCGCACCAAACTTTCACGCTCCTCGACATACGACTGAAACGCAAGAATGTTTACGCCGCGATCTGCCAGTCCGAGGAAGCACTTTCCCAGAGCGCCGGGCGTGTCTGCAATTGCGACGGTGAACTCTTTGGCTTTTGCCATAAGCTTCCGATTTTTTGTATTTGAGAAAACATCGTAGCGCCCCAAAGCGGCGGGTGCACGATGAAATTTGAAAAATGAATCGGGGAGGTAGGAACGCCCGGGACTGATGAGTTCTCACGTTCCGATCTGCACTGCATCTATCGCCAAGTGTTATAACTCTCGTGCTGAAGGAGAGCAAGGGTTATGTCCATATCTCGCCGCGGTTTTGTGCAGTCCGCGCTGACGGGCGCGGTCGCGCTATCTTTGTCAGATTCTGCAAACGCTGAGACATCGACGCAGGGTAGCGGGAAGGCGAAGCTACCGCTCATTGTTTCTGCTGCGAATGGGTTCAAGTATCTGGACGAAGGGTACTCATTGCTCGCCGGGGGCGGGGACACCCTGGACGCGGTGCTGAAAGTTGTGCAGGGACCTGAAAACGATCCGAACGACGAGAGCGTCGGGCTGGGTGGCCATCCGAATGAGGAGGGCGTGGTCGAACTCGATGCATGTTGCATGCATGGTCCAACGCGCACTGCGGGATCAGTTGGGGGAGTGCGGAATGTTAAGAACGCCTCGCTGCTTTCCAATGCGGTCCGGTTACATTCGGGGCACGTGATGCTCGTGGGAGAGGGTGCGGAGAAGTTTGCGGTCGCGCAGGGTTTCCCGCGAGAGAACCTGCTGACGGACAAGTCGCGCAAAGAGTGGCTGCTGTGGAAGCAAACGCATTCGGACTGGTGGGGTTCGTCGCTGTCGAGCCCCGACTGGCGTTCCCGCTTGCATACGCGCGCTCATGCCGACGAATGGCAGGAGCGAGTGGAAAATATGAAGATCATTGCTGCCGCGATCGGCATTCCGCCAGAAGAACGCATGGAGGCGATTCGCAGTGTCATCTTTCCCCCGACAGGCACGATTCACTGCTCAGCGCTGAATGCAAAGGGCGAGATGTCTGGATGCACGACGACGAGCGGTTTGGCTTGGAAAATCCCGGGACGTGTTGGTGATTCGCCCATCATCGGCGCTGGTTGCTACATCGACCAGGACGTCGGGTCTGCGGGTGCAACCGGCAGCGGAGAAGAGAATATCAAGGTCGCCGGAGCACACACGATTATCGAGAACATGCGCCATGGCATGTCACCCTTGGATGCCGGCATGGACGCGCTGCAACGTATCGTGCGCAACTACAACGGAGACAGAGAGCGCTTGCAATACGTAGACATGGTCTATTACGTCCTCAGAAAGGATGGGGCATATGCGGCGGTGTCGCTATGGGAAGGATACGGCGATGATCCAAACCCGCACCGGATTGCGATCCACGACGGCGCCAAGCGGCTGGAAAAAGCTGTCAGTATGTTCCGCGGCGTGTCGCAGGCCTGGCCGCCGCTGTTCAA
>Ga0157372_10007272_pt1 | contig 11790 bp, 9 predicted proteins | sample C55metaG_FD_115307 | JGI IMG/M metagenome (GOLD analysis project Ga0157372, IMG submission 115307) | Corn rhizosphere microbial communities from Kellogg Biological Station, Michigan, USA - C5-5 metaG | ecosystem: Host-associated > Plants > Roots > Rhizosphere > Soil | place: USA: Michigan...
CTGGAAGCCATCTATGCATCGCTATGAGCTGCCGGCTCTTCTGGGACTGGCGCTGGCGGTCCGGCTTCTCCTGCTCGTCGCGTGGACGCCCCCGATCGTGGCCGACGCCGCGGACTACGACCGGCTGGCACGGTCGCTTGCCGAGGGCCGGGGGTACACGAACGCGCGGGGCGAGGCCACCTCGTGGCGGCCGCCACTCTATCCGGCGTTCGTCGCGACCATCTACCGCGTCGCGGGAGGGTCGGTCGAGGCGGTCCGGTTGGCACAGGTGCTCGTAGACGCGGGCACGGTCGCGCTCGGCTACCAGCTGGGAACGGTGCTGTTCGGGACGCTCGCGGGGCGCATCGCCGGCCTCCTGATTGCGGTGAACGTCTCCACGATCTCGGCCAGCAGCCGCCTCCTGAGCGAGACGCTCTTCACCATGCTCTTGATGGTGGCGGTGGTTCTAACCCTGGAGTGGTGGCGGGCGGTGCGCTCGGACCGCCGGTCCGCGGCGGTCCCGCTGGGGGCGGCGGTCGGGGCGGTGGTGGGGGCGGGGACGCTCTGCCGCGGGGTCCTGCTCCTGTACCCGCTCTGCCTTATCGGGATGGCGGTGCTGCGTGGGTGGGTGCGGCCGTCGCCGGAGGCGCGATCGACGTCCGCCGCCCGGACGAGCGGGTGGGGACTTCTCGTGGCCTCGGGGGCCCTGTTGCTGGGCTTCGCGCTCGTGGTGATGCCGTGGACCGTACGGAACTATCGCGTCCACGGCGCGCTGGTCCCGGTGGCTACGCAGCTGGGCGTCACCCTGTATACTGCCTACAACCCGCCGAACGGATGGATATTCGGGATCGACACTCAGGACGAGACGGTGGCGGCCGCACATCGACTTTCCGAGGTTGCAGCAAGCGCGATGTTAACCAAGGCCGCAGTAAGCTCGATCCTGAGCTCGCCCCGAAGGATTCTCCGGCTCGAGGTGCTCAAGGTGATGTACTTCTGGGTTCCGGTCGACTGGGAGATCCTGCCCGTTTACGGCGCGGTCAACCCGACGTACCTGTTCGTCGGGCTGTGGGCGCTGGTTTACGCCGGACTGCGGCTGACGCACAAGTGGCGCCCGGACGGGGTGCCAACGTGGGCGGCCTGGCTTCCCATCGCCTATCTGTTCGCGATGGCGATGGTGGTGCAGGGTACCCCGAGGTACCGGCTTCCGTGCGAGCCCTTGCTAGCGGTGTTCGCCGCGGCGGCGCTCGCGGCGATCGGCCGGGAGGTCAGCCGGAGGACGATGGTGGCTCTCGTGAGCGGGACGGTCGGGGCAGTGGCGGTCGCGCAGGTCCTGGCGGGACCGCTCAAGAGCCTGGCGAAGAGCTGGATCTCCGGCGGTGCGTGAGGGTGGCGGCTGAGATGACGGTGCCGGTGCTGTACGTCTCGTACGACGGAGTCCTCGATCCACTCGGCAGCTCGCAGGTGGTGCCGTACGTGGCGGGCCTGGCCGGGCACGGGTTCTCTCCCACGTTAATCTCCTTCGAGAAGCCGGAGCGCTGGTCCCAGGTCGAAGTTGGGAGCGAGACCCGGCGCGGCCTGGCCGCTCGCGGCGTTCGCTGGGTTCCGCTCCACTATCACAGGCGGCCACGGCTGGCCGCCACCGCGCTCGACGTCATCGCCGGCCGCCGGGCCATCGCGCGTGAGTGGGCGCGCTCGTCGCCCCGTATCGTTCACTGCCGCGGTGACGTGGCCGGGCTGATGGCGCGGTGGGCCCATCTGCCGTCCACGTGCCGCTTTCTCTACGACGTGCGGGGCTTCTTCTCGGACGAGCGGGTCGAGACCGGCTCGTGGCGGCGGGGCAGCCTCCTGGACCGGGCGGTTCGACGCGCGGAAGCGGCCAATCTGGATCGAGCCGACGGCGCGGTGGTGCTGACGCAGCATGCGGCCAGGATCATTCGGGAGAGACGTCCGTCATTGCCGGCGCTCCGGGTCGTGCCGACCTGTGTGGACGTGTCGGCGTTCCGGCCGCGGGCGGTGGATCGCACACCGGAGTTCGGACTCGCCTACGTGGGGTCCGTGGGCACCTGGTACATGGCCGACGCGATGGTGTCGTTCGCGCGGCTGGCCGCGGGCGCCGGAGCTCGACGGGCCCTCTTCTTGACTCCGGAGCCCCGGGAGATCGCCCGGCGGGGGGCGACCGCCGACTGGGCGGAGGTGAAAACGGTGCCGCCGCGGGCGGTGGCGGAGTGGCTGCCGCGGGCGACCGCGACGTTCTTCTTCATCAAGCCGGTCGCTTCGAAGCGTGCATCGTGCCCGACCAAGTTCGCGGAGGGGCTGGCCTCGGGGCTGCCCGTGGTGTGCAACCGCGGGATCGGAGACCTGGACGACATCGTCGAGCGGGAGGGAGTGGGCGTCCTGATCGATGAGCTTTCCGAACCCGCGTATCTCGACGCTCTGCGACGGCTGGAGGACCTACTCCGGGATCCGGGCCTGTCCGCGCGGTGCCGCCGGCTGGCCCAGACACGCTACAGTCTTCGGCTCGGGGTGGGCGCGTATCGCGAGCTCTACGACGAGCTGCTGGCGAGCGGCGCGGTGCCGTCGCCGGCTCCCGAATTGGAACGCATCCCGTGATCCGCGTGCTCGCCCTGGTGCCGTACCCGACGGATCGGGCGCCCGGTCAGCGGTACCGGATCGAGCAGTGGTCGCCGTTCTTGTTCCGGGAAGGTGTGCACGTGACGCTGTCGACCTTCCTCTCGCCGCGAGGCATGGAGGTTCTGTACGAGCCCGGGCACGCGGCGGTCAAGATGCGCGAGACGATGCGCGGGTACCTGAAACGCTGCGCCGAGGCGGTCCGACCGGTACCGGCCGACGTGATCTTCGTCTACCGCGAAGCGGCCCTGCTGGGACCGGCCTGGATCGAACGGCTACTCGCATTTCGCCGTCCCATCGTCTTCGACTTCGACGACGCGATCTACCTGGCCGACACGAGCCGCGCGAACGCGTGGAGCCGCCCGTTCAAGTCGTGCCGGAAGGCGGAGACGATTTGCCGAATGGCTCGACACGTCACGGTTGGCAACGAGTTTCTCGCTCGGTACGCGCGGGACCGGGCCCGAGACGTCTCGGTGATCCCGAGCACCATCGACACCGAGGTGTACCAGGTCCGTCCGCGCGAGCCGAAGCGAGTGCCGATCGTCGGCTGGACCGGTAGCGTGACCACGGCCCCCTACCTCATGGCCCTCGCGCCCGTGCTGAGAAGGCTTCGCGAGAAGCACGAGTTCGACCTGCGGGTGATCGGGGCGCAGGTCCACATCGAGGGGTTGGCCGTCACCTGCCTTCCGTGGCGCGCCGAGACCGAGCCGGACGACCTCCGTCCCCTCGACGTCGGCCTGATGCCGCTGCCGGACGACGAGTGGTCGCGGGGCAAGTGCGGCATGAAAGCGCTCCAGTACATGGCGCTGGGGATCTCGCCGGTGGTCTCGCCGGTCGGGGTGAACGCCACGATCGTGCGCGACGGCGTGAATGGCTTCCATGCGTCGACGGACGACGAGTGGGTCGATCGCCTCGGCCTCCTGCTCGAGGACGAGGGGCGGCGTCTCCGCCTGGGACAGGAGGCACGGAGATCGGTGGAGCAATCGTACAGCGCCCGGACCCACGCGCCGCGGCTCGCCGCGATTCTCCGAGAGGCGGCGGCGTGACGTCGGTGGGGAAGCGGGCGACGCGCACCGTCACGCGGTCGGGGACCGGTGTCGCGATAGTTCGCCGAACGGCGAGGCGACTCTACGGGTGGGCGTTCGTCATTCGCGCGCTGGTGGGGTTCCTCGCCTATGCTCTGACGATCTACGGCGATTTGCCGATCGTGGAGGATGCGCGCTTCTACGAGCAGATCGGGTACGAGGTGGCCGACGATTGGTTGTCGGGGAAGAGCGTCGATTTCGACTCCCTGCCGGAAGGGGTGCAGACCGCTCGATTGCTGGTGACCGCCATCGCCGTCTTCTATTTCGTGACGGGCGGGGTGCGCGCGCTGCCGGTGCTGCTGGTCGTCTACAGCGCGGTCACCGCGCTGGTGCCCATCTACGTCTATCGGGTGGCCCGCGCGCTGGACGCCCCCGAGTCGGTGGCCCGGCGGGCAGGATGGCTCGTCACACTGTCGCCGGCCTTCGTGTTCTGGTCGGGAAGCCTCTACAAGGAAGGCCTCACGCTGCTCCTTCTGAGCGTCGCGGCGTACCACACGCTCCGGCTTCAATCGGGCTGGACGACGCGCTCGATCGGCGCGCTGGTGCTGTGCGTGGTGGCGCTGTGGGGGGTGCGGTTCTATCTCGCCGTCCTGCTGGCATTGGCAGCGGGCGTGAGCTTGCTGTGGGGCCGCGCGGTCGGGACCGCGACGCGGACGCGCGCGCCGGTGATCGTCCGGCAGGTCGCGATCCTCTCGATCTTCGCGGTGGTCATCGTCTCGGTGGGACTCGCGGCCCGGACGGACCGGGTGCTGTTCGAGAGCGACGAAGGGGTGCTCGTCGATCTCGATGTGCGGCGCGCGGGGTCGGCGAGAGAGGCCAGGTCGGGATACCTGCCGGAAGCGAGCGTCGCGACGCCCGAGGAGGCGTTGCAGTACTCTCCGCTGGGTCTGGTGTACTTCCTCACCGTGCCGCTGCCGTGGCAGCTGGGCTCGATCAGACAGAACCTGATCATTCCCGAGAACCTCTTCTGGCTGGCGCTCTATCCCTTGATGGTGGTGGGCGGCGCCCGGGCGCTCCGGTCGAATCGCGCGGGTGTCGTGTTCCTTCTCCTGATGACGGTCGGGATGTGCATCGTGTACACGCTGCTGGTCGCGAACGTGGGGACGGCCTACCGAATGCGGTCGCAGGTCTGGCTGCTCTGGGCGCCCTTCGCCGCGTGGGGATGGGAGATCTGGCGCGCGGGGCGGATCCGCGCCCGGCCGCGCCGTGCGCCTCGGGTCGGAGCCCGGCCGACCCGGGTGGGCTCGCGGTAGCCATGTGCGGCATCGCGGGACTCGTGGATCTGCGCGGGCGCACCGTCGACCCCGCGCTCGCGCGGCGACTCTGTGCCCCGCTCGCCCATCGGGGCCCCGACGACGAGGGCTATCACGCCGAGGGGCCGGTCGCGCTCGGCCAGCGCCGCCTCGCCATCCTGGACTTGCCGGGCGGCCGTCAGCCCATGAGCAACGAGGACGGGACGGTCTGGATCACCTTCAACGGTGAGATCTACAACTTCGCCGAGCTCCGGCGGGGGCTGGAGGAGCGGGGCCATCGGTTCGCGACCCGCAGTGACACCGAGGTGATCGTTCACGCCTACGAGCAGCACGGGGTCGACTGCCTGAACGAGCTACGGGGGATGTTCGCCTTCGCCTTGTGGGACCGGCGGAGCCGGACGCTCGTGCTCGCGCGGGATCGGGTCGGCAAGAAGCCTCTCTTCTACGCGGAGGCGGACGGCCAGTGGATGTTCGCCTCTGAGCTGCAGGGGCTGCTGGCACACCCCGGGGTTCAGCGGGAGATCGACTCGACGGCCGTCGACGACTACCTCACGTATGGGTACATCCCGGCGCCGAAGACGATCTTCCGGCACGTCTACAAGGTTCCGCCCGCCCACTACCTCACGTTGACGCTCGGGACCGGCGGGAGCGGCGGTCCGGACGTGCGCGTCGCGCGCTACTGGCGCCTGGCCTACGGTCCGAAGCTCGCACTGGACGAGGAGGCCGCCGCGGAGGGGCTGCTGGAGGTGCTCTCGGAGGCGGTGCGGCTCCGCATGATCGCCGACGTGCCACTCGGCGCCCTGCTGAGCGGGGGCATCGACTCGAGCCTCGTGGTGGCGCTGATGAGCCGCCTCTCGGATCGCCCCGTCAAGACCTTCTCTATCGGATTCGACGAGCGCGAGTTCGACGAGCTGGCCTACGCTCGGATGGTGGCCCAGCGGTACGCGACGGAGCATCAGGAGCTCGTGGTCCGCCCCGATGCCCTGGAGGTCCTGCCCACGCTGGTGCGCCACTACGGTGAGCCCTACGCAGACTCCTCCGCCATCGCGACCTACTATGTCGCCAAGCTCACCCGAGAGCACGTCAAGGTGGCGCTCAACGGGGACGGGGGGGACGAGTGCCTGGCCGGGTACGAACGCTATGCGGCCGGCCTCGTCGCCGAGCGCTACCGGAGGATCCCGGCGGTGATCCGCCGGCTGGGGATCGAGCCGATGAGCCGCCTCATCCGAGAGGACGCCCCGCGGCGGAGCCGGTTGCGGCAGGCCCGGCGGTTCCTCGAGGTGGCGGGCCGGCCGGCGGCGCAGCGCTACCAGCGCTGGATCGGGTACCTGTCGGCGTCACAGCGCGCCGGCCTCTACTCCGCCGAGTTCCGGGATCAGCTGGCCGGACATGAGGCCGAGCGGTGGCTGCTCGGAATCTGGGAGCGGGCCGAGCGCGATGGGCTCGAGCCCCTCGACCAGATGCTCGCGGTCGACGTGGAGTCGTATCTTCCCGGCGATCTACTCGTCAAGATGGATATCGCGACCATGGCGAACTCGCTGGAGGCCCGCTCGCCGTTCCTCGACCACCGAGTCATGGAGTTCTGCGCCCGGCTGCCCCGCCGGTACAAGCTGCGCGGCCTCACCCTCAAGTACCTGCTGAAGCGGGCCGGCGCGCGGCTACTCCCGGCCGAGACGCTCGAGCGTCGCAAGATGGGATTCGGGGTGCCGGTGGGCGACTGGATGCGGGGAAGCCTGCGCCCGTGGGTCGAGGACGTGCTCTTCTCGCCGCGCGCACTGAAACGCGGCTACTTCGACCCGGACGCGCTCCGCCAGTTCGTGTGGACGCGTCTGAACGGTCGACGAGAGCAGTCGTTCGATCTCTGGGCGTTGCTCTGGCTCGAGCTGTGGCACCAGGAGTTCATGGATTGAGCGCGGAGCGCGGCGGGCAACCGGTTGCGACGGCGACGGGCACGATCAAGGTGCTCCGGGTAATCGCCCGCCTCAACGTCGGGGGGCCCACCGTTCACGTGATCAATCTCTCGCGCGGTCTCGATCCCGCGCGGTTCCATTCGATCCTGGTCGCCGGCACCGAGAACCCGGGCGAGGGGTCGATGCTCGACCTCGCCCTTGAGTGTGGGGTACGCCCGATCGTGATTCCGGAGATCGTGGGCCAGGCGACACTCAAGCCGCGGGACCTGAAGGCCCTGATCGCCCTCTACCGGCTGATCCGGCGCGAGCGTCCTCAGATCGTCCACACCCACGCGGCGAAGCCCGGAGTGCTGGGGCGAGTGGCGGCGCGGCTCGCGGGAGTACCGGTGGTGGTCCACACGTTCCACGGGCACATCCTGCACGGATACTACGGGCCGCTGATGAACCGGCTTCTCCGCCGGATGGAGCGGATGCTGGCGCGTCTCACCGACCGGATCATCGCGGTGAGCGAGCAGGTCAAGCAGGACCTGGTCCGGTACGGCGTGGCGCAGCCCGACAAGATTTCGGTGATCCCCCTAGGCCTCGAGCTCGAAGCGTTCCTCGACGCCGACGTCCACCGCGGCGAGCTTCGCCGCGAGCTGGGGATCGCGAGCGACGCGCCGCTGGTGGGCATCGTGGGGCGGATCTTCCCGATCAAGAATCACCGGCTGTTTCTGGAGGCGGCGGCTCTCGTGTCTGCCCAGGAGCCCGTCGCGCGCTTCGTCGTGGTGGGAGACGGGACGCTGCGGCCCGAGATGGAGGCTTTGGCCCAACGACTGGGTCTTGGCCCGCGGGTCGTCTTCACCGGATGGCGCCGCGACCTGCCGAGCGTGTACGCGGATCTGGACGTCCTGGTGGTCTCCTCCGACAACGAGGGCACCCCAGTTTCGGCCATCGAAGCGATGGCCTCGGGGTGTCCGGTGGTGGCAACCCGGGTGGGAGGGCTTCCAGATCTCATCGAAGACGACGAGGCCGGTCGACTGGTGCCGCCTCGCGATCCCGGTGCCCTGGCGGGGGCGATCGTCGGACTGCTCCGGGACCGGGATCTCGTGCGCCGGATGGGCCGGCGCGGCCGGGATCGGGTGCGGGATCGCTATCGGGCCGAACGGCTGTGCCGGGACGTCGAGGCGCTCTATGTCGGCCTGCTCGCCTCCAAGGAGGATCGGCGCGTGCCGCGGAAGGCGCGAACCCGGGACCTGGTCCTGAAGCGTGTCCTCGACGTGTCGCTCGCCACGCTCGGGCTCGTGGGTTCTGCCCCCCTTTGGGGGCTGGCCGCCCTCGCCATCAAGCTGGAAGACGGCGGGCCCGTGTTCTTCCGACAGGAGCGCTGGGGGCAACACGGCCACCACATGCGAGTGCTCAAGTTCCGAACCATGATCGCCAACGCGAATCCCACCGGCGTCACGGTCCAGGCGACCGCACGGGATCCGCGGGTCACGCGGGTTGGGCGAGTGCTCCGGGCCACCGCCTTTGACGAGATCCCGCAGCTGCTGAACATCTGGAAGGGCGAGATGAGCTTCGTCGGGCCGCGGGTTCTGCCGATCAACGAGCGGCAGGGGCGGGAGGGGGCCGGTGATGTGCCGGACGAGAAGATCCCCGGCTTCCACGAGCGCCTCCAGGTCCGTCCGGGGCTCACCGGCATCGCCCAGATCTACGCACCTCGTGACGTGCCGCGCCGCCACAAGTTCAGGTACGACTTGTTCTACATCCGGCGCCAGAGCTTCCTGCTGGACGTGCGGCTGATCTTCCTCTCCTTCTGGATCACGTTGCGCGGGGCCTGGGAACGAAGGGAGGGGAAACTCTGAGCGATCACGCGCGAGGCTGGGCGCGGCCGGGCCGCGTTGTCTCGGCGCGGCTCTCCCGATGGGGCCGATCGGCGCTGCTCCTGGTCGGGCTCGTGGCCGCGGTCGCGGTTGGTCTGCCGTGGGGCGCGAGCGCCCTCGGGCGCTGGCTGGTGGTTGCGGACCCGCTGGAGCCGGCGAGGGCGGTGGCGGTGCTGAGCGGGCGAGTCCCGTTCCGCGCCATGGAGGCCGCGACCCTCTACCGAGACGGTCTCGCTCCGGAGGTCTGGCTCACGAACGAAGTCCGCACCGCCGAGGAGCTGGCGCTCGACCATCTCGGGGTGACGGTCTTCCGTCGAGAGGTCTACAACCGCGAAGCCCTGGAGCGGCTCGGGGTGAAGCGGGAGGCGATCCGTCTGCTGGATGACCGGATCCGGAACACCGCGGACGAGGTTCGAGTCATCGCGGCGGCGCTCCGGCGGGCCGGGGGAGATCGCGTGATCATCGTCACGTCCAAGGTCCACAGCCGCCGCGTGCGCGCGACCTGGGCCGCGCTGGTCGGGAACTCGCCGCGCGCGGTCGTCCGCTACCCGCGGGAGGAGCCCTACGCGGGAGGTCACTGGTGGCTGAACACCCGGGATGCCCTCGATGTGTCGCGCGAGGTGTTCGGTCTCATGAACGTGTGGGCCGGCTTTCCGGTGCAGCCGGATCGACCCCGCGGATGATGCCAGTGGCGCCCGACACGGCCGCGCGGTATTCTCCAGCGTCCGCGACCAAACGCATGCTACCGCGCCTTGCCCAGACCTCGACCTGAATGGAGAAGCTCGACCGCCTCGGGTGGGCGGCGGGGATCGCCTTCACGGCCTACGGCCTCTCCATCGGGGTCCGGGTCAGCGACCGGAGCGCGCTCGCGCGGATCCGCGAGCTGCTCCCGCCCGGGTGGAAACCTGCCATCAAGCCGACGGTCCAGCGCTTGTACTCTCTCGTGGTGGGCGGTCCCACGAGCCGGGCGGGAGTCCGTCGTTTGAGTATCCTGTACTCGGACGCGGCACGTCTGGTGCGCACCCACGACTTCGAAGAAGTGCTGCGACTTCTCGAGCAGGACATGGAGCTCTACATAGGGGACCGGGCGAGGCGGCGCATCTTCGTGCACGCGGGGGTGGTCGGCTGGAACGGTCGGGCGATCCTCGTCCCGGGACGAAGCGGGAGCGGAAAGAGCTCGCTGGTGAAGGCGCTCGTGGAGGCAGGAGCGAGCTATTACTCCGATGAGTTCGCGGTCCTGGACGAACGCGGGCGCGTACACCCGTATACGATCCCGCTCTCCATTCGTCCGGGCGGGGACGGAGCGGCTCGCACGAAGTATCGAGCGGAGGAAATCGGTGGTGTGGTGGGAACCCATCCGTTGCCGGTGGGTCTCGTCATGATCACGCGATGGGTCAGGGGCGGCCAATTTCGCCCGCGCCCCCTGTCAGCGGGGCGCGCGGTGCTCGAGCTGCTGGCCAATACACTGCCAGCTCGGCGACGACCGGAGCGAGTCCTCGACACCCTCACGCAGGTCGCCGCGCAGGCGGTCGTCCTGCGAGGCTCACGAGGGGAGGCCGTGAAAGCCGCCGGTCAGATCCTTGGGAGCGATCTATTTCGCCCCAGTCCGGAGCGGAACGCCGCGACGGCATTTACCGGGTAGGAGTGTGAGCATGGAGTCCATTCGACCTCGGGCACGCACAGACCGGCTCGTGACGCGTGATCTCGGTGACGAGCTTCTCGTTTACGATTTGGAGCGGCACAAGGCGTACTGCCTCAATCATGTCGCCATGCAGGTGTTCCGCCTCTGCGACGGGGAGACGACGATCCCGGACCTGGCGCATCGCATCGGGGACGTCCTCGGCGTCCCGGTCGACGAACGAGCCGTCCGCCTCGGTCTCATGCGCCTCGAGAAGGCCCGACTTCTCGACGGCCCGGTCGAGCCGATCCTTCACACCTCGCGACGCGAGATGCTGAGTACGCTGGGCCGGGCGGCCGTGGTGGCCTTGCCGGTCGTCACGGCGATCACCGTTCCTACGTCGGCGCAGGCGGCCAGCGGCTGTCTGCCATTCGGCAGCCCCTGCACCGGCTCCATGCAATGCTGCCCAGGCCTCAGCTGCAATGCCAGCATCGGAAACCCCGGGTTGAAAACGTGCAACTGACGTGCCCTGGCACTTCGTAACGCCCGCGAGCGCGAGACTCCAGGCGGAGGGCCCTGTGTTACGGGCGCTCCTGGGTCGGTGGCTGGCCACCGGTGAGCTACCCTCCGCGCCCGACGAGTCGCAAGCAAGCCTGCTCGTGGAAGCCGCGTCGGAGCAGGGTCTGGCCGGGCTTCTCCGTCAGGCCATCGGGCAGCAGAGCGTCCGTTGGCCAGATGCCGCTCGAAGAGCTCTCCGCCGGGCCGACCACGAGGCTTTTGCGTTAGGAGTGCGCCAGCTCGAGACGGCGAACAGGATCCAGCACCTTCTCGGTGCTCGAGGATTGCGTTGTCTGCCGCTCAAAGGAGCCGCACTCGCCGAGCGCCTGTACGATTCCGTGGCCCATCGTCCCATGGCCGACGTTGATCTGCTCGTGCTCGACGACTGGCCCCAGGCGGTCACGCTGCTGCAGGAGGCCGGCTTCGCCGAGCACGAACAGGCCGACCACGCCCGGGCTTTCCTGGACCCAGCCTCGGGTACGGTCGTGGAGCTTCATCAGGCTGTCGTCTCCTGCGCCCGGCTTTTTCCGCTCGACCTCGACGCCGCCTGGAGACGCTGCCGCCCGGGCGCCGGCCTCGTGAAAAGGGTGCCCTCGAGCGAGGATCTGCTCGTGCAGCTCGCGCTCCATGCCAGTTTCCAGCATGGTCTCGCGCTCCGCCTTGTCCAGTTCCTCGATGTGCGCCGCCTGCTGGAGCGAGAGCCTCCCGAGCTCGCCTCGCTCGCGCAAGTCGCGGTTGGCTCACGCGCGCAGGCTGCGGTCGCCCTCGCGCTCGAGGCCGCTCACGCGCTGGTCTGCTTGCAGTGCGACCCCGACCTCCGAGAGCTTGTCACCGCGTGGCTGCCTGGCGGTCTGCGGCGCTACTGCACCTCCCGACTTCTTTCCGATCCGACCGCCC
>Ga0157372_10007273_pt1 | contig 11790 bp, 3 predicted proteins | sample C55metaG_FD_115307 | JGI IMG/M metagenome (GOLD analysis project Ga0157372, IMG submission 115307) | Corn rhizosphere microbial communities from Kellogg Biological Station, Michigan, USA - C5-5 metaG | ecosystem: Host-associated > Plants > Roots > Rhizosphere > Soil | place: USA: Michigan...
ATTATTTAACGCACAATTTAATTACTTGATTATGGGAAAAAAACTTCTCTTCAGCGGGCTGTTTCTGTTCTGCTGTATTTTTCAATCAATGGCGCAACAAAGAACTATAACCGGAAAGGTTACTGCAACTGATGGTTCTCCGTTGGTTGGCGTTTCAGTATTGGTTGTGGGGCAAAAAACTGGCGTTACCACGGAATCTGACGGAACCTTTACTATTAATGTCCCTGAAAACGCAAAAGCCTTACAAATTAGTTACGTAGGTTTTGAACCTAAAACTGTTGATATTTCATCGGCCACAAACGTAAACGTTGAATTGGTTAATTCGGCGGCAAGTCTTACAGACGTGGTGGTGGTAGGTTATGGAACTTCAAGAAGGCGCGACTTAACGGGAGCCATTACCTCTATCAAAGCAAATGATTTTAATCAGGGCGCTATCGCAGCTCCGGATCAACTCCTTCAGGGTAAAGTTTCAGGTCTGGAAATTACTACTAACAATGGCCAGCCAGGGGCTGCAACGACGATAAAAATAAGAGGAAATAATTCTATAAGATCCGGTGGTAATCCGTTATATGTAATTGATGGAGTTCCCTTGGATGGAAGAACAGCAAAGCCGGGCTTGAATTTTGGTGGGTCGGGCCTTGATTTCGGTACTACGCCGGAATCGAATCCTTTACTATATGTTAACCCAAATGATATAGCGCAGATTGATGTATTAAAGGATGCTTCTTCCACTGCAATTTATGGTTCAAGAGGAGCAAATGGTGTTATTATTATTACAACAAAAAGAGGAACCTCCGGTAATACAAAAGTAGAATTCGGGACAAAATTTGGTGTCAACGCGGGATATATGCATAAATATAAAGTGTTATCTGCAAGCCAGTTTAGAACCGCGCTGCATACCTATAGCCTGGATACTTTATCGAACTCTCTTGATCATGGCGGATCAGTAGATGCTTTAAAAGCCATAACGCAAAATTCATTATCCCAGTCCTACAATCTGGCATTTAGTGGTGGAAATGAAAGAGGAAAATTTCGTGTATCATTCCTGGGATCTCAGGATTTTGGATTTATTAAGAAAACATCATTAGATAAATATCTTGGAAATTTTACCGGCGAATATAAATTTTTAGACAACCGTTTGTCGATTAATTTTGATGTAATTGCAGGGCATACTACAGAGAATATGGGGCTCATTAGTAATACAGCCGGTGCAGGAGGTAATTTAATGGCCTGGGCGCTTAACTGGAACCCTACAGCAGCATTTACTACCAGCAACGGACTTTTCAGCAATGCAGTAAATTCAGTGCCTAATCCACTGGCAGTTATTGAAGGTTATAGTGATGTCTCTAATGTAAACGTATTCCTCGGCAACATTTCTGCTACACTCAAAATCACAAAAGGGCTCGACTACAAATTTTTATATGCGATTAATCACGGTACAGGAAAAAGAAATACAAATATAGATGGTTGGATTGACGGGATTAATAGTGTTTCAGGAATTGGTGATGCAGCCATTTCAGATGCATTTTTGACCTCTGAAACATTTACCCATACTTTAACCTACAATACCGATCTTACTCAAAGCCTTTCTATGGAAGCCCTGGCGGGATACGAATATTGGAAGACTAATTATGGGAATTCATCTGTTTTCGCTTCGCAATTTAATACTAATCTTGATCAGCAAAACAGGATACCTATTCTTTATACAAGTTTTTTCCAGAACGCAAAAACGCAAAACCCATTAGTTACTTTTGTTGATCCTACTACTGAAATCCAGTCATACTTTGGCAGGGTGAATTTTAATTTATCAAGTAAGTATTATTTAACCGCCACTATCAGAGGTGATGGATCCAGCAAGTTTGGAAAAAACAATAAATATGGGTACTTCCCTTCTGTAGGCGCCAAGTGGACGATAAGTAATGAAGATTTTTTGTCATCAAGTACGATCATATCAAATTTAGGTTTGCGGGCATCATGGGGGATAACCGGAAACCAGGAGTTTCCGGCAGGCTCGTCCCAGGAACAATTTAATTCGGGGTCTTATAATAGTATAGGTCAAAGCAATGTCGCTAATCCGGATTTGAAATGGGAAAAAACAGAGCAAATAAATGTTGGATTAGATTTCGCATTGTTGAAGAACAGAATTTATGGTTCTGTCGATTATTATCATAAAAACACGACTGATATTCTTTTCCAAAGCACAGCAATTCAACCAGCGCCTGCCTCTATCTTCTTTATCAATTTGCCGGCTCATTTGATCAACTCAGGTGTGGAGTTATCATTAGGTGCTACCATAGTTTCCAATACCAATTTTTCATGGGATGCACAAATTAATATGGCACATAATAAAAACTTGCTAACTGATTTTAAACAGGCAAACATAGCAACAGCCCAGGTAAGTGGACAGGGAGTTTCGGGTACATTGGCTCAGATCATCGGAAATGATCATCCGGTTAATGTGTTTTATCTAAAAAAATTCAGTGGTTTTGATCAAAATGGGCAGCAAATCATAGCAGACCAACCTACTTTTATGGGAGATCCTAATCCTCATTTGTTATATGGATTTTCAACTACTTTAAAGTATCGTAGATTGTCCATGGCGTTAAATGCCAGTGGTGCATCAGGGTTTTATATCTATAATAATACTTTCAATAGTGTAACTAATATCAGTAATCTTCAAAATGGTAAAAATGTAGATGCATCCATTATTGGGTCTAGGGAAAATATTAATGCCAGTGTTGCAGTATCAAGTAGGTATTTAGAAAAAGGTGATTATCTTAAGTTAAGAAACGTTACACTTACCTACGCTTTTGGCGATGTGGGTAATTTCGTGAAAAATTTGAATGTATTTGTAAGCGGGTCTAATCTTTTTGTTATTACAAAATTTACGGGATTTGATCCGGAGGTGGACGTTGACAAAAATCAAAATGGGTATCCCTCAAGAAATATTGAATATATACCCTATCCTACACCGCGCGTGATAAATTTTGGTTTTAATATGTCATTATAAAAATTAAAAATCATAAAATTATGAATTTATATAAATTAGTAAAGCTTAGCCTTTCTTTAACTGTCGCAGTTGTTATGGGATTGGGGTGTACTAAGCTTAATCAGAATCTGAACAGTACCTTGACAAATGAACAGGCAACCAATGCATTAGGTGCTAATGGAACTCAATTGTTATTACAAACTGCTTATAATGATGTGGGTGGCCCATTCTCTGATCCTGGAAGGGTTTTAGCATTGGAGGAAGTAACTGCTGATGAGCAGGTGGTGCCTACACGTGCAGGAGACTGGGACGATAATGGTAAGTGGCGGGCATTAAAACTGCAGACTTTTGGACCCGAAGGTGTAGATGTCATAATAAACGCGTTTAACGATTTAAACAAATTAAATTTTGATGCTACAAATGTTTTAGCTTTTTCTCCTACTAAGGGGCAAGCTGCTGAAGCCAGATTTCTCAGAGCTTTTTCTCTATATAAACTCTTAGATCTTTTTGGCCAGTTCCCTTTTAGAAATCCTGGAGACAATTTATTAAACGCTCCAAAAGTGTACTCAGGGGATAGTGCAGTCAACTTTATTATTAACGAGCTGACAGAAATTATTCCTGATCTCCCCGCATCGAACGGTATGGATAAAGCAAATGTTGACGCGGCAAATACGTTATTAATGAAGCTATATTTAAACCGTGGTGCATTCGTTAACAGAGAAGCTCCAACGTTTGACGATGCAGATATGCAGAAGGTCATCACTCTCGGTAATGCGATCATCAATAGTGGTAAATATTCATATAGCGCTAATTATTTTGATAATTTCAGTCCAACCAATTCTAATTCAAAGGAAGTAATATTTGCTGCTCCCAATACGTCGGGGGTTTCTATTAATAATACTGGAATACATAATATGTGGTGGGCCACCTTACATTATAACTCTTATAAGCCATTAGCCCCACAAAGTGGTTGGAATGGATTTTCAACTACGGCTGATTTTTATAATTCTTTTGGGATAAAAGGAACACCAACCGAAACTCCTGCCGATACCTCATTAGACCAAAGAATCGGGGGCAGGCATTATAAAGGAGTTACGGATGTTTCCGGATTGAGAACGGGCTTATTAATTGGGCAACAATACTATGCAGATGGCTCAAAGGTGAAAGATAGGAAAGATAACTTATTAATTTTCAACACTAATTTCTCTCCGGATTTGAAAGAAACAGGCCCTCTTTTGGAAGATGTAGGTATTCGTGTTTTAAAATATTTGCCTGACTTTTCGGACAATGGAAAAAACTATGGTGGTGGCACTTCCGGAAACTGGTGTGTACTCTACCGGTATTCTGATGTTGTTCTAATGGTTGCTGAAGCAAAGATGCGTGCTTCCTCTTCGGATAATGCAGGAGCTTTGGCAATGGTAAATGATTTAAGATCAGCCAGAAAAGCTGCGCCAATGACTAGCATGGTATTGTTTAATCCCAATAATTTGAACGATCCAAATACTTTATTAGCTGAAAGAGGCAGAGAATTATACTGGGAGGGATCTCGGAGAACAGATTTGATCCGTTTCGGACTGTTTATGAAAGCATGGTATCTAAAACCGGCTTCTGACGCTACACACCTTGTATTTCCTATACCGGCTACTGCGTTAGCCGCAAACCCTAACTTAAAACAGAACCCTGGGTATTAAAGGAAAGATTATGATTTTTATAAAGGCCATTAGTTACTAATGGCCTTTATAATTATGTTATCTTTATTGATACCTGAAAATATTTAACTCTGAAGATCATGCGTTTGCGCAGCGTTTCAATTCTTACCCTACTCTCACTGTTAGGAATAATCATTTCTTGTAATAAAAAAAAGGAGACTCCATTATTTCAATTAATAGAAACCAGCGGAATTAATTTTGACAATAAAGTAACTGACGGTAAGCTTGAAAACAGCTTTCTTTTCCGGAATTTTTATAATGGTGGGGGCGTGGCAATTGGGGATTTAAATAATGATGGACTGGCTGATGTAGTACTTACCTCTAATATGGGAGAAAACAAAATTTATCTGAATAAAGGTAATTTTCAATTTGAGGATGCTACTGCTAAATCGGGCCTGCGGCAGGATAGTATGTGGAGTACCGGTGTCACCCTTGTTGACATTAACAATGATGGGTGGCTTGATATTTTTATTTGTAATTCGGGTCACATGACCAATGGTAACAGGCGGAATAAGCTGTATGTTAATAATCACAATATGAGTTTTACAGAGGCGGCTCATAAATATGGCCTTGATATCAGTGGCTATACAACGCAGGTTTCTTTTTTTGATTATGACGGCGATGGCGATTTGGACTGCTTTATGATTAATAATAGTCCCATTCCTGTAAATACATTGAACAACAACAACGAGCGTGATCTTCCCGATTCTGAATGGAACGTAGCTCAATTCCTAAAAGGAGGTGGCAATCATTTATACCGGAATGATAACGGCCATTTTACAGAAGTTACTACCAACGCAGGCATTCACAGCAGTCTGATCAGTTTCGGGCTTGGTGTATCGGTGGGAGATATCAACGAAGATGGATGGCCCGATGTTTATATTTCCAACGATTCTTACGAAAGGGATTACTTATACATCAATCAAAAAAACGGAACTTTTAAAGATGAAACAGACGACTGGTTTCAGCACATGAGCCTGTCATCAATGGGTGCTGATATAGCTGATATTAATAATGATGGCTATCCTGAGATTTTTACAACTGATATGCTTCCTGAGAATGATTACCGGCTAAAGACCATGGGGTCTTTTGATGATATTGAGCAGTTTAACAGTAAATTAAAAGCAGGATTTTCTTATCAGTATGTAAAGAATTGTTTACAATTAAATAATAAAGACGGGAAGTTTTTTGATATAGCGAATTACAGCGGAGTTTCAGCAACCGATTGGAGTTGGGGAGCACTATTATTTGACGCTGACAACGATGGCTACAATGATATTTATGTATGCAATGGCGTAAACAGGGATGTTACCAACCTTGATTTCATGGAATTTTTTGCCAACGATGTTATTCAGAAAATGATTCTCAGTGGTAAAAAGGAAGGAGTAGATGAAATATTGAAAAGGATCCCACAAAATCCGTTAAAAAATTTTGCCTTCAGGAACCTTGGAAATTTGAAATTTCAGGATGTAGGTGAATTCTGGGGATTTACTCAATCATCTTTTTCAAATGGCGCTGCATATGGAGATCTCAATAATGATGGCGCAATGGATCTGGTAGTGAATAATGAAAACGGACAGGCTTTTGTTTACAAAAACAATTCAAGAACTATAAACAAAAATAATTATCTCGGTATCTTTTTGAAAGGAGATGATAAAAACACTTTTGCCATTGGCAGTGAAATAAAATTGTATATCGGAAATCAAATTCTAAGCCGTGAGGTAATACCAAGCCGTGGATTTCAATCTTCTGTGGATTATAAACAAATTGTTGGATTAGGAAAATATAGTAAGATTGATTCGATGATAATATTGTGGCCAAATCGAACGTATTCCAAATATCTCAATCCGCCCATTGATACACTCCTGGTAATTCATCAACCGCCTAATGCAAAATCGTATTCCGATACTTCAAGCCTATCAATAGCTCCTTTTTTGGAGCTTCTAAAAAGTAATTTCGAAAAGCACCAGGAAGATGATAATATTGATTTTTATTATGAAAAAAATATCCCGGAAATGCTTTCCAGGGAAGGCCCTAAAGCGGCTGTAGGCGATGTAAACGGCGATGGATTAGATGACATCTACATTGGTGGTACAAAAGATCATCCGGGCCAATTATATGTTCAAACCCAATCCGGACAATTTGTAAAAAAGAAAGAACCGATTTTTGATCAGTATGCTGATTTTGAAGATCAGGCTGTTCTATTTTTTGATGCAGATAATGATAGTGATCTTGATCTGTATGTGGGGCCTGGAGGAAATAATAATCCACCTTATAGCAGGCAAATGCAAAGCCGGTTATATAAAAATGATGGCAAAGGAAATTTTACTATTGACGTGGATGCTTTTGCTCCAAATGGTATGAATACCGGGGTAGCTATAGCTTATGATTTTAATCATGATGGTTATCCCGATCTTTTTATTGGCGGTAGAAGTTATCCAAGGGACTATGGCGTTTCACCTTCCAGTTACCTTTATGTAAATGATGGTCAGGGTCATTTTAAAGATATTGCTAAAACAAAAAATCCGGATATAGCCAAAATAGGAATGGTGACCGGCGCCGTGTGGGCAGATGTGGTTGGCGATACCTCAAAAGAATTAATTGTGACGGGCGAATGGATGGCTCCCCGAGTTTTCACTTATGATGGGGATCATTTTGTAGAAATTAAATCTAACCTGAATAAATTATTTAGTTTGTGGCAAACAGTAACTGCTTTAGATGTAAACGGTGACGGTAAAATGGATCTGATTTTTGGTAACATTGGAGAAAATTTTTACCTGAAGCCCGATTCAGTTAACCCGGTAAAATTATGGATTGAAGATTTTGATCAGAGTAATTATATAAATAAAATACTTACCTACACTGTCAACAAAAAGGATAAACCTGTTTTTCTAAAGCGTGATGTAGAGAATGACATTCCATCAATTAAAATTCAAAATTTGAGCCATGAAGACTTTGCAAAAAAATCAATAGAAGATTTGCTTCCTGCTGAAGAACTGCAAAAAGCAACAGTAAAAGAATTCAATTACCCGTCTTCAATTGTGGCTATTAATCAGGGGAAAGGTAATTTTAAAATCGAAAAATTGCCAGGAATGGCACAACTTTCTTCAATTAACTCCATCCTTCCAATGGATATTGATGGAAATGGATTTCCGGATTTAGTGCTTGGTGGAAACTTATATACGTTTCTTCCACAATTTGAAAGATTAGATGCAAGTTTTGGAGACATATTATTGAATGACGGTAAAGGAAATTTTACATGGGTTGATCAAAAAAAAACAGGATTGAATGTAAAAGGAATGGTAAGAGATATCGTGAAAATTCCCGGTAAAAATGACCCTAAAATTTTATTTCTGATAAATGATCAATACCCGGCCTTATACAAATTAAAAAATGGCTTACAAAATAAACACTCTGTATTGGTAAAATGATGAAACAATGTATTTCTTTTCTATATTTCAATTGGTGTAGATATTGGCTGTCATTAGTTAATTTATTCTTCATCAATTTTGGGACTTTGGTTTTTGTTGTTTTTTTTTCGGGGTGCAAACCAAGAGATCAATTGCCACCGGTGTTTGAACTGATGAATGATACACAAACCGGTTTGCACTTTGAAAATAAACTTACTCCAACGCAAGAATTTAATATTTTTAAATACCTGTATTTTTATGATGGTGCTGGAATCGGCGCAGGGGATTTTAATAATGATGGAAAAATTGATTTGTTTTTTGCGTCTAATCAGGGGGCCGATAAATTATATCTCAATCAGGGAAATCTGAAATTTAAAGATGTAACTGAGGAAGCCCACGTTCCTGAAGATGGAGGCTGGTCAACTGGTGTTTCGGTTGTTGATATTAATAATGATGGCTTGCTTGACATTTACATTTGCAGGGTGGGGCATTACGAAACTTTGCAAAGTCACAACCAATTATTAATATGCCAGGGAATCAATAAAAATGGCATTCCTTATTATAAGGATGAGGCCCATCAATACGGCTTAGATTTTTCCGGTTTTAGCACACAGGCCGTTTTTTTCGATTATGATGGCGATGGATACCTTGATATGTACCTGTTGAATCACACCATTCATCAGAATGGGACTTTTGGTCCGAGAAATAAATTAGTGCAAATTAAAAATCCATATTCAGGAGACAGGCTTTATCGAAATAATGGGAATAACACCTTCACAGATGTTACCACAAAGGCAGGAATATACAGCTCCATCCTGGGATATGGGCTGGGAGTTTGTGTTTCGGACATTAATCTTGATGGATGGCCTGATATATATGTGGGCAATGATTTTCATGAAGATGATTATCTCTATATTAATCAGCAAAATGGGACTTTTAAGGAGGATCTGAATAATGAAATTATGCATACAAGCCGTTATACTATGGGAGTGGATGTTGCAGATTTGAATAATGACGGATATCCCGAAATTGTCTCTATGGATATGTTGTCGGAAGACCCGAAAATCGAAAAAAGAGTGCTTGGCGAAGGTGAATATGATCTCTTTTTAAGTAAGATTGATTATGGATATAATTATCAATATTCCCGTAATAATCTTCAATTTAACCGGCGCAATGGAATGTTTAGCGAAGTGAGTTTGTATTCCGGAATGTTTTCAACTGACTGGTCGTGGGCACCTTTATTAATGGATTTTGATAATGACGGCTTAAAAGATTTGTTTGTATCAAATGGGATTACAAAAAGATTGAATGATATTGATTACATCAATTACGTATCAGGTGATGCTTTGCAAACAAAAGTAAGGACTGACCAACTAAGTGGTAATGACATAACGCTGATCGATAAACTTCCGGAAACAGAAATACTCAATCGGTTCTTTGAAAATAAGGGTGATTTGGCTTTTGAAGATATTGGAAATAAAATAGATAGAAATGAAGTCTCTTATTCTAACGGCGCAATATATGCGGATCTGAACAATGATGGCGGTTTGGATATTGTTGTCAACAATATAGATCATCCGGCCTTTCTTTACAGGAATGCAACCAATGATAAAATGACCAGACCTTATCTTGATATTAAATTAAAAGGATCAGAAAAAAATATCAATGCGATCGGAGCCAGGATACTGGTTTTTGCAAATGGACAAATAAGGTCATATCAAAATTATCCGGTTCACGGGTTTATATCAAGTATGCAAATACCAATGCACATCGGGCTATATAAAGCTAAAGTGGATTCCATGTTACTCGTTTGGCCTGATAATACGTATCAACACATTCGCTATTCAAAAGTGAATCAATTGATAGAAATTGCCTATCAAAAAGATCTTCCAAAATTTGATTTTGCCAGTATCACTTCCCATTGGAAAAATCCTGCAAGGCCAATGGAAGATATTACTTCAAAAACCAACCTTATATACAAACACGAAGAAAATTCATTCCTGGAATTTAACCGCGAACCGTTGATACCTCACATGCTTTCTACAGAAGGGCCCGCATTAGCAGTTGGCGATATTAACCTGGATGGATTAGAGGACGTCTTTATCGGTTCTTCAAAGTGGAAGAAACCGGCTGTTTTTGTACAAAACAAAGTGGGGAAATTTATTAAGACCGCTCAGCCTGATTTGGATAAAGACAGTACCTACGAAGATGTAGGAGCCTGTTTCGCTGATGTGAATAATGATAGATTCCCCGATTTAATAATTGCAAGTGGCGGTAACGAATTTTATGGTAAAGATACTATGTTAACTCCACGGGTTTATCTTAATGATGGAAAGGGGGGCTTTCATAAACTTGAGAATGCTTTTGACAATTTATTTGTAAATGCTGCTTGTGTGGAACCGTTCGATTTTAATGGTGATGGGAATGTGGATTTGTTTGTTGGAGGAAGATCAGTTCCGTGGAAATATGGTGAAATTCCAAAATCTTACTTATTGCAAAATGATGGAAGGGGAAAATTTAAAGAAGTAACGGATAAGTATGCAAAAGGTTTGTCTGATATTGGCTTTGTAACTTCTGCGTTGTGGTATGATATTAACAACGATGGTAATAAAGATTTAATATTAACCTTAGAATGGGGTGGCATAGTGGCATTCATTAACCATCATGGTGTATTTACTAAAAAGATTCTTTCTGATAAAAAAGGATGGTGGAATTTTGTGTTGCCTGTGGATTTGAATAATGATGGCAACATTGATTTCATAGCCGGAAATTTAGGATTAAACAGCCGTCTGAAAGCTTCCGAAAAAGAACCTGTAAGGCTTTATTACAATGATTTTGATGATAATGGCAAGAAGGAACAAGTGTTGACTCATTATTTCCAGGGAAAAGAAATTGAATTTGCCAGTATTGGAGAATTGGAAAAACAAATGCCCATCATCAAAAAAAGATTTTTATATGCAAAGGATTTCGCAAAAGCCTCGCTCAACGACATTTTTATCAAAGACAAATTAGAAAGCGCAGATACTCTCACGGCAAATTACTTTTCAAATGCAGTTCTTCTGAATGACGGCAATTTAAATTTTTCAGTTCAGCCTTTACCTTGGCAGGCCCAGTTGTCCACTTATAAAACCGCTGTGGTGGTAGATGCCAATGGCGATAATTTGCCTGATATTTTAATAGCCGGAAATTATTATGACAATAATATTCAAATGGGAAGAAATGATGCCGATTATGGAACTATACTTCTCAATAAGGGTAAGGGTAAACTTGAAGCGGAGCCATTAAATGGTTTGCAAATAAAAGGGCAGGTCCGTCATATTACCGAAATAAGGATAGGCGACAAAAAAGCTTATATACTGGCAAGGAATAATGATAGTACAATGGTAATTCAATTTGCCGGGCAAATAAAAAAATAAAAATTATAGAAATTTATTTGCTTACTGGGCAACGGTGCTGACTTTTGGAAACTAGCATAGTAAACACCGTAATTGGAAAAATCCCAAAATTTTTATCTCATGGCACAGGCACGTAGATATTTGTAATCCATTTTAAAGTATCTGGCTCCCTGCTGCGGTCGGTTACCAACGATTCAAATGGAATGGCCATAGCGGTTTGTTGATAATCGGACATGTATACATTCATTTGATGCATGGCTTTTTCTACGGTGCTGTTGCCTCCATGA
>Ga0157372_10007280_pt1 | contig 11784 bp, 6 predicted proteins | sample C55metaG_FD_115307 | JGI IMG/M metagenome (GOLD analysis project Ga0157372, IMG submission 115307) | Corn rhizosphere microbial communities from Kellogg Biological Station, Michigan, USA - C5-5 metaG | ecosystem: Host-associated > Plants > Roots > Rhizosphere > Soil | place: USA: Michigan...
GCTCTCGCCCGACCAGGCGGCGTACATCGGCGTCCCGGTGGAAGGACCGTACAAGCCGGATCACTACCGGTACTAGCTTCGCTCAAGTACTCGAAAAAAAGCGGAAAGAGGAAAAGGCCGGACGAAACTGAAACGGCAGGATCTGCCCCTCGCGCGTGACGGAGCTCCGCCGCACCTGGGATAGCAATGAACATTTTGGGGGTGTGGGGGAAAGACTCGGTACACCGAGTCCATCCCTCCCACCCCAAATTTTTTTCCAGGAACGCGACCCGTCTCGAACCCTCTCCCGGGCCGACGGAGCCTTCACGACCAGGGAGGGAATCCTGCTATTTCAGTTCTTTCCGGCCGTTTCCTCTTCCCGCTTTTCCGGAAACCGAAGATCTGGCGACGGCCCGCTTTTCGCACTGCGGATCAGTCCGGCCCGATCCCTAACATCATTTGTCGCAACTCTTTACGCTCTGCCGCCGTGCCTTCTTCACGACGCTGCTCCTCGCGGCGTCGCCGTCGGTCGTGCGCGCCCAGTCTCCCGCCCGCCCGGTGCTCGGCGTCCATGACTCCATGGACGTCACTTCGCTCACCTTCGACGGTGCGCACGAGGTATCGCCGAGCGACCTGAAGACGGTGATCTTCACCCGGACGTCGAGCTGTCGGCTCGTTCTCATCGCGCCGCTCTGCGCGCTCTCGCCGCAGCTCCTCTTCATCGATCGTCGCCGCACCACGCCCGAAGCGCTCGGCGAGGACATCACCAAGCTGCGCGTCTACTATTGGCGTCGTGGATTCCGCGAGGCCACGGTGGATACGGTGCTGAAGCCGACGAAGCGAGGCGTCGCCGTCACCTTTCGCATCGCTGAAGGGCAGCCGACGCGCATCGCCTCGCTTGCCGTCACCCAGCGCGAGCCGATTCTTTCCGAACACGAGCTGCAGCGCGCCGTGGCGCTCCAGCAGGGCGACCCGCTGAGCCTCGTTGCGCTCGACACCACGCTCGATCGCCTCCATGTGGCGATCTGGAATCACGGCTACGGCGACGCGAGCATCGACACCTCCGTGACGTCGCTCGGCGATCCGCATGCGGTGGCGCTGCGCATCACGATCGACCCGCGGTACCTCACGCGCGTCGGCAGCGTCCGGTTCGAGGGAAATCAATCACTCAGCGATGCCACGCTGCGGCGCGGCGTCGTACTGAAGCCGGGCGCGCTGTACACCCACGACGCGGTGCTCGAGAGCGAGCGGCGCCTGTTCTCCTCGCCCGCCATCGCGCGCGCGGTCGTCGTGACGCCGCCTGCGGGCGACAGCATCAAGCAGGTGACAGTCGCCATCGCCGAGACGCCGGTACACCAGGCGAGCGTGACGGCAGGCTTCAACACGATCGAGTTCGGCCAGGCAGCGGCCACGCTCCGTCACAACGCGCTCGGCAACGGCCGCTGGCTCGAGCTGCACGCCGCCGTCGGCAACCTGCTCGGCGCGCAGCTCAATGGGCGCGGCATCTTTCGTCAGGCAGTGCCCGATGCGCTCGAGAACGGCAGCCCGTTCCTGAGCCCTACATATCAGGGCTCGGTCACGCTCACCCAGCCGTGGCTCGGCAGTGCGCGCACGTCGGCGGCCATCACGGCGTTCGCCGGCCGTCGCTCGCTGCCTGGAGTCGTGGTGGACGAGGACGCCGGCGCCACGCTCGGGCTGGTGCATTACTTCGGCGTCCAGTTTCCCGTCGGGCTCAACTACCGCTTCGAGTCCACGCGCGTGCAGGGCGGCAGCGTGTACTACTGCGCCGGCTACGGCATCTGCGACAACGCCACCATCGACGCGCTTCAGCGTCGACAGCGCCTGTCACCGATCGGCGTGAGCGCGTGGATCGATCGTTCCGATGATCTCGAAGCGCCGACGCGCGGCTACACCTGGGTGATGGACGCCGAGCATGCGTCTCGCTTCACCGGCTCGACGTTCGCGCACGATCGCCTGTCCGCCGACGCGTCGTACTACCGCGCGCTCGGTCGCGTGCCGGCGAACCTGGACGAAGGAAAGCAGCCGATGGTGCTGGCACTCCACGGCCGCGCCGGCTGGGTGCGGCCGCTTGCCGAGGATCGCGACGCGCTCGGCGTGGGTGGAGATGGACCGGGCATCCTGCATCCGCGCGCGCGCTTCTACGCCGGTGGCATGCAGTCGGTGCGCGGCTTCGCCGAGAACGAGCTCGGGCCACGCGTACTGCAGGCGCGACATGAGACGTTGATCGCCGCCGGCTGCACCGATGCGACGATCGCCGACGGGAGCTGTGATCCGACGAACGTCCCGAACAACGACCTCTTTCCGCGGCCGGTCGGCGGGAGCAGCGTGGTCGAAGGCAACGTCGAGCTGCGCGTTCCGGTGCGGAAGCAGCTCGGCGCGGTGGCGTTCCTCGACGGCGCGTATGTCGGTGTGGCGGGAATCGATTCGCCGGCGTCGGGTAAGGGCGCCGTCACGCCGGGCGTCGGACTGCGCTACCGCTCGCCGCTTGGCGTACTCCGACTGGATTTCGGGCTGCGTCCGGTGGGACACGAGCTGCTTCCGGTCGTGGCCGCGGTACCCGACGGTGCCGGAGGAACGCGCATCGTGCGGCTCACGCAGGAGAAGTCGTACTCGCCGGTGGATCCGTCGCCGGGCGCGCTGCGCAGCATCGGGCGCAGGCTGGTAGTCCATTTTGCCATGGGCCAGGCATTTTGACGGAGGCGCGTCTCGCTCGGCGTGATCCGTCGCGCGCTCGTCGCGTCGCGCGCAACCTGTTGCTCGGCATCGGCGCGGTGGCGCTGTTGCTCGCGGTCGTGGTCGTGGTGCTCGCCACCACGCCGTGGGGGAACGAGCGTGTGCGGCGCATCCTCGTCTCGCAGGCGAACGGTCGTCTCACCGGGTCGCTCGGCATCGAGCGGCTGCGCGGCAACCTGTTCAGCGGCGCCACCCTCACCGGCGTGTCGGTGACAGACAGCGCGAAGCAGCCGGTCTTTTCGGCGACACGCGTGAAGGTGGACTACGCGCTCCTTCCACTGCTTCGCCGACAGGTGGTGATCGAGAAGCTGGTGCTCGACACGCCGGCGATGGTGTTCGACAAGCGACCGGGCCAGCGCTGGAACTTCCAGGCGCTGATGAAGCCGGGTGGTGCAGCGAAGGATACCTCGCGCCATGGCGTGCCCCCGCGCATCGGCGAGGTCGTGATCCACGACGGTCGCTTCACCTGGCGAAGGCCGTGGCGTCCGGACAGCAACCTCCCTGCCGATCGACGCGATGCCGCCATCGCCGCCGCACTTGGCGCCAATGCGCGGAGTCGCACGGTGCGCGTGCCCGGCGGCTTCCAGCGCGTGCTCTACTACCACGACATCGACGCCGACCTGCCCGAGATCCACCTCGCACAGGATGGTCAGCCGACGACGGTGCGCATCGGATCGCTGTCGATGATCGCCGAGCCGTACCGGCCGCCGGTGATCGACGTACGGTCGCTCACCGGGATGATCTACGCGTCGAAGGATTCACTCTGGTGGCACGATGCGAAGATGGCGCTGCCTTCGTCACGCGTAGCGGGGAACGGACGCATCGGCTTCAACCGGAGCGGCATCACGATGCAGCTCACGGCAGCGCCGCTTGCATTCGCCGACTTCCGGTGGCTCAACCCCAGGCTGCCCACCGAAGGTGGAGGTGGATTGAGCATCGCGCTGCGCACGCACGGCGACACGGCGGAATACGGCGTCGCGAATCTCGACGTGCACTACCGTGGCGCCACCGTGGCGGGTAATGCGCGCGTCATGCGGGTGCATCCGGCGCTTGGCGAGGCGACCGTGGCGGTACGAGGCGCCGACGTGACGGTCACCCAGCTCGGCACGGACCTCGTGCGGCAGCTCGTGCCCTCGGCCAGGGTGCCGCGCGGCGGGACGATCAACGGTCACCTCGCGCTGAACGGACCGCTCGACGCGCTCACCGTGAACGCCGACGTCCGGTACGCCGATGCGCGCACGGGCGCGAGTCGCGTGACGGCCAGCGGCGGCTTGGGACTCGCCCACGGCGTAAACGCGCGCGAGCTGCGAGTGCGCCTGCTGCCGTTGCACCTGGCGCTGGTCGACGAGCTCGGCGTGCACGCGCCCGTTCGCGGCACGGTGACGGGAACAGCGGTGGTGAGCGGTGGCTCGCACACGGGATGGGACGTGCAGGGCGATCTCACCCATGAGGATCGCGGCGCGATCTCGCACCTCGCGGGAACCGGACGCTATCGGCCGCAGAATCGACAGATTGCCGCCGACGTGGCGCTGCAGCCGCTGGCGCTCGCCGTCATCAACGCGCTTGCACCCGGTGCGGAACTGCGCGGCAGCGTGACGGGGCACGTGCGGGCCGAAGGTACCACGAGCGCGCTTCGGTTGTCCGGAGACCTGCGCTCGACCTCGAACGGCGGATCGATCGCGGGATCCGGCGTCGTTGCGCTGAACGGCAAGCGCACGAGCTACGACGTCACCGCATCGCTGGACGCGCTCGACGCCCACGCATTCACCCGTCGCGCACCGAGCACGAGCCTCACGGGCACCATCGCAGCCCGCGGACGCGGCACGTCGCCGGCGACGATGGATGCAGCGTTCCGCGCCGACCTCGTACGATCCCGCTACGACACCTTCACGGTGGATCGCTTGCTCGCACGCGGAACGGTATCCAACGGTATGCTGCACGCGGACACGCTGTTCGCCGCGCTGCGGGGTGCGCGCGCGTCCGCCGAGGGCACGTTCGGCCTGGTCGCGAACCGCGAGGGCGCCCTTCGCTTCACTCTCGCGGTGGACTCGCTGGCTGCGCTCCGGCCGTGGCTCGGGAGCAGCGACACGTCGCGCGTGGCGGTTGCGTCGGGCAGGCAGGGTGCGGTGCTGGCGGCCGCGCGTGCGGATTCGGCCCGTCGCGCCGAGGCGAGCCGGATCATGAAGCTCGCGCTCGGACTGCCGCCGGGAGAGGAATTGATCGTGGACACCCTCGTCGGCATTCCGCGCGACTCACTCTCCGGCTCGGTGGTGGCGGAGGGTACACTGCGCGGAAACGTGAAGGCGTTCGCGGGCGAGGCCGACGTGCACGGACGCGACCTCGTGGCGCGCGGCAACTCGGTCGCTCGCCTCGACGCCCACGTGTCGGTCGGGAATACGCCCACCGATCGGCCACTCGCGTTTCGCCTGCAGGCAGATTCGGTGCAGACGGGTGGCCGGTGGTTCGACGCGGTGAGCATCGTTGGCAAACGGCGCAAGGACACCGTTCACGCCACCGTTCTCGTCCGGCAGGATTCCCTCACGTCGTACGCCGCGCTCGGGGACTACGTACGACCGGCGGGCGGCGGGCAGCGTCTTCACCTGGATTCGCTGTCGGCGCGGTTCGACACGCTGACCTGGCGACTCGTGCATCCCGCCGGCGTTGCGCTCGATCACGGAAGCATCACGATCGACTCCGTCGAGTTGCGCAGCTCGACGGGCGGACGACTGTTCGCCGACGGCAGCGTTCCGAAGAATGGGAACGTGCGCCTGCGGGCCGAAGCCGACGACGTGCAGGTGGGCACCGTGCTGCAGGCTCTGCAGCGGACCGCCGATGCCGCGGGCGTGCTCGACGCGACGGCGAACATCAGCGGCACTCGCGCGCAGCCCGTGGTGGCCGCGACAGTGACGCTGCGCGATGCCGCCTATCGCGGCACGCGGGCGCCGGACGCGGATCTCATGCTCCGGTACGCCGACGGCCGGTTGACGGCGAATGGCGCAGCTCGGGACGACAGCACGGGTCGCGAGCTCGCGACCCTGCGCGCGCTGCTGCCGGTGAACCTGGCGCTCGAGTCGGTGAGCGACTCGCGTCGTCTTCCAGGCCCGATCACCGCCGACGTGACGCTCGACAGCCTGAACCTGGCCACGCTGCCGCTCCCGACGCGCGCGGTGACGAACGTGCGCGGGTTGACCGCCGGCGAGGTGCACGTGCGCGGCACATGGCGGGAGCCCGAGTACGGTGGACACGTCGCACTGCGCGACGGCGGCCTCACGCTCGCGCTGACGGGCATGCAGCTGAGCGGCGCGGCGGCCGACCTGCGGCTCACCGGCGACACGTTGCGCCTCGACTCGCTCGTCGCCTCGGCACGCGGGACCCTGCGCGCCGCCGGCACGGTGGACCTCGGCGATCGCGCGCATCCATTCGTGCGTCTGAGCGCCACGCTGCGCGACCTGCGCGTGCTCGACAACACGCGCGGTCTCGTTGACGCCGACGGCGAGATCTCGGCCGTCGGCCCGCTCGACGCAGTGCGTGTGACCGGCCGCGCCGAGATGCTGCACGGGTTCCTCGCGCTGAAGCAGTTCCGGAAGGACCTGCTGCGCGTGAAGGCGCCCGGCGCCCTGAGCACCTTTGCGGTGTGGGACACCACCACCCCGCCCGAGGTCGCCGCACGGTCAGCCGAGCTGCGCGCCAAGCCGCATCGCGTCGGGATGATCGCCGATCTCGCGCTCCAGGTGGATCGCGGCAACTACTATCGCAACAAGCCGGACGTGAGCCTCGGCTTCCTCACCGACGGCGACGATGAGGTCCGCGCGCACATCGACACGCGCAGCGACGATGCCTGGGCCGTCGGCTTCGTGCGGGTGAGCGGTGGGCTGGCGATCTTCCGCGCGCGTCGCTTCACGCCGGAGCGCGGCGCGCTGACGCTCACCCCGTATACCAACGCGCCGGGGATCGTGGAGGACATTGCCGAGCGTGACGTGTGGGAACCGGGCCGAGGGATACTGCCACTGCAGTTCCTCACCGGTGGCACGTCGAAGGCGCCGGCTGTCGGGCTCGAGGCGGGAACGCTGTTCCCCATTCGCGGGCGCGAGCTGAACGGCTATCTCACGATGGGCCACGCGCACACCTCGCTGCTGCAGCAGTCGGGGTCGTCGCTGTCCGGGAGCGCGAGCTGGAGCGGGCAGCTCGCCGGCGAGACGGGGGCGCTCGCTCGACGCCAGCAGGCGGCGACGGCGCTCGGCGTCGTGCTGCACGACATCGGCACCGGCGCGACGAAGGAGTTCAACCTCGACGCATTCAGCGTGTCCCCCGCGGATGTGCCGACCGAGCTGGTGTTCGGCAAGACCGGCGGCGTGCGCGGCGCGCTGGTGGAAGGCGGTCGCTTCGTGACGGTGGACCGCTACATCGGCGGCGAGCTGCGGCTCACGCGCGGCATTCCCGGTGCACGCCTGTCGCAGCAGTTCGACGGCGGGCGGTATCAGCTCGACGTCGGCATCGAGCCGCGGTTCCTGTTCGTCGGGCCGGAGGATCTCGGGATCACGCACCCGACGGTGCGGACGGGAGCCGGGGCGGTGTTCCTGACGAGGAACTGGTGGTGGTGAGCGGGCCGACTGTCAGTTACGCGACCAGGGTCAGCCGCCGCACCGGTTCGGCCGCGTTCGACGCCACTTCCTCGAATACGGGGAACAGTCGCGGGTCGAACTGCGTGCCAACGTCCTTGCGCATGATGTCGATCGCTTCGGCGTGCGAGAAGGCGCGCTTGTAGCTGCGCTCCGACGTGAGAGCGTCATAGACGTCGGCGATGCAGAGCACGCGCGCGGCGAGCGGAATCGATTCGCCGGCGAGGCCGTGCGGGTAGCCGCGGCCGTCCCAGCGTTCGTGGTGGCTCTCCACGATCGGGCGCACGTCCCAGGGGAACTCGATGTCGGCGAGCAGCTCGACGCCCGCCGTCGGATGGCCGCGGACCATCGCCCACTCCTCGTCCGTGAGCTTGCCCGGCTTGTTCAGCACTTCGGCGGGCACCATGAGCTTGCCGACGTCGTGCAGCAGCGCGCCGATGCGGAACCAGAAGAGGGGCGTGTCCTCCGGCGTACCGACACGCGTCCAGAGCGCGCAGGCGAGATCGGCGACGCGCACGCAGTGACCCTGCGTGTACACGTCCTTCGATTCGATCGAGTCGCCCCACTTGCGCACCACGTCGAGGAAGTCGCTCTCCAGTGCCGCGTTGCGGCGATCCACGTCGGCCAGCTCGCGGCGGGCGCGGAGCTGGGCGAAGAGGCGGTGCGACTGGTTGAGGCGCTGGAGCGTCTGGCGGTTGCGCCCCTGGGTGCGGTACAGATCGGCCAGCTCGCGCGCCACTTCACCCTGGAGAATGAGGTCGCTCCGCTCGAGGGCGATCTCCTCCGCGCGAAGGAAGTGCGCTTCGGCGGCGGTCGCTTCGCCGGATGCGCGCTCGACGAGGCCATAGACGTACTGTGCTTCGCCGGCTTCACGAGTGTCGCCGGTCTGGGCGACGATGGCGCGGGCACGTTCGCAGGTGGCGCGTGCATCGGCGCGATTCCCCTGCTTGATGCGCAACTTCGCCAGGTGAAGTTCGATCGTAATGAGCGTGCTGTGATCGCCGAGCACCGTGCTCAGCTCCCGTGCCTCCGACAAGTTACGATCAGCAATCGTCAGGTTGTCGGACTGCATGTTCAACAGCCCGATGTTCACCAGCGTGCCAATGACGGCATCCGCCAGGCCCGCCTTCCGGGAATCCGCGAGCGAGAGAGCGTAGTAGTCCGCCGCCTCCTGCACGTCCCCCTGCACATTCGCGATTACCCCGAGGTTCGTCGCGGTCATCACTGCCAGGCGGGCGTCGCCACTCCGATGGGCAGTTTCGCGCGCCAGCGTGTACAATCGCTTCGCCTCATCGAGGTTACCCTGCTTCCACTCGATGATTGCCAGCACGTTGATTGCGTGCCCTTGTGCTCCGTTGTCGTTGGCCTGTTCGGCAGTCGCAAGCGCGGCCTGCGCGCAATCCGCGGCCGCGTCCAGATCTCCGTCCTGCAGGTGTGTGCGGGCGATCCAGCGCAGCAGCTGCGCGGCCTCTGCCGACGTCGTGGCCGTGCCGTCGCGAAGCGCCAGGTCGTAAAGCAGCCGTGCCTCGTCCCGGCGTCCTTCCCGCTCCAGTGCCTGCCCTCGCTGAAGAGCCGCGGACAAGAGCATGGAAATCTCCGCCGCTCTCGAGCTCCGTAACGGCGAGAAGCTCGTCGCGGGGCTGTTGGACGGACGGATGAGGGGCAGGGTCGTCAGTGTGTCAGCGCGCATGCCTGTCATGGATCCACCGATGAAACGAGCGAGCACGCTTTCCTCGTGTTCGCCCGTTCATTGACCTTCATTGTGACCCAGCGTCGAATCGCGGACACTCTGGGTCTACTGGCGTCCACAGAGAACGATGTACCCCGAGAAGTGATTGATCGGCGCCGTGAACGACCAGTCGAGCAGGTTCGTCACGCCGACGAGGAGGTCCGACACCGTCGCGGTGAGCGTACCGAGCAGCCCGGGATCGCTGTAGTAGCCAAGGCGCAGCAACGGTACCTGGAGCAGCGTCACGTTCGTGCCCTTGAGCGACTGATGGAATACCAGCGGCTTGTAGAACGTCGTCCCCGTAGGCGAGAAATCGTACGCCAGCAGCGAGCCGGCGCGGGCCGTCATCGTGATGGTGATCGTGCGCATCAGCGCACCACGCGGCACGGTCACCGTCACGCCTGCATCCGGAATGCTCAGCGTCCCGCCGTCGTAGCCGATCTGCTTCGTCACCGTGATCGCTGCGGCGAGCGGCGTCGTGCGCTGCACGGCGTCGTTCGTCGTGAGGTTCAATACGCCCGTCACGGTGCCAAGGAGCCCACCGAGGAGACTCGCCGAGGGGTCGGCTGCCGGGGCCTTCATCTGGGTGGGCGCGGCGATCTGATCAGCCGAGCAGGCGGCGAGCGAGAGCGCCAGCACGACTGCGCCGATGCGACGAATGGAGGAAGACATGAGAGGGGGACGCTCGGAAGGGGGGACGCACGGAAACGGTATTCGCCGGCCGCCCTCAAAGCACCGACAGTGCCACGGCTCACAGTCGATTTGCCCCCGTCAAACTGTCCGCCGCAGCATGCACGCACGAGTGCGGTCGTCAGATTGTCCGCTCGAATGCAGTCAGGCAGTCTGGCTCCACCATGCACCGAAAACACGACGGGCATCGCAATTCGCGAGACTCCTTGGCGAATTGCGATGCCCGATCAACCAGTGAGGTCGCGCTATGGCTTGCTCTTCAGCGTCGTGTCCTTGATGCTCTTGCCCGTCTCGGTCAACGCCGCGTGCGTCTTGCTCTTCGCCTTGTTCTTCTCCGCCTTGGCGTGACGGGCAGCATGCTTCGACGTGCTGCTCACTTCGCGTGCAACCTTGTTCAACCCGCCCGGGTTCTCGCTCTGCGAGCCCTTGATCCCGGTGGTCTTCTTGAGCGTGGTCTTGGTGTCGTTGCCGGCATGCTTGAGCGCGTGATGCGTCTTGCCGGCATCACGCTTCACTTCGGCCTTCGTGTCGCGGCCGGCCTTCTTCACGGTCTTGCTGACGTTCTGCGCCACCTTGTTCAGTCCACCCGGCTTGGTGGTGTCCTGGGCCCGCAACGTGAGCGGAGCGGTGAGCGACAGTGCCGCGGCGACGACGAGATAACGAAGCTGAACCTTCACGAAATGCCTCCGACAGGGTATGCCCCTCCGAATGCAAGAGGTGGACTCATTCCGGAGCGAGCGCACGGCCAACGGACGCATCAGTCCACGGCGCGCTGGTACTGCACCGGCCACTCGATTTCCACGCCGAGCTCCCGCGCCGCATGCAGCGGCCAGTACGGATCGCGCAGGAGCTTTCGCGCCAGCAGCACCAGGTCGGCGCTTCCCGCACGCAGCACCGCGTCGGCCTGCTGGGCCGACGTGATGAGCCCCACCGCCGCGGTCGGTACGCCGCTCACCGCACGGATGCGCTCGGCGAGCGCGACCTGATAGCCGGGCCCGACAGGAATCCGCACGCCCGGCACGATCCCGCCCGAGGAACAGTCGATGAGGTCTACGCCGCGCGCGCCAAGCAACCGCGCCAGCTCGGCGGACTGCTCGACGTCCCATCCATCGTCTACCCAGTCGGTGCCGGAGAGTCGCATGAACAACGGCAGCGATTCCGGCCATACCGAGCGCACGGCGTCGGTCACCTCGAGCGCGAGCCGGACGCGATTCTCGAACGAGCCACCGTACTCGTCAGTGCGACGATTGGCGAGCGGTGAGAGGAACTGGTGCAGCAGATAGCCGTGTGCGCCGTGCAGCTCGATGACCTCGAACCCCGCGTCGAGCGCACGGTGCGCGGCGTCGCGAAAGGCGCTCACCACCCGGCGGATCCCCGCGGCGTCGAGCGCCTCCGGCGTCTGTGACCGTGAGCCGAAGGGCAGCGCACTCGGTGCCACGATCGGTGACCAGCCACCCTGATCCGGCGACAACGGCGCACCGCCGCGCCACGGTACTTCGGTGCTCGCCTTCCGTCCGGCGTGCCCGAGCTGCACACCCGCCACCGCGCCCTGCTCGCGAATGAACCGCGTGATGCGGCGCAGCATTTCGACGTGCTCGTCACGCCAGAGGCCGAGGTCGCGGGGAGAGATACGTCCTTCCGGGGTGACGGCGGTGGCTTCGGCGATCACCAGTGCGGCACCGCCCACGGCGCGAGCCCCCAGGTGAACCAGATGCCAGTCGTTCGCGAAGCCGTCGGTGCTGGAGTACTGGCACATCGGGCTGACGCCGATGCGATTGCGCAGCGTGACGCCGCGCAGAGTGAACGGCTCGAAGAGCGATGCCGTCATGCCGTGTTGTCCATGTCGTTCAGGGATGCTAAAGTCCTCGGGGTGCAGATCTTGCCGCCGCTCGGCGCATCCCCGACCAGGAGTCCTTCCGTGTACGTCCGCGACCTCCGTCGCATCGCCCGCTGTGCATCGGCATTCGCCATTCTCATCGCGGGTGCGTGCAACAACGGCGAGAAGTCTGCCAC
>Ga0157372_10007281_pt1 | contig 11782 bp, 10 predicted proteins | sample C55metaG_FD_115307 | JGI IMG/M metagenome (GOLD analysis project Ga0157372, IMG submission 115307) | Corn rhizosphere microbial communities from Kellogg Biological Station, Michigan, USA - C5-5 metaG | ecosystem: Host-associated > Plants > Roots > Rhizosphere > Soil | place: USA: Michigan...
AGCAAGAGCAGTAAACCAGGGATGGATCAATGCCAAGTACCTGGCCATTGCAAAAGAAGGCTGGAGGGGCCTTACGTCAAAAGTTACTGCTCAGGGCGAACTTCAGGATGTTTGTATTGGCACCAATATGGAAGAAGATATTAAATTTTATTATACCCGGCCCACAGAGCTAAACGATACACATGGCATAGGAGCTTTTTTAATGGCTGGAGATGAAATGCTGAGAGCTGAAAGAAATGCCGGCAAGGAAACGAAATAAGATAAGTTAAAATAAAAGCTTCAACTCTTAAAAGGCCTGCATTTAAGAAGGGTATTCGTTATCCTTCTTAAATATAAGTCATTAAAATATCCCCATTTTTACCCTTAGGATCTTTAAGGCATTAGAGATTTGGTTTTTAACCGTTCTGGGGGTAATGTTTAAAGTTTCCGAAATTTCGTTTACCGATAAATGATGCTGGCGGGATAATACAAATACCTGTTGCATTTTTTCCGGCAGGTCCTGTATCTCCTGTTCCAGTGACTTCGCTGTTTCTTTAGCAATTAGCTTATCTTCAGTAGGATTATTTAAAGCATGTCGGCGTAGGGCATCATCATATAATTCCTCCACCCGTTTTTTATGGAGGGCGTTTTTTCTGTAAAAGTTAGCGAGGTTGTTTTTTAGAGCAATTGTAAGGTAAGAAGCATGATACCTTTCAGGATCAAGACTTAACCGATTATTCCAGAAATTTACAAATACAGTTTGAACAAGATCTTTTGAATCCTCTGATGAATTAGTGGAGTGGTAAGCAATATGATAAAGCTTACGCCAGTTCCTTTTGTAAAACTCATCAAACGCTTTAATATCTCCTTCTTTGATCAGAGAAATTAAATCATTCTCATTTTTTATCATGAATAATTCAAGTAATAATGGTTAAGCGAAATCTAGTTATATAGGTGAAGACTTGACTTGCTTTATCATGCAATTGACCAATTTTTGCCTGTTTATTTAGCTTTTTGATTGGCTAATTATTCAACTATTTTAACATATAGCGGATGTTTTGATCAAAAAAGAAGCCAGTTAAACTTCCTGACTGATAAAGGGTTGATGATCTGTTTGTAGCTTATCTGAGAGTGCGGCTGCTGCTGCACCAGGAGCATATGAAACACCGGAATCGGCAGCAGCGCCTGGCGCACTTGGGGCAAGAGATGCAACTGACGGAGCTGAAGCACCTGACGCAGCAGAATCACTGACAGGAAAAGTCAGTGAGGTAAGTTGTATAGTTTATTAATTGTAAAATTGAATTTGAGGCGGTTTTAGGTTGATGACAGGGTGTTTAAATATTATCTTAGTAGCTATCATGGCAACTCTAGTCCTGTCATCCAAAGTATCGGCACAGAATATCGTTAAAGGCCAAATAAAAGATGATGCGGGACATTTTGTAAATGCCAATGGCGCAGGAGTAATGTACTTTCATGGCGTTTATTATCTGTATGGCGAGATCAAAACGGGCAAAACCTGGTTGGTGCCGGGTCAGCAATGGGAAGATTACCGCGTGCCTGCCGGCGGGGTTTCATGTTATGCCTCAAGGGACGTGAAACACTGGAAATATGAAGGGGTGGCCCTTGCCCCAACTAAAGGAGATACATCTAAAGACCTGGATACCGGCCGTGTAATAGAGCGGCCCAAAATAATCTATAATGATAAAACCAAAAAGTTTGTCATGTGGATGCATGTAGACAGGAAAGATTACTCATATTTCCAGGCAGGTGTAGCAGTTAGCGATAAACCAACAGGGCCTTTTCATTATTTGCGAAGCTATAAGCCTAACGAGCAAATGGCCAGGGATATAACCTTGTTTAAGGATGATGACGGTAACGCATACATCATTTACTCGTCTGAACAGAACAATACTATGCAGATATGCAAACTTGGCGCCGATTACCTTAGTCCTACATTAACGTATAGCCGCATACTAATTAATCGCAACCGCGAAGCTCCCGCTCTTTTCAAAAGGGATGGTCAATACTACCTCATCATTCCAAAAGATGGTCTAAAGTACATCAAGATTTAACAAACTCCTTTTTACCTTCGCCCGTACCAGGTAAGCTTCAAATCCCAATTTAGCCTAACCGTGGTCGTTTTAGTATAAAGGGTTGAGTATCTAATACTCCCTTTGTGCTAAATTCTGACGCGAGTGTAAAAGCAATCAAGGAGTATGAAGGTGACAGAGAACTGACCGAAAGCTGCCGGGAACTCGGTATTCAGAAGTCAACCTTTTATAACTGTCGTAAAATGTATGGGCGGCATGGATAGGTGTGTTGAAAAATGCCAAAAATAATCAGTGAATTGTTGCCCCGACTGCTAAAACCAAAGTTCACGGACCCGGAAAAAATGAGGCGGCTGGATAAATTCCGTGCTTGAGAAGTTTATTTTAAAAAAAGTGTTGAAGCGCTAAATTCGTTTCAAAGTCTTCCGATAACCTGTAAGGGAATCAGAAACGTTTAGCGTAGGATCACCGGAAAATTCGGGATTAAAAGTCTCATTACTGGAATACGGAACAGTACAACCTGCGCGATGTAATAGAAGCGCAGGTTGTACTAAGCCTAAACGGTATGCGGATTTTCTCCTCACTGCTACGTAACCGGAGCTCCTGTTCATAAACTCTTTTTGATAAGCTAGCAGGCTTTTGCCTGTAACAAGCTTAAAATATTTATGAAAGCTCGCAAAGTTATTAAAGCCGCTTTCGTAGCATAACTGCTAATAACCGGGAGTTTGTTTAAAGGCTGTATTGCCTACCGCACGGGCTATATCAATTTCGGTTTGTGGTACCGGCCATAAAGTATCACGTAGCGGGAAAGTTCGCTGCGCCGCATTGGGATCTTTGATTGTCGGTATAATTACCCGGTCCAGCCTCCAGCGCTTCAGGTCAAAGTAACGCTGTCCTTCCAAAGCCAGTTCGATCCTTCTTTCATGCCTGATCTTTTCACGCATATCTGCCTGTGATAAATTAGCAGGAAGGGGCGGCATGTTTACGCTCGGTCTGGCGCGAATATCATTTATGGCTTTATACACGCTTGCGTCAGGGCCTGCTATTTCGTTTTGCGCTTCGGCATACATCAACAGTACATCTGCATAGCGCAGGTACACCCAGTCCTGGTCGCTCTGTGTTCCAATAACCGTGGCACGGGTAGAATCTACGCCTTTTTTGTTCAGAAATCCTGCAGTTGCTCCGATTGCTGCAGGCACAAATGGTATACCCCCTTTATAAAGTACGCCTGGGGTAAGAACGCTGGCAAGTAAACGGGGATCGCGGTTGGCGTAGGGCGTTGCCGGATTGTACAAAGGAGAGGTAGTTATCGGTTTGCCGTCCTTGCATTCATAGTCATTTACCAGGTAGGCGAGCGGTTGAAAGCTAGAGCTGTAGGTATAAAGATAATCTGCCGGGCTATAGGCAGTAGGGACCTGGTAGCGACCCGAAAACATGATCTCGGGGTTGTTGTTCTGACCGGGTTTTAAAAAAAGATTTCGGTAACCGCCGGTGTAAAGGCTAAATTTTCCTTCCGAAATAATGGTATTAGCAGTGGCTGCGGCTCGCTGGTAGTCGTGCTGAGCCAGGTAAACCTTCGTCATGTAGCCTAAAGCGGTACCCCTTACGGCGTGACCGTTGTAAGCCGTGTTGGGTAATTTGCTGGCAGCAAAGCTCAGGTCACTCAGAATAGTGTCAATCACAACTGCTTTCGGGGTTCTGCCTAATTTGGAGTTAGCCGGATCGATAGTGATCTGTTGAGTTGTTAATACAACGTCGCCATATAGTTGCGTTAAAAGGAAATACCAGTAAGCTCTCACAAACCTCACTTCTGCCTGATACTGGGTTAAGCTGTTTGCAGACAGGCCAATCTTGCCCACATTATTTAAAAATGTGTTGCATGCTTGTATAGCTCGGTATGAGGTAGTATAAGCGTCTGTTTGTAAGCCGCCTACGGTAGGTGTTATGGATCCTTGAGCAATGTTTGAATAAGCGCCACTGTAGGCATTGTCTGTAAGCGATTCCCAGTATGATGTTCCGGCCCCAAAGCCCTGGCCGGTGTTGCCGGAGGAGGTATAATTAAAGCCTTGGATAAAGTAAGAATAAATTCCTGCCAGGGCCAGGTCCGCATCGTTTTGATTCTTCCAGAAAACGCTGCTCCCGATATCTGATGGAGGATTTTGATCCAGCATATTTTTGTTACAGGCAACAAAAAGTATTGCCGCTATAACGAAAGATGAAATGGTAAATATCTTTTTCATAATTACGAGAATTTGTAGTTAAAAAGTAGCTCTGATGCCAAAGGAGTAAACCCGGTTCTGAGGATGTGCCACATACCTTGTATTCGATGCTACCCGTTCAGGATCGAGTCCGGGAAACGAGGTGAAGGTGTGCAGGTTGTCCCCGGCAAAGTAGATTCTCAGCGCCGACATAAATACATATTTGGCGAAGCGCTGCGGCAGGTTATAACCTACTTGCACGTTCTTCAATTTCAGGAATGAGGCATCTTTTAAATAATAAGTAGATGCGGTGTTTGCATTGCTGCTGATATTACCCTGACCCAAAATATAAACCATAGGCAAAGTTGTGCTTGGATTGGACGGCGTCCATGCGTTCATCCATTCTGCGGGTGGAGGAGAACCCTGGTTAAAAGGCTGAATTCCCCAGCCGCTTACATACAGTTTCTGGCCTTGGGAACCGTAGAAGAATACCGTCAGATCGAAATCCTTCCAGGTTGCTGTAGTATTAAATGAGTAGTCAAACTTTGGGTAAGCTCCCGGCACAATTACGCGGTCGTTGTCGTCCACCTTGCCGTCGCCATTGGTATCGGCAAACTTCATGTAGCCGGGCTGCGGATTGTATTGCTGACTGGGGGAAGCGGTGACTTCGGCAGCATTTTGGAAAATACCGAGATACTTTAACATGTAGAAGCTGCCATATGGCTGGCCCTCCTGGTTAATGGTATTTGTGCTTGTACTGATAGCCGGCGCTCCGTAAGAAACAAGTTTGTTTTGGTTTGCCTGAAGAGTACCACGTAGCGAAAGGCTTACCGCTCCAATGCGTTGGTTATATCCGGCGTCTATTTCAATCCCCCGGTTTCTCATTTTTCCATAATTGATAACCGGTGCGCTTAGGCCGTAATACAAAGGGGTTAGAGGCGTTGCTGTTTCCAGAATATCAGACGTGAGCTTATCATACCAGTCAAAGGACAGGTTAACCCTGTTATTAGCCAGCGATATATCGGTGCCAAGATCAAAAACGCGGGTAGTTTCCCACTTGATATTCGGGTTACTTAATGCATTGTTAACCACGCCGCTGGTTACGGTTGTACCCGTAAAAGGATAAGCATAGCTGGTATTACCATTATAATAACTTCTGAAGTTGTAAGTTTCCTGGTATGGGTAGTTGCCGATGTTCTGGTTACCGAGATTGCCAATTGAACCACGCAGTTTTAAATTATCCAGCCAATTGACGTTATTTAAAAAGCGCTCTTTGGTTACCACCCATCCTAATGACACGGACGGAAAAAATGCCCATCTGTTGTTTTCGGGAAATCTTGAAGAAGCATCATAGCGCGCATTGGCCTCTAACAAATACTTCTCACGGTAATCATAGTTTAAACGCCCGTAGTAGGAGCGGAGGGCATAGATGTTGGTTGTTCCATTATTGAGTTGTGACGCTACCGGACCCGCATTAAGCTCCTGGAGGTCATTCGTGGCAAAGGGCAAATTACGAATGCCTTCCAGCGACTGCGACTTATTATACTCCACTTGCGTTCCGGCAAGCAACTTAAGGTTATGGCTGTTATGGAAAGACGTGTTATAAGTAAGCTGAGTAAAAGCAACCGGGTAAAAACTATTGTTATCTGTTACATCTATACCCTGGCCATTAACGTCCAGTGATCGTTCAGGCGCGTCTCCCGGTTTGGCAAACCAGTTGTATTGATAAATAACGGGCTTAAAATCATAGGTTTTGTTAAAATCGAAATTAAATCCGCCGTTGGTTCGCCAGTCCAACCCTTTTGCAAGATTGATATTAAGGAAGAAGCTGCTTTGTATAAAATAGTCATTTTGCTTGTTAACAGCATTTCTGGCTATGGCAATAGGATTTTTGTTTGGTGTTTGTACACTGGGGAAAACGGAGTTGACATACCGGCCACTTCCGTCGGGCAGAACCGGTCCATACATAGGGGATTGAGATAAGGTAGATAGAAACTGATCCTGACTGCCTCTGGAAGTATAGTGCCGTTCGCCGCTGTTCAAAGTAACGCTTCCGCCAAAAGTGGCCCACTTGTTAACTTTTGAGTTCAGGTCCAGTTGGATATTATATTTTTTATAAGAATATCCGACCATGATATCCGGCTGATCAACATAACCCAAACCTACGTTATATGTTGTACCGTTACTGCCGCCGGTAATACCGAGGTGATGGGTTTGCACGGCAACCGTACTGAAAATAGCATCTAACCAATTGTAATTGGGGTACAGATCTTTATTGGATGGATTGCGGTAAAGATCAATCTGAGCCTGCGTAAATTTATTAGGATAGTTAGAGTTGGTAGCGGCCTGGTTCCAAAGTTCCATGTACTGAACTGAGTTATAGATCAGGTTTTGGGGCAGTGCAGTGGGACTGGTTACGCCAATGTTGTAATCATAAGAAAGTTCAACCTTGCCTTCTTTGCCTTTTTTGGTGGTTACTAAAATAACCCCATTTGCAGCCCTGGTGCCGTAAATAGATGCTGAAGCAGCATCTTTAAGTACAGTTACTGATTCGATGTTCTGAGGATCAAGTGCAGAGAGGTTGCCTGGTAAGCCGTCAATGATCACAAAAGGGGAGTTTCCGGCGCTGCTAAATGTACCGGTTCCTCTTATGCGTAAACTAATGCCTTCATTTCCGGCTTCTCCCGAGCTCTGCACTACCGAGAGTCCGGGGAGCTTTCCCTGTAATAATTGTGCCGGATCTGTTGCCACCCGTTTGTTGAGATCTGAGCCGCTCACCGTTGCTACGGCCCCCGTCAGATCTGCTTTTCTTTGTGTGCCGTAACCTACCACCACAACTTCGTTAAGGTTACTGGCACTTACTACCATGGTGATGGTTAGGTCTGCCTTGCCTTTTACAGCTACCTCCTGTGAAGTAAAACCGACATAGCTCACTGTTAATATAGCCTGGTCATTAGGCACCCTGATCTTAAAGTTTCCATTAACGTCTGTTACTGTGCCGAGTGAGGTACCTTTAACGCGCACATTAACGCCGATTAAAGGTTCTCCTTTAGCATCTACTACTTTGCCACGTACGTCCATTGGCGGCTGTGCTTCGGCAGTAGCAGGTTCCTTTCTTTTAATAACTATTGTACCGGCAATTATAGAGTAGGTCAGCGGTTGGGATTGCAGGCACTTGTTCAGTGCTATTTCTGGCTTCACGCCATCAACATCGAGAGTTACGGGCTCGGTGTTGCTTAGTACGGAGTGCCCGTTAACAATGATCAGCGGCATTCCGCTTTGTTTTTCTATTGATGACAAGACTTTTTGGACAGAGGCCCTTTTTTCATGTAATGTTACAGTTTGGCTTAAGCTTTTCGCGGCTACATGCGTAAGTGCAACGGTTATCAAAGCTACAGTTAGTTTCATAGCCAACAAGAGTTTAGCCACGCCTTGTTTTCGAACAGGCGCCGACTTCGTGAGGAAATACATACTTTTGTAAATGTTTGGTGAAATGTTCAGTTGTAATTATCCTTCTGTGATAATGATATAGCCAGACCAAGCCGGGTTGTGGTTCCAGCACTCCCGGTTTTTTTATGCCATATATGGAAGGAAAATTTTAGCCGTTTTAGGTTATTGCCATTGGGGTAGAAGTGTCTTTTTTCTCATGGTTTTTAAATTTAATTTAGTTAATCGGTTATCTAATTGGTTATGGTGATTGCCTTGCCGGCTATAGCCTACTTGGTAACGTGTATGGTTTTGCCGTCTTCTTGAATGTGAAAGCCTGCATATTTTAATATATTGATCAAACCGGCCGCATTTACTTTTCTCGACATTTTACCGGTGAAACGAATATCAGGCGCGGGGCCGTCATACGCCACTTTTAGATCATACCAGCGGCAGGCTTGCCGCATAATTTCCTGTATGCCGGCGTCTTTAAAGAAAAACAATCCGTCTTTCCAGGCCACTTCTTCCTCCAGATCTACATTACTGTCAACTATCTGGCTTCCGTCGCTGCTAGCAACATCCTGTTGGCCTGGTTTGATAATCTGATCTCCGGTGGGTGTTTTTACCTTCACAGATCCTTCCAGAAGGGTGGTTTTACATGTTGCTTCATCTGGGTAGGCATTGACATTAAAATGTGTGCCCAGTACCTGCACCTCGGCCTTTGCTGTCTTTACTTTAAAAGGGGAATTCGCGTTGTGGGCAACCTCAAAATAAGCTTCACCGTCAAGATATACCTCTCTTGATTTGCCGCTGAATGCGGTAGGGTAGCGGAGCGAAGAAGCCGAATTAATCCACACTTTTGATCCATCTGCCAAAATCAGTTGATATTGGCTACCGCGGGGAACTACAATCGTATTGTAGACAATCTCCTGATTGTGGCTTTCGCGCGAGTCATACTTCAGGGTGCTGCCGGCGTTAGAAAGTAAGGAGCCATCTTTTTCCCGCATACTAAGCTGTGAACTTTTATTGAGTACGACCCGGTGCCCGTTCCCTAGTATCAGGGTGGGCTGAGGAGCGCTTGGTACCCGGGAGAGCTGCAACGCTGACTGAGGAGCCTGGCGAGATAAATGTTTGCTATAAGGGTGGTGAAGAATCAGGGCTAGTGCCCCTGCCATTAATAGGGAAGCGGCAAGGCCCAACCGAACCCATTCAGTATTTCTAACTGGTTTTACTGATACGGGGTCATCCCCTAACCGTTGATTCATATTCTCCCACGCCTGTTCGGTAGAGACCTGATCTCCTCTTTCCAGTTCATGCTCGAGTTTAGCAGGATTGGTTAACTCATCAAAAAGACGACGGTTATCGTCGCTCTCCTGGATCCAGTTATCAAGGTTTGCCTGCTCATCGGCAGAAAGCCTTTCTGTTATTAATTTGCTGATGAGCCCGGCAATGTAAATATGTCGTTCGGTTTTGTCCATTTAAGGGTACAAACACCTTATGCCGCTTTCCGGGTGACAGCTTATTGGATTTTTTAAATATTTTCAGAAAGAATTTTCGGCTTGCTGCTATAGTAGCTTATATAGTAATATGAAGAGGCCTTCCGGGGAGTGACGCAGGATGGTGCGCAAAATTTTAAAGCCCCGCAGTTTTTGGGTTTTTACCGTATTTATGGAAATGTTCAGAAGTTCTGCAGCCTCCTGATTGCCTTTGTCTTCGAAATAACTGAGATAGATGACCCGCCGGTAGCTCTCGGGCAACTGTGCTAAAGCCAGTCTTACTTCTCCAATAACTTCAGTTTTAATCATTTTATGGAGGAGGTCCTGTTCCTGGTCAACCGGCATTTTTTTCTCATGATCCTGCACGACCTTTTGATGGCGGAGAATATTAAGACAAGCGTTTTTAACAGTTAAGTAAAGAAATACTTTCAACGCATATAGATTATCAAAAGAACTTCTGCGCTCCCATAATTTTATAAAGGTATCTTGCACAACGTCTTCAGCCTCTTTCTCTCCAATAATAGAAAGTGCAAAGCTATGCAACCTTTGATGGTACACTTCAAATACGGTCTTAAAGACTTCAATATTTCCTTCTTTAAATTTCCTTATGTCAACAGCATCAGACATATCAAAAAGACCAGTTTTTTATAGTATTTATCAAAGGTGTTTGGGGCGCTTTAGGGGCGTCCTGCAACATGAAAACTTTGAAAAATGGTGTTTTAATTGGTAGCTCAATATTATCACATTTTGGCCTAATTTAAAATCCTATTGTCAAGATAGCTTAATAGATTGCCAATTCTTAATGGCTTAAGAGGGGCTGTTGTGGCTTTTAAGGTAAATAACGCTGTTTTTTTGAGACGCTGAACCGTGTGAACAAAGTAGATGAATTCGCGACGTTTGGTTAATTGCACTTTTTCTTTCTCTACTGAATTAGAAAAATGAATCATTCATTTTAAAACAATAAACGGATGATAAAACACGCAAAGTAATGTCAAAGGTTTTTAAAAGGACGTTCTAACCTTACTTTGTGATTTAATACGTAAGAAGTGTATCCCTAAATTAACAGGCATCAACTCTCCAATGTACCGGTTGTGACCTGTCGTGAAGATGTTGTTGTCTTGCGACGTGTACCGGACGATCGCCATTGTTGCAGGCGTAATTTTTTGCGGCACTTGAGTAGAAAAATTACTTCCGACTTGGGTGTTATTGACAATGACTACATAATGGAGGTTGGTGCATGTTCGCTGGATGCGTGGGGGCTGTGTTCGACGCCGTTTTCTATCGCCAATAAAATTTCGGAAACCCATATTAAAGTTTTTGCGATGGCTATCCCAACGGTATTAACCGATGCGGAAAACCATATCATTAAAAATTTTCCAGATACTATTACCGAAAAAGAACGCGATTTTCTCCAGGTGCACCGGCCGAAGCAAACACTTACCCTGCGCGGTAAACCCATTCTGAAAGCCGAAATCGATAAGCGCAAAACATATTATACCGAGAGCCGGCAGCTGTTTGAATAACATCACAGCTCCACTATGTTTTGCCATTTGACGACAAATGTGAGTAGGCCGACAAATATTACGTAGCTTTAAGTGTCAAGCAAGCAAATGAAACGATCAAAGAAGTTAAAATCGTCCCCTGATCCACGGGAAAGCCGCGGTGACCGCATTGCGATTTCCATTGCCGACAGCTTAGGCAGTCTGCCGGCTTTGTTCACCTATACGGTACTCATTTTATGTTACGTCATTTGGAACCTGAATTGGATACCAGGGTTGAAACCGTTCGATCGTTCTCCGTTTGACAAACTGGATACGGTGTTATCGATTACGGCCATTTTCTTATCCCTTTCCGTATTGATCAGCCAGAACGGCAGCGGAAGCTGGAAAAGATCCGCGAGCAGCTAGAGTTTGAAGTCAACGTCCGCGCGGAGCACGAGATCACGAAGGTCCTGGAAATTTTACAGGATATACAGCTTAAAATGGGTATTCACAAAAAAGATGAGGAACTATACCGCAAATTTAGAAGACGTTTTCAGTTCGGCAAAAAACCAAAAGGTTTTCCCTTTGGAGGCTGTTGCCGGAATCTAGGCTAGTTGGCAGTATTATTTTATCCGTCCCGCAATAACCTCCCGATGACGAAGAAGTCCAATCGGCCAATGAAGGTAGGGGCCAGTTTATTCCTTGTTTTTTACAGAGGGTATTTCCCCGGGGTGATCCTTAAAGTGTAAATTCTACGTTGCCTTTTCAAAGGGAGGGAGCCGCCAGTTATACCTTACTGCAAAGGTTCGTAAAAGAAAAATGCAAATAATCGCACAAATTTGGGCGAACGGAGGGGATATCCACTGCAACAAAAGAAAATATAAAGAACCGCCTGCAATACTGGCGGTGGCATAGAATTCTTTTCGAAAAAGTACAGGAACCTCTCGGAGTAACAAGTCGCGGAGGACTCCGCCAAAGCATCCCGTAATGGTACCTAGGGCGACACACAGGAACGGGTGAATACCTGCTGCAAGGCCTTTTTGAATACCGGTGATTGTAAACAAGCCAAGGCCTAGCGAATCGAAGAATAATAGTGTTTTGGGTAAATTCCGGAATAAGCCGCGAAAAAAGACAGCCGCGACGCCGGCTGCTAC
>Ga0157372_10007282_pt1 | contig 11781 bp, 19 predicted proteins | sample C55metaG_FD_115307 | JGI IMG/M metagenome (GOLD analysis project Ga0157372, IMG submission 115307) | Corn rhizosphere microbial communities from Kellogg Biological Station, Michigan, USA - C5-5 metaG | ecosystem: Host-associated > Plants > Roots > Rhizosphere > Soil | place: USA: Michigan...
ACAGCATTGAATATAGCACCACAGACAGCGTCGGACAAGTCCTTGAAGCCAGACCTTGGATGGTCCACCTTATCCTTAATATAGCGCAACTGACGAAGCTCATCAATAAGTTCTGGAATTCCCGGACCGACCAATCTTTGGTCATACATAATAGACAAGAAGTCGTCGTAATGCTTGTTGGCTACTGACAGTAATTCTGTCCTGATGTGATACTGTCCCAGCAAGTTCATCGTGTCATTTGAATTCCAGCGGTCGAAGGTGACCAGCTTCAAATCAAATCCACGCTGACGCAGAGCGATAATGTAGTCTACAACTTCCTTGTAGTCCATAGGCTTGTCGTGAGACGGCTTCCACCATCTTACCGCGTCCACCTTGACGAACGGATGCATTTCCTTGTAATGGTCTCCGACCTGAATGCTAATCCACTTCTCTACATGACTCAACGCTACCGCACAACGGTCGTGAACCTTAGAGAGGTCCACATGCACGAAGTACTTGGTGTTTGTTTCCGGCCTGAATTCGTCCAGGAAGATTCCGTCATTGTCTACGCCGTTGCGAATAACAAAGGAATTGACAATTGCTTCCTTGTTCTTGAAGAATGCATCATCTGTAGAGTCGGACGGCATACAAGCGAAACGGCCCAACGCGTCTGCCAAATTGTTCTTGAACTGCCTAATCATAGCAGGAGAATCAATTCGTACTGTTGGGTTTACCTCCCAGGTGGGACGCTTCAATGCAAATACACCAGGGTCACGGTAACGAAGAATATGGTCTTCTTCCCATTCGATAGAGAACTCATTACCTTCATAACCGTCTGGAAGCTCAGGGTCAATCTTGAAGTGGTGTGTACGAACTACTACTTCTTTTTCCACTACCGCGCCGAGCGGTCCCAAATCCTTGTCATCGTTTTCGTACTTCATCTGAATGAAGTCACCCTTATAACGAGGGAAGGACAGCAAGAATACCTTACCGAAGTCTGGGAATCGAGAGTCTACCGATGCCCTGTACATGTCGTAAGTAGCTTGTGCGGTGTTGGCCTGCATGTTGCCGGTCTTGGACTCCAGTCCGAATGCGGAAATCTCGTCCAGTACCGCCGCGAACAGGTTAAGACCCTCGAAGGCTTCCCTCTCAGAGTGTCCAGAGTAGACGTTGACGGACTTAATAAATTCGATGCTCACAGCCGTAGGGTTGAATTTTCCTGCGAACCATGGGCACTTCTCAATCCTCTTCTTGAAGTTCTTGAAGAAGACATTCTTGGCCTGGTCGGAGTTGATAGCGATGTTGATGATATCAATCGAGTCGTCACTTGGCTTACCGTAGTAGGCTGCCGGGTCCTTCAAACACAACAGCAGATATACGATGTAGGCACAGGCGATGGTAGAGGTATAGTCCTTACCACTTCCCTTACCAAGCTGAAGGATAATCTCGTTGAATGTTTCCTTCCAGCGCTGGTCTGCCTTTTCCTCTCCATATAATGATACAAGGGTCTCGTACTTGTAAATCTGAGACCCTGCCTTAATCATGGTGTATTGGTATTCACTTAGAGGGGGAAGGTTCAGGAATTTGTCGGAGGTTACGAATTCTTCAATCTCTACCGGGATTTCTTCGAAGTCCTCGTCCGACAGAGCATTGAACATATCAAGGAAGAAGTCACTCATATACTCTTACCGCCTCGACCTGATTCGTTACTTTCTGAAGCTTCTGAGCGACCTTACGCTTGCAGTCCGGGCAAAGGTCATTACGAAGAATGCTAACCATAATGCCCATCTTCTCTTCCATATCCGCAACATGGTCTCCCATGTCCGCTGCATCGAGCAGTCCAGCCTTCTGCAGCGCATCCAGACGCTTGGCCTCCAGGTCTGCTACTAACTTCAGCGCGTTTAGCTTCTGCTGAATTCTCTGTGGTGTCGTGCCATTTAGCTGTAGGTCATCCTCAATCTGCTCCAATGCTCCATAAGACTTCTTGATTAACTGATTGTAATGTTCGTCCATTACATTCAGTGCGTCCAATGCACGGTCACGAGCTTCATGGTCTACGACCATAGACTCTTTCCACTCATTTTGAAGAGCGATGGTCTCTTTTCTGGTCATGCCAATTTCACGGGAAATTTCAGCAACGGAGTGACCATTCAAGGTCATCTCCGCTACTCTTGACAGACGCTCGAAATACACTGCATCAGCAGGGATTAGCTCAGTCATTCAATTCCACCCGCGTAAATCCACCGTGTCCGTGAATTGTTTCAACGTCCTCGATGCAATCAAATACAACAGTTGTTGCCGTGGCAGTCAACCAGCGCATAGCGACACGACCATCAGAGAAAATAACTCCTTCACCAACGATGCCGGTACCGGAAATACCACTAACGTCAGTTTCCCTTACAAGCTTAAAGGTCTTCATCTCATACCCCCGGCTGTGGGAGCCCAGGTCAATCCTCTAAAGGAGACCACACGTACTAATGCCCCACCACAGACCTCGCACTCAAATAAGTTGTCGCGGTCTGCGATGGGGACATTCTTTTCTAATTCGCGCTCACACTTGGCGCATTCAAAATCATATACTGGCATATAGTAATTATATCACAATGGTGACGTAATTACTTGCCCACTACTATGCGTGAGAATTCACCAATGCTTCTGACTCGCTTAGCACCTTTGATGTGAGTGTTCCATTCTCTGGTTAGGAGATACGCATCCGTACCGGCCTCTTTCAGAGCGTAGTAATTCTCGGGCTTGTCATCTACCATCATGTCGGTCCAAATGACAGTCTTGTCTTCGGAAAAAGTCAAACTGTCGTAGTTGATGCCGTCCCTCTCAAGACAGGCAGCGGTCAATTCCTCGGCAAGACCGGGGTGACTCTTCCAGCCACGATGAGTGATGATGTGCAGCTTATGCCCTGCTGCTTTGATATCATTCAGTGCTGCTACGGCTCCAGGATAGGGTGGAGAGGCGAAAATAATTCCATCCTCAACACCCTTCACCCAGAATTTATGAAACTTGCTGTTGGACCATCCCCAGGGCTTCCAGAACTGGTATTCAGTCCTTGAAGGCTTCAGGTGTCCCAAGCCATTGGCTCGCAGGCACTTTTCAACGCCTTGATGGAATGAGGAAATCACTCCATCGTAGTCACTACCAATGTCCATCAGAACGCTCCAAGCGTGTCCAACCAACCTCGAATGATTGCGGCCCAGTACGGGTATCCGGTCGAGGTGTTTGGGTGAACACCATCAACAAGGTAGTTTCCAAGAAGTGCAGGGTTGCTCATGAATCGCTGCGTCCACTGGACAATTTGTCCCTTGTCAAGATTCTGGTAGATTGCCAGGTTTACGGCCATGCTGTTGCGCTGGTCGTTACGCTCGATGACATCGGTCTGACCCCAGCGGGTCGCCTGTACGTCCACCCAGAACAACTTGGTGACAACACCGTCAACACGAGCGTTGTTCTTCGACGTGATGCACGTCTTGATGCGATTAATTTGCGTGGCCATGACAGTCGGGTTGAAAATATCATTCGTACCAGAGGCCACAACAACGACCTTCGGCAGTCCATTCACAGCCTCGTTGCAGATAGCGTCAGCAATCGGTGTCGTCGGACGACCAGACCAGGCGTCTACATAAACGTCCTGACCATAGTTGTGAAGTTCAGCGGCGAGCGCAGACTTACCACCGAATGTGATGGAGTCACCATAGAATCGAATATCCTCACCGCAGTCATTCAAAACTGCGGAAGACGACGCATAGGCAGCCTTCTTCTGGACCGCCGTCCATGTCGTCTTGACCGGCGAAATGTAGTAGCTCGCCAGAACTCCATTGTGCCAACAGTAATCTCCGTGACTTAGCGTGGACCAGTCTCCCAGCACACCGCTTCCGTACGGACCAGGCGTGGTCTCATACGCTGCCTGCGTCACCTCTACCGGTGCCTTGGCCTGCGGCGCGGTGGACAGGCCGGATACGAATCCAATGCCCAACAGCATAGCAATGGCGACAAGCGCCTGTACAGTCTTTACAGCATAGTTCTTCATAGTTGTCTCCCTCAGGTCGTTGGTTACTTGAGCAGGAGTCTAACAGTCTCTTGGAGGTCTGTCAAGTCCCCGTCATTGTCAATTACAGCGTCAAACGAAAAGTCGTCCAGACCAGTCTCGGAGATGTGGTCGTTGACTGGCCCTACGCCTGGGCGGTTGATTCTCCACATCTTACCACCCTTACGCAGTATACCCATAGCCTCGTTCCTAAAACGACAATCTGTGACGATGTAGTTCTTTGTGACGTCTGTCACAGCAAAAGTAGCGTCCACCCAGACGTTCTGTCCGAGAATATTACGACCTACCTCAGTGCCGAAACGCTGAAGAAGCCTTCTGACTTCTGGAGCATACCTGGTGGATTTTACTCCATCCCAGCCGTACAAGTCAATGACTTCATTCAAATAAATTGGTCGGACCAAATCCCATTCAAAGGCGACTATAGGATTCAATGCATAGACACACTCGCGAAGCTTGTCCGCAAATGCCAGACGCTCAAATCCAAAACTTCCCACCAAGATATCCGCCACGCTGTCTTTACCTGTTCGGGCATATCCTGAAATACCGATAATCATTACTTAAACCTTAATGCTCGAAATATACCCTCTTCGAGAGTAATCTTTGGCTGATAGAAACTTAGCATCTTTGTGTTGTCACAGACGCGGTAATCTACACCAACTGGATTGTTAATGATGTGATTGTAGTTAGGGTGGTAGCCAGCGGCGGTAGTGACAAGGTCTGCTAATTGATTAAATGAGGTAGCTCTACCCCATCCAATATTTACCGGCCCTTCCACGTCCTGCTTGATAGCCTCTTGCATGCATCCAATCAAGTCGTCCACGTGAACGAAGTCTCGAACCTGCTCACCGTCTCCCCAGATATCAAACGGGTCAGCCTTACGCTGAGCCCTGTCGATGAACGATGGGAATGGGTAGTCGAGTGCTTGAGTTTCACCATATCCACTGAAGGGACGGAAGATGTGCATCTTCGTACCCTCGACAAACTGCGCCAGATACTCTCCAGTCAACTTGCTCCAGCCGTAAGTGTAGTCTGGATTGCTGACGCGAGTCAAGTCAATAGCGTCTTCGCTCAGCTTGACCCTCAGGCCACGCTGCTGGAATGCTGTTGGGTACGCTGCACTGCTACTCATGTAGACAGCATGTGTTGGCTTGGTGCGCATAATCCAGTTGAAATATTCTGCGTCGATACTCAAGTCTACTGCTACTGACAGTGGCTGACCTTCGATTCCTTTTCTACCGCCGATGACGCCCGCCATGTGCCAGACAATATCAAACTTGGTATCATCAGTACGAAAGAATTCTCGGGCGTCCATTTTCTTCAAATAATGCTTTTCAGCAACATCTACCAGTGTCAGGTCCTGACCATCGAAACGCTTTACCAATTCAGAACCAATAAATCCTCGGTGGCCGGTAATCAATACCTTCATGGTCTTACTCCTAAGATAATCTGACTGAGCCATACTTCTTCATGCTTCACGATTTCATATCCGCCCTGCTTAATGAGCGCAGCGTAACCTTCTCTGTCCCATGCCCAGTTGTGGAATTCATAATGAGAATCTCCTGTTTCCCATACCGGGCTCGATGCAATAATCACTCGTGATGGTAGATTCTTGACCAGTCCGTGTGGGTCGGAAACATGTTCCAAAACCTCAGTGACAATCGAGCAGTCTCCGTACTTGATATCGGCATCCTTCTCAAAATTGGTCAATCGCACATCCACTCCACGAAACTCTTGAGCATACTTTACATTTTCTGGCTGCATGTCGTAGCCCCAAATGTTCAGCCCTTCCCTACCACCGACGAGAACCAAACCACCATCTCCACAACCAAGGTCAGAGAAAGTCTTGCAGTCAAACTCACGCTGAGCAATCAAAGCATATTCAATAGCCTTGAGCAAACGGTCTCTGTGACCTTCCTGTTCCATGTGATGTGCAGCCTCACGGTCGCGGTAAAACTCATCGTCTGTGAATGGTGCTACATCACCCTCAAATAATTTCCACTCGGTCATGGCTTGTCCTCAAATGGCTTGATAGCCTCATAAAATTCTGCATAATCCATATCAATACGTCGGGGCTCTGTGCCAAACGCCAACTTAACAATCTTGTCGTCCTTGGGATTCAAGATTCCGCCACCACGTTCCGTGACGACAACAGAAGGCTTGTCTTCCTTAATGAAGATTGTTATTTCACTCACAGCAAAGCCCTCAATTTCTTTACGTCCTTCTCGAAACGATTAGCCTTGTACCACTCATAGGAAGTTCTGTCAGCATCGTACATCTTCGGGTCGTTTACTTCCTTGTACTGCTCGTCCCATGCTGTGAATCCACCACTTGGGTGAAGATGACTAATCTTCAGGTCTGGCAAATACTTCAGCTTACCAATCTCGGTAAACAAGTCCTTCCACCAGTTGTCTACGTACAGATGAATCAACTCTGGCAAAGACATATAGCCAAGTGTCTTGATGACATTTCCTGTCATGGCACCAGCAGTAGGAAGGAATTCGTTCATCAGTCCGTCAGCACCATAAACAAAGCCGGTACCAAGGTTGTGCAACTCGTCCAGAATGATGGTGTCGAAATGTGGCGTCTCAATCAAATGGTCGTCGCCTGCTGCAAAGTAAGCGTAGTGACCCTGATTCCTTCTGGTCACATTGTTCAATGTGCCAGAGAACCTGGCGCGGGGATTGCGAGAATACGTCAATCCTTCTGGATACTTTGTTTCGTCATCCAGGTCAATACCGAAAACCAACTCTGCATTACCGTCAGAATTGGCGTAGAAGGCGTCTGCGAATCTCTGAACGGACTCGGGCCTGCCTCGGGTTGGCACAATGGCCAGTAAGTCTTTCACTTAATTAACTCCGTGTTGTGAATTTGTGTTTCTGGCCAGTCGTACGAGACGAAGACCTTGTCTGGCTTAGGGGCAAAACCATTGAGTGCTCCCTTATGAGCTTCTTGGAAGATAAAGCAGTCTACTGGTGTTCTCATACCATATTTCTTGGTGAGCTTCATCAGCTTAACACCGCCCGCTGGACTGTACATCGTCGCGACCATGCCATAGCCTTGATATACCTTGGCCAAGTCTTCGGAGCCGAAATCAAAATAACTCGGCAGTCCGTCCGGACGCATGCCATAAATCTGCGGGTCTCCGTTCTCATTATAGCTCAAGTTATACCTGTAATCGATACGCTGGTTGTCCGGTACCCACAAACTGACAAAATCCCAGTTGTCTGGGAGTTGTGACACTATAGTGTGGATATGCGTACTAAAGTCGGCATCGATAATGGCATCGTCTTCGAAAACAACTAAAGGTTCGTCCATCTTGGAGACGCGGTACCAGCGAAGATAGTTGCTCAACCAGATACCGACCTCACCATACGACGGCTGCCATTCGGTCCACTTAATACCGTAGACCTTAGTCAATCGTTGCACGTCTACTTCCTGTCCATTGACAGAATGAATCATCAACTCTTCCATACCGGCGTTGGCTCTGATAGCCTTCTTATACTCGGCACGCTTGTTGTTGATGCTGATGATGTTGTACTTCATATCTTCCTAAGCAACTTATGCTTTTCCAGCCAACGATGAATCGTGGCCTGGCTTGTCTGCGCGAGCGCAGCCATTTCATGCTCGGTCAATCGGTCGATTACATATCGACGGTGCATCCAAGCGTATGATTTATATAGTTTAAGGGACAATGTCGTAGAGGTTCCTTACTGGCTTACCTACCTTGTAAGCATACTTGAGGCACTCATACGTACCGCCGCCTTCAAAATGATTCCACCAAGCGATAACCTCGTCACCTTCGTCTACCATCCACTTGTTGCGGGCGTGGTAGCACCAATTGCCGGGAAATGTCTCGGATTCTGTGACGGGATATCCTTCAGAGTTTTCCAGAATCCAACGGTACAATTCATGGTCTCCCTTGCGAGGCTTGTGCGTTGTCCAGGGCATCGCAGAAATAACTGGCACTCCCAGGTCGATAGCAATTTTTCCAGCCTGTAGGTCTACGCCTGAGGCGCATCCCTGAATGAGTGCAGACACGTCCGGGTCCGTCAGTGCGACGGTCAAGTTGTGCTTGAACTTTGCGAAGTCATCTATCTCTCGGTGTCCAGTAATTGTCAGTATAGTCATGAGCCCATCCTATCGTATGGTCATCGGCGTGTCAAGACCCTGGACACGTGGAGCGCCAGTCCGACAGCGTCTCCCACATTGTCCGAATCTCCTGGGATGGTGAAGAACTCTTTGGCAATGGACAGCGTGCGAGCCTTTCGAAGCTCACGTCCCTTATTAGAATACCAGGTTGCGCTCTTGCCAGGGTAGTCCAGCTTAATCTGGTCCTTCTCTGCCTTTTTCAGATTCGGATTGCCAATACTGGACTGCCAACTTATGGGAGCCACTTTATGTACCTCTGGGTTGCTGGCCATAAGCTCACCAATTACTGCGCCATATACATAAGCGAGGTCTATAGCTGTTTGAATATTGCGCACCATAATGGCAGACTCAATAGCGATGTAGTCTGCTCGTAGCGTTCCATCTTCTACCAGTCCTTTTGTCAGACGCTTGGCGTCCTTCAGACGTTCAAAGACAGTAGCTCCCTTGAAGAACACCTCACCGCACTTCACTGGAGTTTCGCCTTCAAAGATAGCAAAGGCGAGAGAGTTTGTCGAACAATCAATGCCGATAACTCTCTTCGCCTTCACTTTCGTTAAGTTTCCGATACCCATGTTACTATTATATCACTTTGTGATTATGTAACAGATTGTATGCAATCAGACTGTTTGCCAGTTCACTGACAAAAGCATATCAGCTACAGACCTATTGGCGTTGACGGTCTGCTTTAGTTCACAACTACTGCAAATCTGGCTGTCGTTATATCGCGACAATTTAGATTCACACTTGCTGCAGAAGCGGGCCTTACCTTGACGCTGGTCTCTGCGGTCGTAATATTTTTCCATGATTCTGCGGTTAGTCGCAATTCTGCAGCACTCTGCGTCATGGTATTTTTGGTTATGAGTTGCGGGCTCGAAGCTGATATCGCAGTCTCGGTTTGCACATGTAATCAATCTGTTCACCTCCATCTACTTTGGAATAACCAATGCAGGGAGGTCGATAGTTCCTGGGTTAGGGTCTTTACCATTGACGGACCCTCGGGTCACGCCTTCCCAGCAAGTATTTCTTACCGGGCAACCCTTGCACTGCATACTGGACTTGGCAAATGGACGCTTAGGCAATTCACCCTCGTCAGCATTCTTCTTTACCTCTCGCATCCAGTCGAAGATACGCTCTACTAATTCTCTGTTTTCATCTGTCATCTTGACGGGGTAGATGAAAATCTCATGTGTGTCCTTGTTCTCTGTTAGGAGGAAGCCTCGTGGCTTTTCCTTTACATACATATAGATGAGTAACTGGACTAACTGGTACCCCGGCACTGAGTTGTTATTGGCTCGTACCTGCCAGGTGGACGAACGTGTGGTCTTGATTTCAGCCACAATCTCTTCGCCCTTCCATTCGACCATAGCGTCAATAAATCCGCCAATGGGCGGGTCTTGATGGTCTACCGGGATTTCTGCTCCTCGCAAAATACCAGCCTTCTTCAGCAAATTGGCCAGGCGCTCACCGGAGGCTGAGCCTGCGTCCATATTTGCCATGGCCAAAGCGTCTGTGTCATATTCGAAGGTGGCACCATTGAATGCATAGAACCAGTACCTCGGGCATGAGCCAGAGTAGCCAAGAGAAGACGGCGCGAATGACTTCTTCTTACTGTACTTGGATTCGCGCTCCATGGCCTTCTCTAATAGTTCGCCAAACTCCTCGGTGCCGAAGCCCTGATTGATTGCGAACTGTGAATTGGATTGAACTAATTTTTGCATTCTTACTTGACGAGGTACTTCAACGAATCAACCAGTCTATCAAGTCCTGTATACAGTTCCTTGTAGTGGTTCTTCTTCATATTGGCCTCGGTCGTTCCCTTCTTATATGACATATATCCTACGAACATCAAGCGGAACTTGATAGCGAAGGCTTCTAATTGCGTACACAGAACGGCTACCTTATGTGGCTCAACATTCGGATTCGCAATTAATTTCAAAACCAGGTCGAGAGTCTTGGACAAATCTTCATCGTCCATGTACTCCTTGATTTCCCTGGACCATTCCTTTTCGACAGCGTCTACTCGGAATAGAGGATTGTCTTCAATTTTATCACTTTTCGTTGTCATTCGTCAATTTCCTCATACTTCGAATGAAAAACAATGGGGTCGCAAGGATAGTATTCTGTCCTGCTGCCTCTGATGATAAAATCGTTTGCATGCACCCCGACCCATGTCTCGTGCAGATAATCCCACACAACAGCAACAATACGTGGGTCATAAGTGTATGACGGCCAGTAACTTTCTACATGGTCAAACGTCTCAATGTCTACCAGCGAATTGTAACTCGCAGAGTGCGTGCCACAAAATGCCTGGACCTCATCCCAATTGTCACCAGTGAATTGAATAGCCTCAATCTCAAAAGGCTTTGTTCTATACTTCACCATACTTCTCCAACCACAACTCTCTTAATTCCTGCATCATGTCGTCATGAACAACCCACAGGCGCAACTTGTCATTGGACTCTTTAGAGCCCAGCGCCAGATAGAATGCAGGCACTCTTCTGTCTGCCTTGAATGCGTCACCCGTTAGTTTTGCCCAGTTGCTTCTGGACACACTGAACGACTCGTCGTACTCCTTGATATCCACAAGGAAGGGCTCCAGCACAGCGTCACCCTTGTCATGCTGACCACGACCGGAGTTCTTCTGTGCCTTCGCCCCCATGCGCTTAATTTCAGAGGCCTCACTCATGCTACGAAATTTTCCAATCGGCTCACGTGGCCCTTGGAGCACTTCCAGGTCAACACCTTGGCAGCCTCACTGTACAGGCCTTCTCGTACCGCCTCGTGGCAGCCACTCTTCTGGCACTGCAACGGGCCGTCTACTTCCTCGAATCCATCTGCGAGCATCTTCTGCACGACGAATTCATTCTTCAATTCCTTAAATGGGTTGCCCAAGAATCTCAGCCTCCAACTTTTCGGCTACTTCTATGTTTTCTCTCAGGAACTTGGTTGCCTTGGAGGCACCCTGTCCCAACTTGTCTTCACCCAAGTAGTAATGTGAACCTCTAACATCGATAAGACCAGTCTTTATTCCTGCGGCCAGGATTTCTCCTGCGCGGTCAATTCCAACAAAGTCTCCACGGAAGAACAAGTTGTAAAAGTCCTCGCCGTAGCGGCCATTCTGCTTGTTCTTGTCGATGGTCCACTTGACCTTACGACCTACCTGGACTTCGGTTAGTTGTCCACCAACGTTAATCTTTTCTTTGATGGTATTGTCGTCTGACTTAGAGGAGAGCATTCTTACACGGATAGAGTCTGCGTGTCCTGCTTCCTTACCGCCCGATGCCTTCATTCCCGGCTTGAAGCCTGCCAAGTCCATACGAACCTGTGAAATGTGAATCATCGCGCATGTAAAGTTTTCTCCCTGAATCATACGGCAGGACTGCCCCAACTCTCGGGCGAACTGACCAATCTGACCGGTGCGGTCGAAGTCTTTCAGCGTTCCGTCATCCTCGAAGAATGACTTTGGCATCAATGCGCTGGTAGAGTCAACAACAATCAACTCGATACCAGCCTTGATAAAGTCAATGGCCAAGTCTGTGTATTCGCTGATAGACGAAACCTGTGATACCAGCAACTCGTCTGTGTTTACTCCCAGA
>Ga0157372_10007286_pt1 | contig 11779 bp, 9 predicted proteins | sample C55metaG_FD_115307 | JGI IMG/M metagenome (GOLD analysis project Ga0157372, IMG submission 115307) | Corn rhizosphere microbial communities from Kellogg Biological Station, Michigan, USA - C5-5 metaG | ecosystem: Host-associated > Plants > Roots > Rhizosphere > Soil | place: USA: Michigan...
CGGCGGTGTGGCGTATATGAACCACGCCGAAGTATTCAGCGAAAACCAGGATATCGTGGTCGCCACAACCGGCCGCCTTATGCAGTACATCAAAGAAGAGAACTTTGACTGCCGCGCCGTAGAGACGCTGATCCTCGATGAAGCAGACCGCATGCTGGAGCTGGGTTTCGCCCAGGATATCGAGCACATCGCCGGTGAGACACGCTGGCGTAAGCAGACCATGCTCTTCTCCGCCACGCTGGAAGGCAACGCCGTGAAGGACTTTGCCGAGCGGCTGCTGGAAGATCCGGTCGAGGTCTCTGCGACACCGTCTACCCGCGAACGTAAAAAGATCCACCAGTGGTACTACCGCGCGGATGACTTTGCACATAAGACCGCCCTGCTGAAGCACCTGCTGACCCAGGACGATGCGACCCGCACCATCGTGTTTGTTCGTAAGCGCGAGCGCGTGCATGAGCTGGCAGAGCTGCTGCGTAACGCCGGTATTAACAACTGCTATCTTGAAGGCGAGATGGCGCAGGTGAAGCGTACCGAAGGTATCAAACGTCTGACCGAAGGCCGGGTGAATGTGCTGATCGCCACCGACGTTGCCGCGCGTGGGATCGATATTCCAGACGTGAGCCACGTGATTAACTTCGATATGCCACGCAGCGGCGATATCTACCTGCATCGTATTGGCCGTACCGGCCGCGCCGGGCGCAAAGGCACCGCGATTTCGCTGGTCGAAGCTCACGATTACCTGCTGCTGCAGAAAATTGGCCGCTACGTTGATGAGCCGCTAAAAGCCCGTGTGATTGACGAGCTGCGCCCCACCACCCGTGCGCCGAGCGAGAAGATGACGGGTAAACCGTCGAAGAAGGCGCTGGCCAAGCGCGCCGAAAAGAAAGAGAAAGAGAAAGAGAAGCCGCGCGTGAAGCTGCGTCATCGCGATGCTAAAAACGTGGGTAAGCGTCGTAAGCCGAGCGGCTCTCAAGAGTCCTCAAACGAGTAATAAAAAAGCCGGGTTCGCTACCCGGCTTTTTTTATGCAGGCCTGTTACAGGCTTTCAGTAAAGGTACGGGCGATAACGTCGCGCTGCTGCTCTGGGGTCAGGGAGTTAAAGCGTACCGCATAGCCTGACACGCGGATGGTCAGCTGCGGATATTTTTCCGGGTGCTCAACCGCATCCATCAGGGTTTCACGACGCAGCACGTTAACGTTCAGGTGCTGGCCGCCTTCAACGCGAACCTGCGGCTGAACTTCCATCGGTACTTCGCGATACTCGATGCTGCCCAGCTGGTCAATCGCCACCACGTCATCTTCGGCAAAACCGGCTTTAGCACATACGCAACGCGCTTCCCCTTTTTCGCTGTCGAGCAGCCAGAAAGAGTTCAACAGATCGTCGTTTGCTGCTTTGGTGATTTGGATACCTGTAATCATATGATGCCTCCCGGGCGTCTTAAATTATTGTGTCGGCCATATCCCGGCCAATTGGTAAAACCATTGTTGCCTGAGTGTATATATACCAGCCAAATAGGGGTCATTCCTTGACTTACATCATTAAAAACCACACCACAAAGAGGGTCATGATGGGAAATACTTGTTTTATATCAAGTTATGCCGCGTGAATCTCTAAAAATATTTTGTGGTTTCTCAAATTTTTTTAAGTCTGAGCCCGCGTTTATGCCCACATATTTTATTCCGTGAAGAGAAGCGGTTAAGCTTAGGATCACTAAAAGAGGCAGGAGACCGGAATGACCACTTCGCAAACATGGCACGACGTGCTGGCTGAAGAGAAAAAGCAGCCCTACTTTACCAATACGCTTAACGCAGTAGCCGCCGAACGCGAGGCTGGCGTGACGGTTTACCCGCCACAAAAGGATGTGTTCAACGCCTTTCGCTTCACCGAGCTGGGGGATGTGAAGGTAGTGATCCTCGGTCAGGATCCCTATCACGGGCCGGGACAGGCACACGGCCTGGCCTTCTCCGTCCGCCCCGGCGTCGCTACGCCCCCGTCGCTGCTCAATATGTACAAAGAGCTGGAGAGCTCAATTCCGGGATTTACCCGGCCGACGCACGGCTATCTGGAGAGCTGGGCACGTCAGGGTGTGCTGTTGCTCAACACGGTGCTGACCGTGCGCGCAGGCCATGCGCACTCTCATGCCAGCCTCGGCTGGGAGACCTTTACCGATAAGGTGATTGCTCTGATTAACGAGCACCGTGAGAACGTCGTGTTTTTACTGTGGGGATCCCACGCGCAGAAGAAAGGGGCGATTATTGACGGCCAGCGCCACCATATTCTGAAAGCGCCCCACCCGTCACCGCTGTCGGCGCACCGGGGATTTTTTGGCTGTCACCATTTTGTCCTGGCTAATGAGTGGCTGGAGCAGCACGGCGAGAAGCCGATTGACTGGATGCCGGTTCTGCCGGCAGAGAGCGAATAACAGAGGGATTGAGCCCGGCGGCGCGATGCCTGCCGGGCCTGGAAAGCGTTACGCTTTGTTCTGACGCCACCACTCGGCGAGCAGAACGCCGGTCGCCACGGAGACGTTAAGGCTTTCAACGTTGCCGGTGCCCGGAATAGCAAGGCTCAGATCGGCGCTGGCCAGCGCCGCATCGGAGAGACCGTCACGCTCCTGGCCTAACACCAGCACCATCTTCTTCGGCATCTCGGCCTGATAAAGCGGCGTACCTTCATGGCTGGAGGTGGTTACAATGGTGTAGCCCGCTTTGCGGAAGGCATCCAGCGCATCAAGCACGCTGTCACCGGTGATCGCCTGCACGTGCTCGGCCCCGCCCTCAGCGGTACGTACCGCTGCGCCAGACTCGATAATGCCCGCGTCCTGCAGCACCACCCCTTTCACACCGAAGTGCGCGCAGCTACGCATCATCGCGCCGAGGTTGTGCGGGTTACCCACGTCCTCCAGCGCCAGGACGCAATCCTGCTCGCCCGCCTGGCTCACCCACTGCTGCACAGAGATACCGCTACGCTTTTTGATAATAAAGCAGACGCCACCGTGGTGTTCGGTTCCGGACGCTTTTGCCAGCTCGGCCTCGTCTACCACATGGTAGGCCTTGCGGTTAGCAGCCATCCAGCGCAGCGCCTCTTTGAAGCGCGGCGTCACGCTCTGGACAAACCAGGCGCGGACGATGCAATCCGGGCGGCTCTGGAACAGCGCCTGACAGGCGTTTTCACCGTAAACGCGTGTCTCTTCAGCGCGCTGGCGACGGATCACTTCAGGATCGATAACCGGCTTGCCGCTGGCTGACTCCTCCTCGTCCCTTACCGATTCGCTAACGGGCGGGCGGGAGACGGTGCGCCACGGCGATCCGCCGTCACGCTCGTTATCACGGTCACGATCGCGACCAAAAGGTTTTCTCTCATCGCGGGCGGGGCGACGGCCACCGTCTGCACGAGACGATCCCGGACGTCCGCCCCCCTTCCCGGTACGCGGGTTATGGGTACGTTTATCAGAATCATCATCACTGCGGACATACATCACTTTGACCTTGCCGCTTTTGTTTTTAAGTTCGTCGTTCATGCTTTTCTCCACCAGCGCTGCGCGAAGCGCGCAGATTACCCGATGTGCAGGCGCATAGCCATTACTTCATTTAAAAGCCTGCGACTATTGTACTCATTGAATAAAACGCGTTGTCGTTTCACACCTGCTCAAAGATAATATGTAACATATTGGAAACATACTCTGTCCCACAGCACTACCCAGAGGTTAGTTATGAATACCGTATGTGCAAGCTGTCAGGCACTGAACCGCATTCCCGATGACCATGCTACCGACGGCGCGAAATGTGGACGCTGTGGCCACGATCTTTTCGATGGCGACGTGATTAACGCCACTGGCGAGACGCTGGATAAACTCCTGAAAGACGATCTGCCGGTAGTGGTAGATTTCTGGGCACCCTGGTGTGGCCCGTGCCGCAGCTTTGCTCCGATTTTTGAAGACGTTGCCGAAGAGCGCAGCGGCAAAGTGCGCTTTGTAAAGATCAACACCGAAGCCGAACGTGAGCTAAGCGCCCGCTTCCGCATCCGCAGTATTCCAACCATCATGCTTTTCAAAAATGGTGAGGTTGTCGACATGCTGAGCGGCGCGGTGCCGAAAGCACCGTTCGATAGCTGGCTCAACGAATCACTCTGATCTTCCGGGGCGCGCTTGTGCCCCGTTTTTCCCTCTGCCACAATGGCGTTTTTTCTGCGCCACCTCTATGACCGTGACCAATAACGCCGTACTGCAACTTCGGGCGCAACGTCTTGCCCGCGCTACACGCCCTTTTCTCGCCCGGGGTAACCGTATCCGCCGCTGTCAGCGCTGCCTGCTGCCGCTAAAGCAATGCCTGTGCGCCACGCTGCAGCCCAGCTCTGCCCGCAGCCGCTTCTGTCTGGTGATGTTTGATACCGAACCGATGAAGCCCAGCAATACCGGACGCCTGATTGCCGATATCCTGCCGGATACCGCCGCGTTCCAGTGGTCGCGCACCGAGCCGCCGCAGGCGCTGCTGGATCTGGTCGCCGATCCTGATTACCAGCCGATGGTGGTCTTCCCCGCGGCCTATGCGGGCAGCGAGCGTCAGGTGATCACCACGCCTCCCAGCGGTAAGCCGCCGCTGTTTATTATGCTCGACGGAACCTGGACCGAGGCGCGGAAGATGTTCCGTAAAAGTCCTTATCTCGACAGGCTACCGGTGATCTCTGTCGATCTCTCCCGCGTCTCCGCCTACCGCCTGCGCGAAGCGCAGGTTGAGGGGCAGTACTGCACGGCAGAGGTGGCGATCGTCCTGCTCGATCTCGCTGCGGACCAGCATGCCGCTCAGGCGCTTGGGGATCACTTCTCCTGCTTCCGCACCCGCTATCTGGCAGGAAAAACGCAGCATAAGGGCAGCGTCACAGCGGATATGGAAGAAAGCGTTTAAAATCATCAGGTCACTCTTTTCTGGAGACCGGTATGAGCCAACGAGGACTGGAAGCGCTGCTGCGCCCTAAGTCGATTGCGGTGATTGGTGCCTCACTGAAGCCGGATCGCGCTGGCTTTTTGATGATGCGTAACCTACTGGCCGGCGGCTTTGCCGGTCCGGTTCTGCCGGTGACCCCGGCCTGGAAGGCCGTGCAGGGAGTGCTGGCCTGGCCGGATGTCGCCAGCCTGCCCTTTACGCCGGATCTCGCCGTGCTCTGCACCCATGCGAAACGCAACCTAAGCCTGCTGGAGGCGCTAGGCCAGAAAGGGTGTAAGACCTGCATTATCCTCTCTGCGCCGCCGGAACAGTATGCCGATCTGCTGGCCTGCGCCAGCCGTTTCCAGATGCGTCTGCTGGGGCCAAACAGCCTCGGTCTGCTGGCACCCTGGCAAGGGCTCAACGCCAGCTTCTCTCCGGTACCGATCGCGCGCGGCAAGCTGGCCTTTATCTCCCAGTCGGCGGCGGTATCCAATACCATTCTTGACTGGGCCCAGCAGCGCGAAATGGGCTTCTCCTACTTTATCGCCCTCGGCGACAGCCTGGATATCGACGTCGATGAGCTTCTGGACTTCCTTGCCCGCGACAGCAAAACCAGCGCTATTCTGCTCTATCTGGAGCACCTGAGCGACGCCCGGCGCTTTGTCTCCGCTGCCCGTAGCGCCTCACGTAATAAGCCCATTCTGGTGATCAAAAGCGGTCGTAGCCCAGCGGCGCAGCGCCTGCTGCACGTTAACGCCGGGATGGATCCCGCCTGGGATGCGGCAATTCAGCGCGCAGGTCTGCTGCGTGTGCAGGATACCCATGAGCTTTTCTCCGCCGTTGAGACCCTAAGCCATATGCGCCCGCTGCGCGGAGAGCGCCTGATGATTATCAGCAACGGCGCGGCACCGGCGGCGCTGGCGCTGGACGAGCTCTGGCTGCGCAACGGCAAGCTGGCGACGCTGGGGGAAGAGACCCTCTCCCGCCTGCGTGAAGCGCTGCCGGGATCGGTTGTGGCGGATAACCCGCTGGATCTGCGCGACGATGCCAGCAGCGAGCGCTATATCACCGCGCTTAATATCCTTCTCGACAGTACAGACTATGACGCCCTGCTGGTGATCCACTCTCCCAGCGCCGTGGCGCCCGGTAGTGAAAGCGCGCTGGCTCTGATTGACGCCCTGAAAAAGCATCCACGCGGTAAATATGTCACCGTGCTGACCAACTGGTGCGGGGAGTTCTCTTCTCAGGAGGCCCGCCGCCTGTTTAGCGAAGCGGGGCTGCCAACCTACCGGACGCCGGAGGGGACGATTACCGCCTTTATGCATATGGTGGAGTACCGTCGTAACCAGAAGCAGCTCCGGGAGACGCCTGCCCTGCCCAGCAACCTGACCGCCGATACGGCCGAAGCGCATAAGCTGTTGCAGCAGGCTATCAATGAGGGAGCTATCACGCTTGATACGCATGAGGTGCAGCCGGTGCTTCGCGCCTACGGGCTGCAAACGCTTCCCACCTGGATTGCCAGCGACAGCGCCGAGGCGGTACACATTGCCGGGCAAATTGGCTACCCGGTCGCCCTGAAGCTGCGATCCCCGGATATCCCACACAAATCGGAAGTTCAGGGCGTAATGCTCTATCTGCGCACCGCTGCGGAGGTGCAGCAGGCGGCAGAGGCGATTATCGATCGCGTTAAGATGCGCTGGCCCCAGGCACGGGTGCACGGTTTGCAGGTGCAGAGCATGGCTAACCGCGCCGGTGCCCAGGAGCTGCGGGTGGTGGTAGAGCAGGATCCGGTGTTTGGTCCGCTGATTATGCTGGGCGAAGGTGGCGTGGAGTGGCGAGCGCAGGATCAGGCCGCGGTAGCACTGCCGCCGTTGAACATGAACCTTGCCCGCTACCTGGTTATTCAGGCCATCAAGAATAAGAAGATCCGCGGACGCAGCGGTCTACAGCCGCTGGATGTGATCGGCCTGAGCCAGTTTCTGGTGCGGGTATCAAACCTGATCGTTGACTGCCCGGAGATCCAGCGGCTGGATATTCACCCGCTGCTGGCCTCCGCCGGGGAGTTTACCGCCCTCGACGTGACGCTGACGCTGGCACCGTTTAGCGGCAGCAGCGAAAGCCGGCTGGCGATACGCCCCTATCCACAGCATCTCGAGGAGAGCGTGACGCTGAAAAACGGCGATGCCTGCCTGTTCCGCCCCATCCTGCCAGAGGATGAACCGGCCCTGCAGCGTTTTATCGCCAGGGTCACAAAAGAGGATCTTTATTATCGTTACTTCAGTGAGATCAACGAATTCACCCATGAGGACTTAGCCAATATGACCCAGATCGACTACGATCGGGAGATGGCGATCGTTGCCGTGCGGCGCACTGACGATGGCGAAGAGATCCTTGGCGTGACGCGGGCGATCTCCGACCCTGACAACGCTGATGCGGAGTTTGCCGTGCTGGTCCGTTCTGACCTTAAGGGGTTAGGTCTGGGGAGACGCCTGCTGGAGAAACTTATTGGCTATACCCGCGATCACGGTCTGATGCGTCTGAATGGTATTACGATGCCTAATAATCGCGGTATGGTTACGCTGGCACGTAAACTCGGCTTTACCGTTGATATCCAGCTAGAGGACGGGATTGTCAGCCTGACGCTTCCTCTTACCAGGCCTGACGCCTCCTGAGTAAGGTACTGGAAATGTTGACCACTTTCGCTGGCTCTGGTGTTATCATTGTCCGCTTATGCGGTCTGCATGCTTCTGTAGATGCCATGTTTCTAGAGATGCATAGTACAGAGACCCTTCAATAAACAGAGAAGATACGCACTGTGATGTTGTCAAAATTTAAGCGTAATAAACATCAACAACACCTTGCTCAACTACCTAAGCTCTCTCAGTCAGTTGATGATGTCACGTTTTACTACGCTCCCGCCGATTTTCGGGAAACGCTGCTAAAACAGATTGCCGGTGCGACACAACGCATCTGTATTATCGCCCTGTATCTTGAGCAGGACGATGGCGGTAAAGACATTATGGCGGCGCTCTATGAAGCGAAACGCCAGCGTCCAGAGCTGGATGTCCGCGTCCTGGTTGACTGGCATCGCGCCCAGCGTGGCCGGATCGGTGCTGCCGCGGCCAACACCAATGCCGACTGGTACTGCCGTCTGGCGCAGGAGAATCCTGGCGTCGATATCGCCGTTTATGGCGTACCCGTGAATACCCGTGAAGCGCTGGGCGTGCTGCACTACAAAGGTTTTATCATTGATGATGCCGTGCTCTATAGCGGTGCCAGCCTGAACGACGTCTACCTGCATCAGCACGAAAAGTATCGCTACGACCGTTACCAGCTGATCCGCAATGCACGGATGGCAGACATTATGCTGGAGTGGGTCGACCACAACCTGATTCAGGGGTGCGGCGTTAATCGCCTTGATAGCGACCAGCGGCCTAAAAGCCCGGAAATCAAAAATGATATCCGTCAGTTCCGTCAGGAGCTGCGTGATGCTGGCTACCATTTCCAGGGCGATGCCGATAACGAGCAGCTGGCGGTGACGCCGCTGGTGGGTCTGGGCAAAACCAGCCTGCTTAACAAGACAATCTTCCATCTGATGCCGTGCACCGAGCACAAGCTGACGATCTGCACTCCCTACTTTAACCTGCCGGCGGTGCTGGTACGCAATATCATCCAGCTGCTGCGTGAAGGCAAGAAGGTAGAGATTATCGTCGGGGATAAGACCGCGAACGACTTCTATATCCCGGAAAACGAGCCGTTTAAAATTATCGGTGCGCTGCCCTATCTCTATGAAATTAACCTGCGTCGTTTCCTGAGCCGCCTGCAGTACTATGTGAATACCGATCAGCTCATTGTCCGTCTGTGGAAAGACGCGGATAACAGCTATCACCTGAAAGGAATGTGGGTGGATGACGAGTGGCTGCTGCTGACCGGAAACAACCTTAACCCACGCGCGTGGCGACTGGATCTGGAAAACGCGATCCTTATTCACGATCCGCAACAGGAGCTGGCCCCGCAGCGTGATAAAGAGCTGGCGCTGATCCGCACCCACACCACCGTGGTGAAACACTATCGCGATCTGCAAAGTATTGCCGAGTACCCGGTTAAGGTGCGTAAGCTTATCCGCCGTCTGCGCCGGATACGTATCGACAGGCTGATCAGCCGTATTCTGTAATTTTAACATAGCGTCTGGCCCCGTCATTGATGGGGCCTTTTTATTGGGATTGGCGATGCGCGCTCTTATCTTATCTGCCCTACTGACCCTAACCGGCTGCACGCATATGGCTGACGACCAGTGGCACGGTCAGGACAAAGCCCAGCATTTTCTCGCTTCCGCCATGCTCTCTGCTGCCGGGAATGAGTATGCCCAGCACCAGGGCGTTAGCGCCGATCGCAGCGCTGTTCTCGGCGTTATGTTTTCGTTAAGCCTGGGCGCATCAAAGGAGCTGTGGGATAGCCGCCCGGCAGGAAGCGGCTGGAGCTGGAAAGATTTTGCATGGGATGTCGCAGGAGCAACAACCGGTTACGCCGTCTGGCAGCTGGCGCACTAACCCCATTTCGCCTGGTGCGCTTTTTTGCGCTTCAGGTAATCCTCATCGGCACGGATCCGATCCCACCAGGTTTTAAAGATCGCTGCCGCCGCAGCTTTGACCGGATCGTTGCCGCGTGGATTGAGCTCGCGATTCTCATCATACTTTTTGCCGCCTTTGTAATTAGCGTAACGCCGGGCGCGGGTATAACCCATTTGAATAAACTTACGCGCCATATCCATACCCACAAAGTCATCATTTTTGCGGTACTCCTCAAACAGAGCGTAGATTTGTTCCGCTGACTTTTGCGCTGACTCTGGATCCTTATAGCGCCAGAAGGGCAGGATCTCCCCCTTATACGGCTCGACCAGCAACACGCCCTGCTCTCCCCGGCCAACCTGGTAACGTTCAGGATGCTGGCGAAAATCAGTTTCAGTAAAGTCCTGCTCATAATCAAATTCTTTGCGCACCGATACTCTCCCTTGTGATTACTCTTTTAAACATAGCATCGTTCAGAGAACTCCCCCTTTTCCCCCAATTTGCCTTAGGTGAACTATCCTCGAACAACCACCTGAAGCGAGGCAAAATAATGACGCAGATGACCAGTGACTTCATTGTAGAACGATTAAAAGCCTGGGGAGTGACCCATATTTACGGCTATCCCGGCGATGGTATTAACGGCGTGCTTGGTGCGTTACAGCGTGCTGAAAAAGCGGGCAACGGAATTGAGTTTATCCAGGTGCGCCACGAAGAGATGGCAGCCTTTATGGCCTGCGCCCACGCCAAGTTTACCGGTGAGCCAGGCGTTTGCCTCTCTACCGGTGGCCCAGGGGCGACCCACCTGCTGACGGGCCTGTATGACGCCCGCATGGATCATATGCCAGTGATCGCCATTGCTGGTCAGGCGGAAGCCACAGCCCGCGGCTCAAATTATCAGCAAGAGATCAACCTCGATCGCGTGTTTAGCGACGTGGCGAACTTTGTCCAGGAGGCAGCAACCCCTTCCCAGGTTCGCCATCTGGTGGATCGCGGCGTACGTATCGCCAAAGCCAATAACGGCGTCACGGTGCTGATCCTGCCGAAAGATATTCAGGATGAAGAGTGGCAGGAGCCCCAGCATGCCCACGGCTTTACCCATTCCGGCACCGGCTATCAACGCCCGCAGGTCATTCCTTATCAGTACGATCTCCAGCGTGCCGCTGATATCCTTAACGAGGGCAAAAAGGTCGCTATTCTGATTGGTGCGGGCGCGCGGGATGCCGCCGTAGAGGTAGTTCAGACAGCTAACCTGCTTGGTGCAGGGGTAGCGAAGGCGTTGCTGGGGAAAGATATCCTGCCTGACGATGCGCCGTTCGTTACCGGCTGTATCGGCTTGCTGGGTACTGAACCTTCATGGGATCTGATGCAGGAGTGCGATACGCTGCTGATGATTGGTACCGGCTTCCCATGGACCGAGTTTTTACCTAAAGAGGGACAGGCGCGTGCCGTACAGATTGATATTGATGCCTCCATGCTGGGGTTACGTTATCCCACTGAAGTGAATCTGCACGGTGATGCCGTCAGTACGCTACGGGCATTGCTGCCTCTGCTTAAGCACAAGGACGATCGTGCATGGCAGGAGAAGATCGCGGTCTCAGTTCAGGCATGGTGGGAGAAAATGGAGGAGCGGGCCATGGAGAAAGCTAACCCGGTTAACCCTCAGCGCGTAGTGTGGGAGATGTCACCTCTCCTACCGGACAATGCTATCGTGACATCTGACTCAGGCTCCTGTGCAAACTGGTACGCTCGTGATTTCAGGATAAAACAGGGCCAGCGATCTTCCCTCTCAGGTGGCCTGGCCTGCATGGGCGCGGCGGTACCCTATGCTATCGCCGCTAAGTTCGCCTTCCCGGAAAAACCGGTTGTTGCGCTGGTCGGCGATGGCGCTATGCAGATGAATAACCTGGCCGAGCTCATTACCATTCAGAAGTATTGGCAGAGGTGGTCCGATCCACGTCTGATCGTCTGTGTGTTTAATAGTGGCGATTTGAACGAGGTGACATGGGAGCAGCGCGTCATGGAAGGGAACCCGCGCTATGAAGCCTCACAGGATATACCGGATGTGCCTTACGCTAAGTTTGCAGAATCCATTGGACTGAAAGGGATCTTCATTGACGATCCGGAAAAGCTGCATGACGCATGGAACGAAGCGTTGAGCGCGGATCGCCCGGTGGTGCTGGAGGTTAAAACCGACCCGGAGATCGCGCCTCTACCGCCGCATATTACGTTTGAACAGGCAAAAGCGTTTATGTCATCGATGGCCAAAGGCGATCGATCCGCTGGTA
>Ga0157372_10007288_pt1 | contig 11776 bp, 10 predicted proteins | sample C55metaG_FD_115307 | JGI IMG/M metagenome (GOLD analysis project Ga0157372, IMG submission 115307) | Corn rhizosphere microbial communities from Kellogg Biological Station, Michigan, USA - C5-5 metaG | ecosystem: Host-associated > Plants > Roots > Rhizosphere > Soil | place: USA: Michigan...
AACACCTGGCTGACCTGCTTCGACATGACTTGGTTGCCCGCGCGTACGACGGTAGAGAAATAGGGCAGCACCAGATCGCGCGCACCGTTGGGACTGGCGCGGCGCGCGACGACGTCGAACGTCACCTTCGTGTGGACAATCTCTCCGGTCTGATCGCAGCTCGTGCGCAGATTGGTGATGCTTGCGGTGACGTCGAGCGCACGCGCATCCTGGCTCTGCTCAGGGCTGAACAGGCTGACGTCGCCCGTATAAGCGGGAATCGCCACCGCAGGGCAGGTCGAGCGCACGACATTGAGGCCACCGCTCACGTCAAAATCGTCTTCCTTGGTGCAGCTCGCCAGAATCGGCAGCAGGGCAAGGGCGGGAAACAAGCGACGGATCAAGGGGCGCATCCTAAGCGGACCAACGAAGGCGGGCACTCATAGGAAGCGGCTTTCGCCGGGGCAAGCAATCGCTTAAGTGGATGCGATGGACGGAACCACCGCCCCCATTTCCGACAAGCCGCCCCTCGACCTGCTAATCGCAGCGCCGCGCGGCTTCTGCGCGGGTGTCGACCGCGCGATTCGAATCGTCGAGCTGGCGATCGAGAAATATGGCGCGCCGGTCTATGTTCGGCACGAGATCGTGCACAATCGGCACGTCGTCGAAGCGCTGCGTGCTAAGGGCGCGATCTTTGTCGAGGAGCTCGACGAGGTCCCTGACGACGTGCCGGTGGTGTTTTCCGCGCATGGCGTTCCCAAGGTCGTGCCGCAGAAGGCCGCCGAGCGCGGGCTCGATTATATCGACGCGACCTGTCCGCTGGTTTCGAAGGTGCACCGTCAGGCGGAGCGGCTGGTCGACGCTGGAAAGCACATTCTCTTTATCGGCCATAGCGGCCATCCCGAGGTGGTCGGCACTTTTGGGCAGGTGCCCACTGGCGCGATGACGCTGATCGAAACGCTGGCCGATGCGGAGCGCGTTGCGCCCGCCGATCCTTCGCAGCTCGCCTTCCTGACGCAGACCACTTTGTCGGTCGACGATACTGCCGAAATCGTCGCCGCACTTCGGCGCCGTTTCCCGCTAATTCAGGTGCCGAGGGGCGAGGACATCTGCTACGCCACCTCCAATCGCCAGGCCGCGGTCAAGGAGATTGCGGGCCACTGCGACGCAATGCTCGTGATCGGCGCGCCAAATTCCTCAAATTCGGTCCGGCTGGTGGAGGTCGCTTCGCGGCTCGGCACGCGCGCCAAGCTGATCGAAAGCGCAAAGGATCTCGATCTCGCCTGGCTTAAGGGAGTGCGCACCTTGGGCCTGAGCGCTGGCGCCTCTGCCCCCGAAATGCTGTTGCGCGAACTGATCGGGCGACTGCGCGGGCATTTCACCGTATGCGAGCGCGAAATGAGCGGACCTGAGGAAACGATGACCTTCAAGCTGCCCCGCTCGCTGGCCCCCGCCTGATCGTTTCGGAACTCAACAATGGCAGTTTATACCCAGGTCTCGGCGGAGGCATTGTCGAGCCTGCTCGCCGGCTATGACGCGGGCACGCTCGTCTCCGCAAAAGGCATCGCGGAAGGTGTCGAGAATAGCAATTATCTGGTCGATACGAGCACCGGCCGTTTCATTCTGACGTTATATGAGAAGCGCGTCGATAGCGCCGACCTGCCCTTTTTTCTGGCGCTGCTGGACCATCTCGCCGGAAAGGGACTGCCCGTCCCCCGCGCAATTCCCGACCGCGCGGGTCGTCAGATTCAGGAAGTCGCGGGTCGTCCCGCCTGCCTAATCGAGTTTCTCCCGGGCGTTTCGGTCAGCCACCCCACTCCCGCGCAGGCATATGCAACCGGCGCTGCGCTCGGCCAGATGCACGCCGCCCTGGCCGACTTCAGCCGGGAGCGCCCCAATACGCTTGGTCTTGCAGGCTGGCATGAGCTGGCGGCACGGTGCGGTTCCGATCTTGACCATATCTCGCCCGGGCTGGGAGGGCGTATTGCGGATGAGCTGGCATGGCTGGACCGAGCGTGGCCGGCCGCCCTCCCCCGTTCGGTGATCCATGCCGATCTCTTCCCCGACAATGTCCTGATGCAGGGCGATGCGGTGAACGGGATCATCGATTTCTATTTCGCCTGCAGCGACGTGCGCGCCTGGGATGTGGCAGTCACGCATGCTTCCTGGTGTTTCGAGAATGACGGGACGGGCTTCGATCCCGCGCGCGCAGCCAGCCTGATTGCGGGGTATGGCGCGACGTTCGGCCTTTCCGACGAAGAACGTGCCGCCTTTCCTGCTTTGGCGCGGGGTGCCTGCCTGCGGTTTCTCCTTACTCGCGCCTGGGATTGGCTCAATACGCCAGCGGACGCGCTGGTGACGCGTAAGGACCCGCTGGCTTTCCTGCACCGGCTCGATTTCTATCGCGATGCCACCCCGGGGATACTTGGCCTGTGAGCGAGCCGCCGATGGTGCATATGGCGACCGACGGCGCGTGCAAGGGCAATCCCGGGCCGGGTGGCTGGGGCGTCGTGATCCGCTCGGGCGATAAGGAAAAGGAGCTGTTAGGCGGTGAACCGCTCACCACCAACAACCGCATGGAACTGACCGCCGCTATCAAAGGGCTGGAGGCGCTGAAACGTCCCTGCCGCGTGGTCCTCTCCACGGACAGCCGGTATGTGATGGACGGGCTCACCAAATGGCTGCCGGGATGGCAGCGCAATGGCTGGAAGACTGCGGCCAAACAGCCGGTCAAGAATGCGGACCTCTGGCAGGAATTGGTGGCCGCGTCGGCGCCGCACCGCATTCGGTGGGAGTGGGTGAAAGGCCATGCCGGCCACCCTGAAAACGAACGCGCCGACAAATTGGCGAGCGATGCCGCGCTGGCAGCTGGACGCCGCTGAAGTGAGTGGCAAAAGTTGGCGATAGGACCCCCACAAGTTGTCCTCAGACACCCCAAAACTCGGCCATCGCGTCTCATGAAATCGCGGACAACTTCCTTTTCCCGGTCTTGCACTTTTTGATTCGGTTAACGGCATGCGCTCAGGGAAAAAACGCGCGATTTTCGCTTCACATTTGAATGGGAGGTCCAGATTAGCGGCCAACTACCTCAACTATTTAGATAAACTCTCCCACGGCTCGAAGTCGATGACGAGAGTTCGGCCCTAATGGACGACGCGGTGGAACCGCGCCGTAAATTCATCCGCGAGAATCAACTCAACATCGCCAATTTTTACATCTGATGCCCAGCTGGTGGCGGTATTTGCTAGGGAGCGGAACCGACTACTTAGAATCGGAAAAAATCCACGCGTTTCTCTCCGGAGAAATCGTAAACCGCCTAGTGATAGCTGGGCTGCTCAAAGCCTCATCGAAAATGCCGGGCGACCCAAAACGTACGGATTGGACCCGAATCCGGCAAGCTCGATGAATTCACGCCTCGCATCGCTGGCGTTCGACCGCCCGCGCGATGTCTAATGCCAACCGATCAACATTTTCGACAAGCGTATCCCAGGCGAACATGAACCGGGCACCGCCGCCAATGAATGTATAGAAGTGCCAGCCGCGCGACCGCAGCTGCTCGAGGACTGGTTCCGGCGCGGCAATGAACACGGCATTCGCCTCGACCGGGAACATGATTTCGATGCCTGGGAGCGCCTCGACGACCTCTTTCAGCCGGGACGCACACGCATTCGCATGGGCCGCATTGCGAAGCCACGCGCCACTCTCGAGCAGACCAATCCACGGTGCCGAAAGAAACCGCATCTTCGACGCGAGCTGGCCAGCTTGCTTGCACCGATAGTTGAAGTCCTGCGCCAACGCCCTGTCGAAGAAGATCACCGCCTCGCCAACGCCCATGCCATTCTTCGTCCCGCCGAAACACAGCACGTCGACACCCGCTCGCCAGCTGATGTCCGCGGGTGCACACTCCAAAGTCGCGCAGGCATGCGCAAAGCGCGCTCCATCGACATGCAACTTCAATCCCAAGTCGCGGCAGGTCGCGGCGATCGCCTGGATCTCAGCCAGGCTGTAGACCTGGCCCGTCTCGGTCGGCTGCGTGATCGTCACGACGCGCGGCTTGGGAAAGTGAATATCGGCGCGGCTGGTTGCGAGGGCACGCACCGCATCTGGTGTCAGCTTGCCGTCGGGAGTCGAGGCGATGAGGAGCTTGGACCCGTTGGAAAAGAATTCGGGCGCGCCGCATTCGTCCGTTTCGACGTGCGCGGACGAGGAGCAAATGACGCTGTGATAGGATTGGCATAGGGCCGAAAGCGCCAGCGAGTTCGCCGCCGTGCCGTTGAAGACGAAGAACACCTCGCAGTCGGTCTCGAAGAGTGTGCGGAATGCATCGGCGGCACGGGCCGTCCAGTCATCGTCGCCATAGGCGACCGCTGATCCGCGATTGGCCGCGTCCATCGCCGCCCAGACCTCGGGGCAGATGCCTGCATAATTGTCGCTGGCGAATTGCTGCGGCGGTTTCGTCACGTCGATGTCCTTCCCTGGTCGGGAGCCCGATCGACGCTTGCGGCATAGGTCCCGTTTGTTGCCGGTCCGGCCACATCCCCATCCTTTTCGGAATGGGCACCACCTTGCTCGGGAGCAGGTTGGTGTCGGGCGTCAACCCGACTCTTGATGTCGGCCGGCGGCTATCACTTGGCTCATGTAGATGCAAGATAAGCGGAAAGCGTCCGGGACATCCACCAACGCCAGGAAAACGACCACCGATCAGCCGCGGGCGTTCGACGCGGCGTCCGCAGGAATCCGCCGATCATTCGGCCCGCCCGGAGATGGCCGGTGATCATGTGTCGGCGCACAGGAGCGACCTGTAGCCCCCGCTCAGCATCTTGCGCGCTTCGGCCGCGCTCGCCGAACTGCATTCGAGCCGAGGTACGGGCGGGATAACCCCGCGGTGGCGCAGCATCGCCTCCGATAGCGCACGCCGGGGTGTTCCTCGCGGGCTCGCCGCCCATGGATAGGTCACGATGGAGACCGGGTCCCAACGCGTCGCGGTGGCGAGCGGATGGTCGCTGCGCGCGACCATAACCAGCTCGTCGTCGAATAGATGTTTTTGGGTCGTCCCGTCCGGGGCGGTCTCGCGCAACGCGCCGAGCAAGAGGTCGAGCTTTCCGGCGAGCAGTGCATCAAGCAATTGGGGATAAGCTCCCTCGATCACCTCCACATGGACGTCCGGCCGTGCCGCGCATAGCTCCGCGATGGCGCTAGGCAGCCCTTGTCGACGAGTAGCGCGTCGATGCGGTTCCTGAGCATTCGGAACAGAGGGCCAAAGCCCCGCACGTCGTGCGCATGGCCCGGCGTCAGGACGAACCCAAGGGGTCTGCTATGTCCGTCGCAACGGGCATAGAGCTTGGTACCGAAGCCGCCGCACGAGCGGCCAAGCCCTTGGGCCTTGATCCCATTTTTTTCCACCAACCGCGCAATGATGCGCCCGAGCCACCGTGCGATCGATCATGACGGCGCTGATGCCGCGGGTCACCATCTCTGCCAATGTTTCCAACCTGCCGCCAAACACCCCGGTCTCGACCCAATGCAACCCCGCATAGTCCAGGTTGAGCTTTGTCCACGACGCCTAGCGACGTGGCTGGTTTAGTGCGGATGCAGGGTTCTTATATCGATCGATCAGGAACAACCTCGGCGCATCGTTTATGAACCTGTCGAGCACTCCATCTCCGATTTTGATCGGCCCATCGAACCGGGTTGCGCCAAGTGTCGATCGGATGGCTGTTGCCTGGCCGGCCAGCGCTCGAGCGTCAGCAAAATAGCGGGGAGCAGCGAAACCGCTCTCGTTGGCAGCGTTGAGGCCGGCAGCGGTCAGTTGCAACGCTCGACCCCATAATTCCATCGCATCCAGCCATGGGCGCGATTGGGCAATAAAGGCGGGGTCGATCGTGCCGGCACGAATGATGGCCGGGGCGTTGCTGATTTCGTCCGCTCGCTTATTGAGATCGATAATCGCTCGTTCACGTGCCGCTGCGTCGCCATTAGCGATCGCATCGCGAACCTGATCGAACAACATTTTGAGCCGTGGCGCCTGCTCCTGCCACGGTTGGGTGCCGAAAGTCGGTGCCATGTGCTGCGTGTCGAAGAAGGTCAGCAGAGCCTGCGTGGCGCGTTCGTCGCCGCCCGCCAGCTCGCGTGCGGTTGCGATCCAAGTACTCTCGGCATCGTATCCGCTGTCGTTCCAGGCGAAGGCGGCAACACCCGCCACCGCGACGCGGCTCGGTGCCTCCTGATTCATTGGATTGGATAGGATGCCGGTCAGCTCACCGGCCAGACCCGCTTCTCGCCGGACATAGGGGGCGAGAAGCAGTCGCCCGGTCGTCTGGGCATAGTCGTTGACCGGGTAATTGTCCCAGAGCAGCGTCTTGCGACCGAACGCCTTGGTTGCCGCCTTGGCATCGGGGATCGAGATGGCGGGAGGCACCACGTCGGTGCCGGTCCATTGCAGCACGATCCTGGGGTCGAGGTCCTTGCGCAGCGCGGCCTTGTACGGGCTGTCCTTGGCGTCGTAATATTCGGTTGGGACCACTATGAGCGGGCGCGCGGTCGGCAATTTTGCGGTCAGATATGCCTGCACGCCGTTCAGGAAGCGGGCTTGCGCGACACCGGCAGCCTGCGGGCCCGACGGGCCAAACGTCGCCTTGTCTCGATCGCAATTCCACTTGGCATATTCGATATCATCGAGCGCGACATAGAAGCTGGTGACGCCGATCCCGCGCAGCGCGTCGAACTTGCGTTCCAGCGACTGCGCATCGGCCGGATCGGAAAAGCAGACGGTCGGACCGGGCGAGATCGCATAGACGAAGTCGATATGGTTGTGCCGGGCGGTGGCAGCGATGGTGCCTAGCTCACCAAGCAGGGCTGCAGGATATGCCTCGCGCCAGCGATCGCGCGCATACGGATCGTCCTTAGGCGAGTAGACATAGGTGTTGGCCTTGACCGTCGCGAGGAAGTTCAGGTGGCTGGTGCGATCCGCCATCGTCCAGGGCTTGCCGTAAAACCCTTCGATGGTGCCGCGGATCGGCATCGCCGGATGATCCTGTATCACCATCGCCGGAATGCTCCCGCGCATCGCCAATTGTCGGAACGTCTGGACCGCATGGAACAGGCCGTCAGCGTCATGTCCCGCCAGCGTCACGATACCGCTATCGCCGGCTATTGTGCTAGCGATGGTATAACCTTCGGGCTTGTCGACGATGGTGGCTGCGCTGCGCATGAGCGCCGTTTGCAGCACGCCGGTATTGCCGATCCCGAGGACGATGTGCGGCCGGTCGACAATGGCTGGAAGGCGGTGGGCCGTCGTAATGGTGTCGACACCGGCAGCGGTCAGGATCTGGCGAGCTAGCGCGACAGTTTCGGGGTCGGTGCCGGGCCCCTCAATAATAACGACCGAGCGCCGCAGCGGAATCGAGCCACCGCTGGCTTCGACAGAGACGGGGGCCGGAACCAGAGCGGGAAGCGTTACGGGCTCGGCAGCAGCTGAGGTAACCATGCCCAGGAAACTGGCCGCTGAGATCAACGAAGGCAGAGCGGCTAGTTTTCTGGAGCGTTGGGTCATCTATCTCTTTCAATCCTGTTTCATGGCTTCACTCCTTGGGATGATGCCATGGCCATGACGGCTCGGGTATAAGGACGGCGCTCAGTTATCAGAAGATTATAATCGGGCTGCTTTCGCGCAGGATCGGAAACGGCGCCGGGTGTGGGATCGTGGTCTCGCCACGCGCCGGCGCTTTTAGCCTTGCGGCCTGGACATGTGCGCCAGCCAACCAGGCCGGTGGAGAAGACTAGGGATCGCGACGATCCGGACCCGTCCCGCTTGCAATGTTCAGCTTCCGCGCCATGGCCCTTGTGCGAGGTAGACCATAAGGGTGCGTAGCCTCCCGGATAAAGGGCGCCGGGAGGCTACGCTGACAGGAGCTTCGCAGGCGCCGCCCTGCGGAAGCGCCAATCATCCGCGAAATTGAGACCGCGGCGGCGGAAACACCTTATCGCTTTGGCGAGTGTCTGGTCCCTTCTCTCCCGGCAACAGAGCCGTACCCATTTACACCCTCACCGTCCTGAACCCTGATCCCACCCATTACCTGCACCATAATAAAGAGGGAGCATAACCGGCGCCTCGATCTCGTGGATCATGCCACCGTAAATCTTGAATATCTCGAGCCATTGGGTGGTGAAGGGCAACGGGGCAGGCAAGCGGTCGAGCCCGGGATATCCGACCAGCTTCGACGGCCGAACATCTCCGTTCTGTATGAACAACGGAAATGCGGCGACCAGCCCCTTTTCGACATCCACAACGATAGGGCGGCGGGGCTCTACCTTCTGCAGGTCGGCAAACGCGCCCGAATCAATCTGCTCCCGGCAGTTGCGAACCGTGATTCCGTTCATCAGGATGCGCATGCGCTGCTGCGCCTCGACCGGGACGTTCGCGGGAAGCATCAGATCGAGCGGTGTCCTGTTGCCGGTAGTCCGTAATCCCATTTCATGGCGAACGCAGTCAGGCGCAAAGTACGACCGGCTACTGTCTTCGCTAGTCAGCGCATCGAAGTAGGAGTTCGCGATCCGCACCATGTCGGCGCGCGTGTTGCGTCCTAAAGGCGGCACGTTCGCCAGCAAAGGAGCGCGCGGCTCGACCAAGTTGGGCATGGCGAGAGGCTGAATGTTGTTGGCCAGCAGCTGCTCGATCTCGACGATGCGGTTGTTTCGGACCTTGAGCCGGACCGCCGTGAGGTAGGGTTGGCCACCGATCTTTGCGACGGTTCCTATCGCGATCTGGCCGGACTCGGGGTCGACAACGTCTATTCGAAACTTGCCCAGCGGAGCCGAGAGCCCGCGCCAAAGCAGACCTTGGCCGACCGGCAGGGCCTCGGTGTTCTCGGTCATGCGAACAGCGGGATCGAGGGGAAGCCTGGTCGTGTCCCGCGCGAGCGCCGCAGCGAAATAACCATCCGCGATCGAAACCAGGCACTGCCGGTCACAGTTCGCGCGCGGTGGGAGCAAAGGCGCCGCGGAAGGCGGCTCTGCGAGTGAAGCAGCGGGTACGGCCGCACCCGAAAGACCGGCGATGGCCAATCCGGACGCGACGAGGAGCTCGGTCAGACCTGATCTCAAATAGCGCCGACAGATGCGCCTCGATAATACCTGCGCGCAGCGTCCGCCGTTGCGTCGGTCAACATGGATCGAGGCGATGCCCATCTCAGGCCTCGTCGACGAACCGGTTCTCGATCGCGCCCAATCCGTCGACCGAGACGCGTACCAGGTCGCCCGCCTTCATGAAACGATTGCTGGCAATACCTACTCCGGCTGGCGTTCCGGTGGCGAGGATGTCGCCCGGTTCGAGCGTCATAACCTCGGTGAGGTAGGCGATCTGATCGTAGATATCGTAGATCATGTCGCCGGTAGACGAACGTTGGCGCTCCTCGCCGTTGAGCTCGAGCATCAGTGTCAGCGCATGCGGATCCGCGATTTCGTCATCGGTGGTTATCCACGGGCCGATCGGACCATGCGTGTCGAACGACTTGCCGAGCGTATAGGTCGGCGACCTGAACTGCCAGTCGCGCGCCGTAACGTCGTTGCACACCAGATAGCCCGCGATCACCGATCGCGCTTGGTCGCGGCTGACGTGCCGGCAGCTTCTGCCGATCACCACACCCAATTCGGCTTCATAGTCCACCATGTCGGGCGCGGCACGCGGCACCTCGACCGGCGAATAAGGGCCGTTGATGCAGCTGACCTGCTTGTTGAACCAGAGTTGGCTCGAGGGGATGGGGATCCCTGCAGCGGCGGCTTCATCGGCATGCGCCCGATAGTTCATGCCGATCGCCAAGAACTTGCGCGGATCGGCAATCGGCGCCTCCAGCTGAATCTCGGATAGTGCGAAAGCCGGCACTGCGGCCGCTTCGACCGCGGCGCGATGTGCGCCAAGTGCTTCGAGCAGAGCCCGCATCGAGTGCCCGCAATTGGGGACGGTGTCGGTCAGGTCGACCACCGAGGCGCCGACGACTCTCCCCAAGCGGGTACGGCCACCGATCGTGAAGCGGCATAATTTCATCGGGTCATTCTTCCCCTTGCTGCGTCAACGACGGAGCGCCGACGTGTCACGTCATCCGAAGGCTCACACCTCCGATTTTTGATTGACTAAATCGTCTAAACATGACTGTCTAGTACAAACTAGTGAGCGGAGTGGACAGTGAATATGGCAGGATCGGCTCGTCCGGCGCGCGGCAACCGGCAGCGTGAGCGCACACGCACGGCGCTGCTCGCGGCAGGACATCGGTTATTCGCGCACCGCCCGGTGGAGAGCGTCTCGGTCGACGATATCGTTGGCGCGGCGGACGTCGCGAAAGGCAGTTTCTACAATCACTTCGAGGACAAGGATGCCTTCGCGGCGACGATTTACGAAGTCGTCCAAGGCGACATCGAGTTCCATATCTTCTCGGCAAACCAGTCGGTCGAAGATGCGCCCGAAAGAATTGCGCGCGCGCTATGCACCGTGCTGCGCTATGCGCTTGAGCATCCCGAGCGGCTCATGGCGATGCTCAGCATGGCGGCACGGCGCTTGGCTTCGGATGCACCGTTGAATGCGGGCGTGAGTGCCGATGTTGGTCGCGGCCTGGCCCAGGGTCGGCTGTCGGGGATCGACCTTGAAACCGGCGTTCTCCTGGTCCTCGGCACGATCAATTCGACCGTCCGATATGCCACCTCAGGCGACTGCGGGAAGCAGCCTCCGGAATTGGCGGCGGCAATGGCCGCTGCCTTGTTGCGTGGCCTCGGCGTGCCAAGCGACGAAGCCGAGCGGCTCGGGCGAGGCGCTGCATCACAGCTGCTTGGCGACGAATGATGGCTAGTTTGTCTAAAGCCTATGACGTCGCCTTCGTGCGCTTCCGGTTGCCCGATCTGATGCTTATGCGGACATTCCTGACCGAATTCGGGATGCGGGAAGCCGCGCTCGAACGCCAGCGCATCTTCATGCGCGGCTACGGTCCTAGCCCGTTCGTCCACGTGGCGGAATATGGCGCGGAACCGGCCTTCGCAGGGTTCGGGATCCGCGTGCCCCGCCTGGAAGAGTTGGAACGCCTCGCGGCCCATGATGGCGTCGCCATCGAACCTCTCGATGCGCCGGGCGGAGGTGTGGTCGCCAGGCTCACCGACCCGGACGGCTTCGTGGTGGAGGCTGTCTGCGGCCAGACGCCGGCCAAGCCCATTTCCTGCCCACGCCATCAACCTTGGAATCAGGGCGGTCTGTATCCGCGGCAGGGCCATGTCCGCCGTGTCAAACGAGGGCCGTCACACGTTCAGCGGCTCGGCCATGTCGTGCTCGGCGTGTCCGACTTCCGTCGCTCGGAGGCATGGTACAAGGAACGGTTCGGCTTCGTGACCTCCGATGAGATTCAACCGGCCCCGGGTGTCGCGATCGGTGCCTTCATGCGCTGCGATCGCGGCGACCAGCCGTGCGACCATCACACCCTCTTTCTGCTCGAGCGGCCCGTGCCCGCGGGCTTCATGCATGCCGCGTTCGAGGTGACCGACCTCGACGACCTGATGGCAGGCCATGAGCATCTCAAGCGGCACGATCGCACGCATTTGTGGGGCGTCGGCCGCCATTTTCTCGGCAGCCAGGTGTTCGACTATTGGCGGGATCCCTGGGGCCACGAGATCGAACATTGGACCGATGGCGATCAGCTGGTCACCGCCGATGGCGGCGGCATCGGCGGCATCCCCGAACTGATGGGAGTCCAATGGGGCATGCCGATGCCGCCGCTGCCCGACGGAGACATGCCGGCATGAGCGGCCAGCACGATTACGA
>Ga0157372_10007289_pt1 | contig 11775 bp, 13 predicted proteins | sample C55metaG_FD_115307 | JGI IMG/M metagenome (GOLD analysis project Ga0157372, IMG submission 115307) | Corn rhizosphere microbial communities from Kellogg Biological Station, Michigan, USA - C5-5 metaG | ecosystem: Host-associated > Plants > Roots > Rhizosphere > Soil | place: USA: Michigan...
CACCTTTGTAGTGCGTGAACCTGATACCAGCCTGGGCAGTAATGTCAATGAACTGAATGGGCCGCTGCTCCTGCGCTAAGGCGGCGCAGCAGGAGATAAGGATTGGACCTAGCCAGGCTGACCTCATGGGAGAATAAGAATCATGTGGAACCCAGCATTTCGTCAACTGTCCACCCGAACCAAGGGTTGCGAACAGGCGTTTGCACAAGCTTGCGCCTTTCCTTCGCCTTTTCGACGTCAGTGAGCGATATGGGGGATTTATCGCCAACGATCCTCAAGACGGTCTAGTGGACGGTAAGCGGTTGCTTTACCCAGTTGAAGCAATTGCTGGGACATGGCGCATTGACTGCCCCTCTCGTAACCAGCCTCACCTCCACATTCATGACCTCGCTCTTGGGTTGGGTCGGAATTGAGTGCGGGTACTCCAATCGATGAGTCTGATCAAGCATATCGGCTACTGCTTGGAAGCGAACATCATCATCGGCGGAGATATAGAGAATGCGCTCGGGTCGAGTGGAGTACATTTCTGAGAGCATGGTGACAGCCTGGGTTGGCTGTACCGACAACGGGCCGACCGTCATGTCTCCAGATTCCGAAACATGAATCGCGGCTCGTGGGTCAACTGTGACGCTGCCATCGGCGGACAAATGCACGTAGGGATGCTCCACCACTGGATGACAGGAACACGTGTCTGACGATATTCGTACCAAGTAACCGCTCGTGGTGTGACGAGCGCGTCTTGCCGCGAACGAAAGTAAATTGAACAGCACAGCAATGGTTAGCGCGGCGTACAGCAATTTCCGTCATAGGTGCATTGTCCTCTTAACAACATTGACTCCGTCCTGCCAGAGTATCGTTCTTAGGTCGGCTACCCCTGGTGCAATTGATTTCTCACGTCTCGAACGGTATCCCGAAGCGCCACGAGAGGGCCCAAGAGTCCGTTGCCAGATACGTTGCCACTCAAGCGCCAAACGCGAACGGTGGATCCCGAATGAGAGTCCTCTGTCCGACGCAAGTGATTGAATCCGTGTGGCGGCCCTACGGAAAGCTCAACTCATAATCCGTAGGTAGTTAGTTCGAGTCCAACCGCCGCCACCAAAATTAGGGTTTGTTTTCAATGAGCTGACGGGACACGATTGAGGTCTTCTCGGGTGTTTCATCGACCTCGTCAATTCTTGATCCCACGTCCGGCGCGGTCTTTGCGGCTCGTAGTTGACCGAGGCGCGCGGGCTGTGAGTCAGCAGCCTGCGTTCTACTGCAAAATTGCAATCCGTTCTGTATACCGCTAGGTCTCTGTTTGACGCCGGCTGGACTGACACCTTAGCTTTATTCGGAATTCTTTGAAGCGGTCGAACGTGAAAGCGTCGACGTCAGTAATCCGGGCAACTCCCCAAAGGGGTTTCGCGATGCATTTCACCTCCGGTTTACAGCGTCACAACAGCGTTTGGCCTACAATCAATCATTGCCATTCAACATCTTCACGACATCTTCATAAGACGCGTTGCTCGGCACGTTGTGGTCAATCATTACTTTCCGCATACGCTCTTCCATACTCGCAACCTGTTCCCGATTATTGGTGCGTTTGTAATCCTGCCAACGCGCGTAGTAGCTGCGAAAATCACTCGCGTCTCTGCCTGAGAAACGTGGAATGTTCGGCCGGCTATACCTTCCGGCTGACTCGGATGCGATCTGGGAGAATTGCACGCTCAGAGGAATCGAGTTGCGGCCCATTAAATCCCGCATGCGCTCTTCCATGCTGCCAGTTTCGCTGCGATTACCGGTTCGTCTCGCCGTCAACCAGCGCGAGTAATAGCTGTCGAACCGTTGCTGGTCTTCGAATGTCAAGTGGTCCTGCCTTTGACGTGCGCGATCTTCCTGCATTCGCCCATGTTCATCGCCATCATCATCGCGAACGCGATATCGCCTGTTGCCGTTACTGTTAGAGGCCACTTCATCGAACGGCACATCGGACGGGATGTCGTAATGGGACATCACATCTCTCATACGCTCTTCCATGCCGTGTCGATTCGCTGCGTCGTTATTTTGCCTGTAAGTCAGCCAACGCGAGTAATAGCTATCAAACCGACCTTGGTCTTCGGTGGACAAGCGACCTTGCCACCGATCATGCGCCGCGCCGTAACCCTGGTTCAGTTGTCGGTCATCATTGGAGCGCTGACTCTGCGCGACAGAGGACATCGGCAAAAGAACGAAAACCACTACTAAAGCTCCGAGAGCAATCTTCATAGCACTCCTTGTTCCCTTCGGAAAAGTTGGGGCTGTCTAAACGAAGTCTGGACGAGCCCCTTCCTCAAGAATGTAGGTAGACCGTCTGGTTTGGCGGAGAAACTGCTTTCCTGAGCCACTTACACAATCGCTTACTTCCCTCCGGAATGCTGTGCATAATCGCTCACTTCAAAATCTCACACGAGATCTCGTTCAACCACAGAATCAAATGGAGCCGCCTGTGCTGGAGAAGAATAGAGAGCTCACCCTAACAACATTAATGGAATCATATGCTGGGGAAAAAAGCGGGAGTGTTTTTCGCGCTGACTGGTCAGTATTGGACAGCTTCCGACGCCTCGCGCTGGGTATGATTCCGATTATTCCGACTCTTGCTTCCTCAGAACGGGGGAGGTGTCCCATGCTTACGAGCCAAGACGGACATTGCGATAAAGGCCTGTCTCCGGAATTGGACACTCAAAACGTGCCCCAGCATACAGTCACGGTCGAAAGCTCCGAGCGTTCGACTGAAATCACCCCGGCCGCACCAGTTGCTTCGGCTGAATTCCGCTATCGTATCTTAGTCGTGGACGATGAACCCTCAGTACGCGAAATGGCACGGCAAGTTCTAGAAAGCGAGGGTTATGAGGTGCTCACAGCGAATGACGGGCTGGGTGGCCTAAGTGCGCTCAGCAAGTCCTTGCCCGATCTCATAATTTCCGACCTGAATATGCCCTGGATGTCGGGATTCGAATTTCTGGCGATAGTTAGGAAGCGGTTCCCGCACATCGCAACAGTCGCCACGAGTGGAGATTACATTGCAGGTGAGAAACAAAGCGGGGTTTTGGCGGACGCTTTCCTGCAGAAAGGACAGTACACAATACAGGAGCTTTTTCAAAAAGTCGCTCGGCTTTTAGCTGCTTCTCCTATCAGGTCGGAAAGAGAGAAAAGTGACATCGCCCCCCTCTTCGTGCCCAGAGACGGCGCAGGATATCTAATAATCACCTGCCCCACATGCCTGCGTCCTAATCGTCTGGAAGCGATGAGGTTAAATGGTGGAATACACCAAATGACGTGCCAGTCCTGTGGAACGCCAGTGAAGTTTGAGATTAATCACGAAATTGAGCCGCTGATTAAGCGCGGATACGCCTGAGTGGGAGCGTCTCTGTTCCCCTAGGTCGTTAACATCTTCGATAGGGAAATCTTCCCATGACCGCCACTCCTGGTTTCTGGTTGGCAGTTCTCATTTTCCTGGCGACCGTCCCTTCCTGGCCGCAAGTGCGTTCCGCAGCTGAAATCGGACCTCCCAATCAAATGAATTTCGGTTGGGCAAACAAAATTTCGATGATGATTGAAATCGTCCACTTCAGCCCATGTTCATTTGCGAAATTCGCTGAAAACGAAATCATGATCTTTTCTATGAGCGTGGCACCCAGCACAGTTTGCTTGTCGCGCAGGTGTCAGCTTCCCATGGGTCCGATCGTTTCCGGAGAAACTCATGAATTCCCATCCTCCGCTCGAGGCATAACCAGCGCTCTGCTTTAGCATGACATCCACGCGCCGCGTTTGGCCCTCGATGATGTTGCCGGCGACCTCCTTTGTTTCGAGCAAGTCATAGACAATCACTGACTCATCCGGAAACTTTCCGGAGTCATAGCCCACAAGTGCCTTGTCGTTCGCGTAGATGTGATGGATTCCACCTTCGGTGGCAAACGCGGGGCTTTGAGGCCCCACCAACACGCTCTTAACGTGCGCCCACCTGCGGAATTCCTTGGGAAATGAAGGCGGGTCGTCGGTCTGCGCCGACAACGCGAAACTAACAACGAAGACGGCGATTGGCAGCACCAATGTGCCTTTTCTCATCATGAACTCCATGCGGTGACGCGTCGACGGGAGCAAAAAGCGAGACTTCGCCGAGCCGGTGAACCTCAGCGTTGTCCCGCGGAACATCAGAACGGATGTTGTCGCAGAGACGGTCGTCTAGTGCTGCATCGGTGAAGCGGCTTCGCACTTGACCTCGGGATTCCAAGGGGCAAAAAGACCGGTCGGACTCGGCTTCCAAGTCCAGACGTGAAGAAACCAGAAGCCGATCGAATCTGCTTTCGTGAGGGCTTGCCCCATGATGCGCGGCGGCTCGGGTGATTTCCATGCGGAAATGGGCACAAGGAATTCAACGCCATTCAGCTGGAACGTGCCGTCGGCCATCTTTTCGTAAACCAGCACCTCCGGATGCTCAAGGTCGAGCGTCGAATCGAGCAGCGAATTGTTCTGAAAGTGGTAGCCCATGGCGCCGTGGGGCTTGTATTCCACGCAATCGGTGACGCGTTTGTATCCGGTTGCTTCTGCAGCCTCGGTTGTCTTGAACTTTGCGGTCGCCTCGCGAACTTTCATAACGTCGCGATCGACAGCGTCGCTGTACCCGCTTGGAAGAATGCCGGGCGCTTGGCTCGTGTCCTTGTCCCCTGCTTGCGCGACCGGCGCAACTGTGAAAGCGAATGTCAGCAACAACAATCCAGTCAACCCACTCAATTTCTTCATCGTCTTCGTCCTTTCGGAGTTGGTTCTTGTCTTCAGCATGACCCGGATCGTAATTCCGCGACGGGGAAGTCAACAGGTGTTTTTGACGGACCGTCCTGAGCGGATGACGAACTGGACTTAACCCGCGGCGAGTAGCGGTTGGTCACTGCGGCAGGACACTTGGTCAAAAGATTGCGAGACGACGGGGCACCCATGGCAGAATGAAGCGGTGATGTCGCCTCAGATGCGCCAGCGGCTCGGGTTGGTCGGAGTCATATGGCTCGGCTGGACAGTCGCCGGACTCTTCTACATCGTTCAAGACGCGGTGCCGCGGCTGTATCGCGGCGGCGCGGTTCCCTGGAAGTACGTCTTCGTCGGCTGGATGGCGGGGATGTACGTGTGCGCCGCGCTCACGCCGGCGGTCCTGTGGCTCGGCAATAAGTGGCCAATCGAACGCCGTTTCACCTACGCAGGATTGCATCTCCCGTTCAGCGTGGTCTTCTCGATTCTGGCAACGATGATCGAGGTGCCCGTTCTACTGCTTCTCGGGGTTTTTCCAGCTAAATCGCCGCCCTCAGTTGTCGGCGGAATCAAACTTTTTCTCTCGTGGGGAATTCAGGGTGGTGTCATTCGCTACTGGGCGGTCATCGTGCTGCAGGCGGTGTATCGGTCACAGAAGCAGACCAAAATCCGCGAGCGAGAAACATTTGAGCTGAAGGTGCAGGCGTCTGAACTCGCGCAGCAGCTCGCGACGGCTCAGCTTAGCGCCCTCAAGATGCAGCTCCAGCCGCATTTCCTCTTCAACACCCTCGGCGCGATCGTCGTTTTGATCCAGCAGCGGAAGACTGCACAGGCTGAGGCGATGGTCGAGAAGCTCAGCGATCTGCTTCGCCTCACGCTTGAAGATGTCGAAGCACAAGAAGTCCCGCTCTGGCGCGAACTGGAATTCCTTCGCCTGTACCTCTCAATCGAGCAGGTCCGATTCGAAGACCGGCTGAAGGTGCGCATTGTGCCAGCTGCCGCGCTGTCTGACATACTTGTGCCCCACATGGTGTTGCAACCGATCGTGGAGAACGCCGTCCGCCATGGGCTTGGCCAGAGCGAGGAAGCAGTGACGATTGAAGTGGCAGCAAGCAGCGCCAATGGGTCACTTATGCTCGTCGTGTCAGACGATGGGCCCGGAATCCTGTCCGAGTCCCATGGTCACTCCGGGATCGGGCTGACGAACACAGGGAACCGCTTGGCTCGGTTATACGGCGACAAGGCGACTCTCGTCGTTGGGCCAGCCGCAACGCGAGGCGTGCGCGTTACGATCACGTTGCCGATCCGAATGGTCCCGCCCGAGGCCGAACCATGCAATTGAAAGTTCTCGTGGTGGATGACGAGCCGCTTGCGCGCGAGGGCTTGAAGCTGCTACTTGGTCGTCAACCGCAGGTTGATTTCGTCCTAGAAGCGCGAAACGGGCGAGAAGCGGTCGGCCTCATTCGTGAGCAGAAGCCGGACCTGGTGCTTCTCGACGTGCAGATGCCCCGAACCGACGGCTTTGCCGTCGTAAACACCATTGGAGCAGAGCGCATGCCGCCGGTGATCTTCGTGACTGCCCACGACCAGTATGCGATTCGGGCATTCGAGATCGCCGCGCTCGACTATCTGCTCAAACCGGTCACGGAGGAGAGATTCGGGGTCGCTTTCAAGCGGGCCCTACATAGGCTCCGAGGTGTGTCACACGAGGATGCCACGCGACAAGTGCTCACCATGCTCGACGCAGTCGCGAAGCCGCCTCGGCAACTCGAGCGATTTGCGGTCCGATCCGGCGAGCGCACGATTTTTGTGCCGGTCGATGAGGTCGATTGGATCGAGGCTTTCCAAAACTACGTCCGCCTGCACGCAGGCCCTGCGACCCATCTGCTGCACGTGCCCATGAACACGATCGAGACCGTGCTCGGTTCCGGCCGCTTTCTACGAATTCACCGGTCCCATATCGTGAACCTGCGACGGATCGTACAGCTATGGTCGATGGCACACGGCCACTATGTGATCGAACTGAAGTCCGGGCAACGCCTCCAATCGGGGCGCACCTACGGCGAGCGCATCCGCAGCGCGCTCACAAATCCGTTCTGATTTTGAAGAGTTGGCGAAACAGTGCAAAATTCGCGAGCACACCATCTGCATGATTCTGAGTGTCCATTCGAACCAGGGTAGGCATCGCCCGACATTTCGTTTATTGAGGTCCAAAAAGTGCCGGCTAGCCGACGAGCCACGAACTTGAGTCTTTCATCCATGACCCAACACTCCTTCCACGGCATCCGCTCCCTCCCCAAAGAGGGAGAAGGTGTAACCCATGTGTCCGGTACGATCTGTTACCAATGTGTCGAGTCCGCTCAACTAAAAGCAAGGTGCCTAGCACCATCCTGAACAGGGGCTTGTGGTCTAATTCTGCGTAGCATGAACCCCATCGAGCTTTCCCCGGAGCGCTTCCATCGTCTTGCGTCCGAAATTGTCGAGATTAGCGTTAAGTATCTCTCTAGCTTGGACAAGCGGTTGGTGTTTCCGTCTACGCGCGGCGCGGACACCGAACGACTGTTTACGGAGAGGGCGCCAGAGCTTGGGATGGAGGAACGAACGCTAGAGGCTTTGGGCGATGTAACCGCCCATAGCCGCGCTCAAAACGGACGGTTCTTTGGATACGTGCAGGGCACATCGGAGCCCGTCGCGGCACTAGGCGATTTCGTGGCGTCTATTGTGAATCAGAACATGACGGCATGGCGCTCCTCGCCGGCCGGGGTAACCATCGAGCGCACGGTGGTCGGTTGGTTGGCCGAAGCCATTGGCTGCACGGGCTATTCCGGAACCCTAACCGGCGGAGGCTCTGCCGCAAATCTCATGGCACTCGCCATGGCCAGGGAGTCGAGAATTCCATCGAACGATCGCGGCATGTTCGGCAGCGAAATCCCTGTCGTTTACGCCTCCGAACAGGTGCACATGTCCATCCCGAAGGCAGTAGCGATGCTTGGCATCGGGCGTGAAAACCTGCGCTACATTCCCTGCGACGACCGTTACTGCATGATCCCTTCGGAGTTGAATCGTGCTATCTCAGAAGACAAGGCTCGTGGCCTGAAGCCGATCGCGGTGATTGCTTCAGCGGGCACCGTGAATACGGGCTCGATTGACCCCTTGGGCGAAATCGTAGCCATCGCTCGTCTTCATGACTTGTGGATCCATATCGACGGTGCGTATGGGGCTTTGGCGGCAATCGCGGCCTCGGAAAAGTTCCGCGGGCTGGAGCAAGCAGATTCAGTCTCGCTCGACCCACATAAATGGCTATTTCAACCGCTCGATTGCGGCTGCCTTCTCTATCGTGATCCTGAAATGGCGCGCAAGACTTTTGCCTACACAGGGTCTTACGCCCGACAACTCAGCAATGACCCGATTGAAGGATTCGCGTTCTTTGAAGAGTCGATGGAGTTGTCGCGACGTTTCCGGGCGCTAAAACTGTGGCTCTCGTTGCGTTACCACGGCCTGCAGGCGTTTCGAGATGCCATTCGACTGAATCTCCAGCAAGCACAACGACTCGCGGAAGCGGTCAAACAGAATGGAGACCTCGAGCTGACAGCGCCCGTGGAGCTGAGCGCGGTTTGTTTCCGGCACATTCTCAAAAACAATGCTACGGAGGAAACACGCAACCATTTCAATCTGGCGCTGCTCAAGAAAATCGTGAGTCGTGGAAGGATCTATCTGTCGAATGCAGAGCTGAGAGGAAGGTTTTGTCTTCGTGCCTGCATCGTCAATCACCTCACCACAAATGAAGACATCGATCGAGTGATACCGGAGGTCTTAGCGGCCGCTTCCGAGCTCGGACCGGACTAACGGCTCGACTTCTTTCTAAAGGGAACCGATCTATTCTGAATGCGCAGTTTTGGAACGCGGGCACCACTTTATCGGGATTCCCTGGTCCGGAACGAACCGATATAATCCTCGCCGGCGGGTGGTATGGGAACAGGAACTCTCGAGACGGCGTTTCACCGGTCCTTAAGTGAACCTGCCGGTTTCTGGGGCGAAGCCGCGGAAGCCGTCTACTGGTACAAAAGGTGGGACAAGGTATTAGACGACAGCCGACAGCCATTTTTCCGATGGTTCGTTGGCGGCGAGGTGAACACCTGCTACAACGCCCTTGACCTGCATGTTGATGAGGGACATGGTGAGCAGCCCGCGCTCGTCTACGATAGCCCGGTTACCAACTCCATCCAGACATTCACTTACCGCCAGTTGCGCGACAAGGTAGCTACGTTCGCGGGAGCGCTTGCGCGCTTGGGTGTCGGGAAAGGCGATCGTGTGGTGGTTTATATGCCCATGATCCCCGAAACGGCTGTGACCATGCTTGCCTGCGCCCGCCTGGGCGCGGTCCACTCAGTGGTTTTCGGCGGTTTTGCTGCAAATGAACTCGCGGCACGAATCGACGACGCGAAACCGAAAGTGGTCGTTTCCGCTTCGTGCGGGGTGGAAACAAACAGAATCATCTCCTACAAGCCCCTGCTCGATGAGGCACTGCGGATCGCCAGCCACAAACCTCAGAGATGCGTAATTGTTCAGCGCGAGGTGCAGGCTGCGGAACTCGTTCCCAGCCGTGACTGCGATTGGAATGAGGTCATGGAGTCGGCAAAGCCGCACGAATGCGTTCCAGTGGCAGCAACCGATCCTCTCTACATCCTTTACACCTCGGGCACCACCGGGCAGCCGAAAGGCGTGGTTCGCGATAACGGCGGTCATATCGTCGCCTTAAAGTGGACGATGAAGAATATCTACGGGGTTGACCCAGGCGACGTGTACTGGGCAGCTTCCGATGTCGGTTGGGTTGTCGGCCATTCGTACATAGTGTACGGACCCCTCTTTCATGGCAATACGACAATCCTCTATGAAGGCAAGCCGGTCGGCACACCTGACCCGGGAGCATTCTGGCGCGTCATCTCTGAGCACAAAGTAAAAGCAATGTTCACCGCGCCTACGGCTTTCCGGGCCATCAAAAGGGAAGATCCCGCCGGGGAATTGATCAAGAAGTACGATCTTTCAAAATTCAAAACCCTGTTCTTAGCGGGCGAGCGATGCGACCCAGATACGTTGCACTGGGCTGAAGATCGTCTTGGGGTCCCGGTAATCGACCACTGGTGGCAGACGGAGACCGGATGGCCGATCTGTGCGAATTGCCTCGGCATTGAACCAGTGAAGGTGAAGCCCGGCTCGCCCAGCAAGCCTGTGCCTGGCTGGGATGTGCGTGTGGTCGATCCGGAAAATCGCGAGACGAAGCCCGGCGAAATAGGCGCGCTCGTGATCAAGTTGCCGCTGCCGCCGGGAGCATTTCCCACCCTGTGGAACGCTGATGAGCGCTTCGTTGCTTCGTACCTTTCCCGCTTTCCCGGCTACTACTCGACCGCAGACGCGGGATTCATGGATGAGGACGGCTATGTGTACGTCATGGCTCGAACCGACGACATCATCAACGTGGCAGGGCATCGTCTATCGACGGGGGCCATGGAGGAGGTTCTGGCATCGCATGCGGATGTGGCAGAGTGTGCGGTGATCGGCGTGTACAACGAACTGAAAGGCCAAGTGCCAGTTGGATTCCTGGTCCTCAAAAGAGGTGTTGATCGCCCTCACGATGAAATTGTCGCCGAGCTCGTGCACATGGTTCGGCAACGGATCGGACCCGTGGCGGCATTCAAGACGGCGATGGTGGTCCGGGCTCTGCCCAAGACAAGGTCGGGAAAGATCCTGCGGGGCACCATGCAGAAGATTGCGGATGGCCAGGAATACAAGGTGCCGGCCACCATCGACGATTCTTCCACGTTGACAGAGATTGCTGACGTATTACGCCGGGTAGGATACGCCACCAAACAAATTTCCAGCTCGGTTTCTTGAATTCTGAATCGCTGCTGACCCTTTGGCACTTTTCTTGGCAGGCTCGTGTATTTGGTGCAAGCAGGGAACCAAGAACTAGTATGGGCGCTGCAGCCACCAGCCACCTTGCATGCGGCCCTTTTGCCACGTGCCAGAGACTTGCTTGTTCGCGGTTGCCGCGAGAAGGTCTTCGAACGTCTTGGCGTTGATTTCCGGGGCCGTGGAACTCCAAGTACCGGAAAAGGGCGAGCCTCGATCGGTTCTCGCGGACCACGAGCCCTGCCAGCCTTGCGGCGATTTCCTCGCTGACCAGGTGCCTTCGAGCAGAATTTGATTGCTATCGCTGAGCAGCGTCCATGATCCGCTTGCCGCATTCGATGATCCGGCATTCCCGCTTGCCCACCAGCGCCCGCGAAAGGTTCGCTGACCGGCGGTTGCAATCCAGATGCCGCGCCACGTCTTCGCCTGATCGGGTTTAGTCTCCTGAGAACTCGCAAACAGCGCGAGGACCAACCCTAGCGCAAGTACGAGTCCTTTGCCCAAAACAGTGCGCGACCACTGCATAACACCTCCGCATTTTGCAAGGCGTCCATTATTACCGTAAGCGGCAAAGTAGTTCCAGTTTCCAGCCCTGGTCGCTCGACCGCTGAGTAGAGCCATTCACGAATACAAATCAGTTTCGATTGCCTATTGCCCACCTATCTGATACCACCGATATCGAAATGCCTAAATACTCCACTCGTCAGGCAGCGGAGAGACTTGGTTTAAGCCTGATCACTCTCCAGCGGCTTATAGCCGACAAGAAAGTTCCGGTTCCGCCCGTGATAAAGGCAGGCGGTGGGAAGATACGAATCTGGACTGAATCTGATATTGAAGAAGTCAGGCGGGTCTTGCCGTCGATAAAAAATGGTCGCAAGACCCGATACCAAAAACCGAGGAAACAGGCCAAGAAGAACAAACCCTAACCTGCGGGCAGCGCCCAGTGCTGGAACACCGAGCGTGCCCTAACCAAAGTCGCCTACTAAGGAGGCAACCGTGGCTGGAATTGACCTTATATGCTCTTTCTTTTGGGCGCAACTCTCGCGCCCATGCCTTTGCCCTCAAGACGTCGGTACGAGCAATAAACCAAAGCGACACGCGTCGGGA